>WLWG01003263.1_pt1 | contig 11248 bp, 7 predicted proteins | sample 6712871 | NCBI WGS metagenome assembly WLWG01 (sample SAMN12718693, study PRJNA515312) | sponge metagenome | isolation source: marine sponge | host: Mycale hentscheli | place: New Zealand: South Island, Marlborough, Capsize Point | collected 2003-05-01 | reverse complement strand
ACTGTTCTGTGAGCTTTCTAAAGACAAATACGACAAGTTGGTTCTTGATTTTGAATCTGAATTAGATGCTTTTTCTTTTGTTTCAGTTGCAAAAGGAGCCTTTTTTAGGACTTTTAGCTCGGAAAAAGATGCAAAGCTAGATAAAGTTATTGTGACTCAAGATTTTGAAATTCAAAGGACGGAGGTGACTCAAGATCAATGGGTTTCAGTGATGGGAGAAAATCCTTCTTATTTTAAAAAGGAAGATAATTGTTCGGAATCCTATGTAAAAATTGGAGAAGTTGAGCTCTGCTACAATTACCCAGTGGAGCAAGTGTCTTGGCATGAAGTTCAGGAGTTTATTTCTCTCTTAAATGAGGAAGAAAAATTTCATAATTTTAAGTATAGGCTTCCAACAGAGGCGGAATGGGAGTACGCAACTCGAGCAGGAACTGACACGGCTTACTATTTTGGCAATAATACAGACGATGTAGAACGACATGCTTGGTATGAGGGCAATTCTGATCGTCACACACATGCTGTGGCTGGAAAGCTTCCGAATTCTTTGGGTATTTATGATTTGTATGGGAATGTCTGGGAGTGGGTTGAAGACGCCTACAGAAATTATCCTTCAGAACCTGTAACAGATGCAATTGAGAAAAGCGAATATACTCGTGTCAGGCGTGGAGGGGGTTGGAGCAGCCGCCCGCCACGGTACTTGTGTTCTGGGTGTCGGTATCACTCTCCCCCTGGCAGTCGTTCCAAGGGTTTGGGATTTCGTCTTGTGAGGATAAAAAAGTAAAATTTTCCCCTACAATAGATCTGCTGCACAAGTTTCTATTTTAGATGGTTCTGAAATATTGATGTATTTTTATCGATTTTATCGATGGGAAAAGGGTCAAAGATGGGGAAGTGAGTGATAAGGCAAAGAAGGCTTTAAAATCTGACTCCCGTAATACAAGCAGTTTTATCTGCAGATAAGTCCGTCTCTCATGGTCGTGTTGTGAGTGTGATTGGTTGGCTTAAAGCGGCAGGCATTCAAAAATTCTCTATTTCCGTAGAGAAGCGTTCCTCTCAAAAAAAATGATGTAAACTGGTTCTTTTTGTTTTCCTTACAAGGAATGATCCTCATTCTTTTTTGGCATTTTGGACAAGAGTTTATGTCAACATTGAAAACTTGCTTAAGTCTCTGTTCTTAATATTTTTTCTCTTCACGCGTGGAGGACGGGAGGGGCTACGGCCTCGTTTCACTGGCCTTCGCTTCCCTCCCCGCCCTCCTTGAGGCTTCGCCTGCCAAGGGTAAGAGGGTAAAAAGGCCAAGGGTTACCTTTTTGTCCTCAAAAGACGAAACCCCAAATAGCTGTACCGAGCGACAGGCGAATAGTAGTACCGAAACGCAGAACGCAAGACCTGCTCACCGCTGCTCCAACCGCCTCCACGTTCGACACGATGGGATCCCCCTGTCACCAAGGGATCTGTCACGGGTCCTGAGGGGTGCTCACTGTAAGTGTCTTCAACCCACTCCCACACATTCCCATGCATATCGTAAAATCCCCAAAAATTTGGCAAAAGAGTCGCTACAGGATGAGTCTGTCCTGCAGAAATTTGATCGTACCATCCATAGTGCGCTAACTCACTTGCATCGTTACCAAAAGAATAGGCTGTGTTTGTCCCTGCACGAGCCACATACTCCCACTCCGCTTCGGTTGGAAGCCTGTACTCATACCCATCCTCCCCCATCTCATTTAAACGAGCCAGAAAGCCTTGAACATCATTCCAAGACACTTGCTCCACTGGATGATTCATACAAAGTTTCACTCCCCCCACCACTCTGTGTTCAAAGCAAGAAGAGTTAAACCGGGAAGGATTCCCTCCCATCACCGCATACCACTGAGCCTGAGTCACCTCTGTCCTCTGCATTTCAAAATCTTTCGTCAAAATAACCAAATGCCTTCCCTCATCAGACTCTCTGTTAGGCTCAGAGGAGGGACTTCCCATGACAAAAGAACCCGGTGAAACCGGAATAAAAGCCTCACGAAACAAAAAGTGTATAGACGCAAACTGGATAAGATCTTGGGCTAAGCTCTCCCCTCCTATCTGATAAGCCAAAAATGACACTCTTTCCTCCAAATCTTGGTACTCATCAGAAGAAAGATGAGCAAGCATGACTTCTCGCCTTGTCTTCCATTGATGAAACAAAGAGAGGGAAAGTGTTTCCAGTAAAAATGCATTGTAATTCCTTGTGTCTGCTTTTAACTGACTCAGGGATAGATCGTATAGTTCCCTTTGTATTGAAACAAAAAGAGGCTGCATATGCTCTTTCAAAAGATGCATATAGCTCAAAACCTCTTCCGCACATTCAAGCGAATCCCTTGAACACTTCTTACTTTTCTCCTCCATTCTCTTGTAGCTCTCTTCAAGAGCCACAAGACTTATATGCGCCTGACACAAACGGGAAAGATACAAAGACTTCTGGTAAAGAAAAGCCCTCTCTTCCAAAGACTGAGCTTCGGACTCTCCAATAAAAAAAGGCTCTATCTGACCGATCTCCAAAGACACATTTGGATCATACTCCCTTGCAAGGTGCCTAAATCTCTCTAAAGACTCTTTATCGTTTGGATATAGAACAAGACCTTGCTCATAGGAATTCTTTAGATCTTCACAAAAAACCTCCCTGTTATTTAAATCTAAAAATCCAGTGAGTCGCAATTCTAAACCCTTTTCCTGTTGGGAAACTCTGCTTCTTGACCCCTCTTCCAACAGAACTGCTTCCATGAAGCTATAGTTTGAAAAGAGATTCTTCCACTCTGTCTCATAAACGGACAGCTCCCCCATTGTCTCTCTCATACTCTCTTCATATTCTCTCCTTAAATCAATAAGATCCCTTCTATGAGCCTCTTTTACAACAGCTGCATCTTGAACCACACACTCATAAAGAGACAAACAAGACCCTTCATAAGAAAAATCCCTTTTGTTAATATACCAATCCCAAAGAAAAATCTTCCTTTCCGCAGGAAAAATATACTGGTCCACATAAATGTCTGTAAACACATCCTCTGAACCCTTACGGCAAACCATCTCCTCTTTAGCCAAATCGTTTAAACCCTTATAGTAAGCCAGAAGTTTTTCAAAAATGTATTTCATCTTTCCATTTAAACTCAACTCATCTAAATGCTTATTGCCCTGTCTTTCTACAAGAGACTCAAAATCATTCAATGGTCTCAAAAGACTCAAGAGAATGTCTCTTCTTCCTTGATACGAAATGGATCTTAAGTACTGGATTCTCTCTTCATGATCCCTTACATCTAATCCAAGCTCCCCACCAAAAAAAACCGAAGGCAAGCGGACAATATAATTCAAAGACTCCTCAGTAGCGGGTCTAAGCACTTCGCATTGAAGGTCTTTTAAAAAGCCTAAGGTGTCTCCGTAAAATTCTTTCACAACACGAATGACACCCTCTTCCAGTTGATCGATTCTTCCTTCCAACAGAGAATCAACCTCCTTCATTCCGGTAAGAAGAGTAGCAGTTATCTCTCTAGTGATCTTCTCAGCGGTCCCTCCTAATTTTTCTATGGTGCCAAAACCATCCTCCAATACTTTAGTCAATCTGATCACCGCTTCATGCGCCTTAGGACCTAATTCTACCTCCCCCTTTACCCCCCCCTTTACCTCCACCTCCACGTCACAAAGAGGAGTTATGGAGCAAACAGCGCCTCCAACAACGCCTCCAACGTCTTTAACAACATCTCCAAGGTCTCTAATAAAGCCTCCAAAGCTTGCTCTCACCTCTTGAAGAGCAAAAAAAACAACAAGAAAAAACAGAAAAAAAACCCTTTTCACCCTATCATCTGCACCCTATCATCACCTCCGTTCCTAAATGTAGTTTATCCCTGGGGAAAAAGCAACCCAAAAGATGAAGTATCAGGTTTGTTAGCAGTTTATATTGCTCTTATTTTTTTTTTTATATCCTTATCGTACTGAGGCTTTTCAAGATAACAGTTTTTTTACACCCTTCTTCTCTTTCAAATGAAGAGAGTATAAGCAATGAGACCGTCAAAAATGAAAATAGGGTTTTAGTTCAAAGTTTCTGGAAGAGTATTTAGAATATTTTTTAATTTCTATTTTAAACAGAGATCTAAATACTCTCAATTAGTAACTGATGTTACGCAGGCTGAACGGCATAAAATCCTTCTTACTCCTAGAATCTCTGCCGCTTCTCTACAACTCAACTTCTTCCCCTTAAATCTCGAATATTTGATAACATTTATTCGAGATTTAAGGGGAAGAAGTTGAGTATTAGGAACAAGTAAAGATGACCGATCCCATAACATGTTATATGACCGATTTTGTCTACCACTTTGCTCACTTCTTTTTTTTTCGATTCTGCTCCGCTTTAATAAGGGGAATAGTTGGTTAAAAAACCCTTTCCACAAATTCATTTTTGACAACCTGTCTTGAGAGAGGGACGATTTTTTACGAGTTGCCCCTCTTTGTTATATTGCCCTAAGCACAGAGGTCCGTAAAAAAGAGATAAAGACCCATTTAGATATTTGTGAACCTCTATTTCTGCCTTTCCGTAGTAAAGACGCTCAGGATTTTGAGGAATTTGAAGCACTTTGCCCTCAAAGCTTACAGTGTTATCCTTCCGTACCATTCGTTTCTCTTGAATGCATAAAATATCCCTCAGAAAGCTCCCCATCCAAGGGACAAAGGCTTTTTGAGGCTCTTTTGGAGCTTGAGAAAATTCCTTGTTGTATCTGGGGATGAATGTCTCTTTCAGGTATTGATTAGCTCTCTCCATGCTTTGGATACCAAAACACTCAAATTCGTTGGGGAGTCTCCCTTGAAGAGTTCTAAAAGCCCTTTCACTTCTTCCCCTCCCCTCAGGGCTATAGCCTGCAATGTGCTGAATCTTAAGCTGTTGGAGAGCTCTTCCTACTTGAGTGAAAGCTCCTTTATCGACTCTTCCTCCTGCTTTAGGTGTGTGAAAATAATGACTCCCTCGATCTGTGTAGAGAGAGCAGAAGAGACCCTCATTTTCTATCGTCTCTTGTAAACCTTGAAGGGAACTCATGGTCCCTTCTTCATGCACAAAGAAAGCAGAGGTGATTTTGGACGTTGCATCATCCAAAGTGACGATGAGATCAATATCATAACTCAAGGCTTTGATCCATCTATGTGAGGACCCATCTTGGTGAAGCATCATCCCTTCTAGAGGCTTTCTGTCTCTCTTTTGTCGATGCTTTTTTCCTTGAACTCTTTTTTGAGCAAGACCTCTCTTTATCAAAGTGTTTCTGACCCAATTATAACTTCTTTTTTTTAGGTGCTTTTCCTTACTCAGGGCATAAAAGTGCTTGATATTGAATGAGTGATACCTGGATTTATAGAGATTTGTAATGAATTTAACTTCCTCATCTGAGGCTCTATGAGGAGACACTTTCCCTCTTCTGCGATCGATAAGGTCGCTCATATCCTCTTTATACTCATATCTCTGCCGTATTCTATAGAACGTACTCAGACTCATCCCCAATATGTCTGATGCCTGCTCACTGGAGAGCTTTTTTCCCTTAAATCTTGAATAAACATCATTAAACCTCATCTTCAAAATCTCCTCTCTTAACCTTTTTTGCATCATTCACCTCCTTTTGGAGGAAAATATTACTCAACAAAAATCGGTCAACTAACGATTTCTCAAATCGGTCATATAACGTGTTCGTTACAATAAAATTAAATTATTTTGACAAGATAATTTTTTAATTTTAAAACTCCTCCCGGGAGCAGGGCTTTTTTGATTGAAGTCAATACTGGAGGAAAGGTATGCATGTATTAGTTTGCCATTCAGAAACATTTTGTCGTCTAGGAATCTATCGCAAGGGCCGTTTTCTCTTCCTCTTATTGTTTGTGGTATTTTCCCTCTTTTTTCCATTAAAAACACATGCCACGCAATCAGATCGACTTTGTAAATCTCTTTTAAATGAAAAGCCTTCAGATGGAACTCGTATTGAATCTCTTATAAGTGCATTTGAGGATATCTTAGACTTCGTAAAGGAATTTTCAAGGCCAAGAGGCTATTTATCTTTATCCAAAAGAATTGTTAACCCTACGGATCATAACATGAAATACCTCTATAGGGAGACTCAAGATATCTTCAGCGATCTCGGTTATGATTTTCAACTTCTCATGTGGAGAGAATTTAATGGGTCTCAGGAAAAATTTGAGACTCTTATAAACGGATTGCTCGATGAAAGAAATCGCCTAAGAAGAGATCAAGATGGTGGCATTTTATTTCTTTTTGGAGAAATGGAATCATTGGAAATCAAAGGGGAAATAGGATTTCAGAGATTTATGGATAAAGTTTTTCCAAATTTCTTGCATCAAAAGCGTCAAAAAAAAGAGGCTTCCTCGGCTGTTAGTGCTATTTTATCTGAAAACCAATTAACAGAATTGGGTTGGGAAGAGCAATTAAGTTTATCGAAGCAAGACAGAGAAAGAATAGCCTTGCAAAGGTCAAAACAACAAAAGATAGATGATGGTTTTTCTCAAACACGTCAATTATTGGAAACGCTTACTAGGGAAATGGCAGCATCTTCGAAGGCCATGAAAGAGGAAATGGCAGCATCTTCGAAGGCCATGAAAGAGGAAATGGCAGCATCTTCGAAGGTCACGGATGAGAAAATAGCAGCCGTCAGCTATCAAATTGGATTTGTTGGCAAAAATTTCGGAGTGCTTATGGAAAGTTTAACTGAAGGGACCTTAGAGTCAGTTTTTGAAAGTAAAAATATTCACATAAAGCAGGACAACCTTCAAAGAAACACACAACGAATTATTTTTCTGCATCAAATTGGTAAAGAAAGGATGAGAATTTTTTCAAGAAAAGCTCAAGATCCACGTTTTCCAAGAACACAAAATATTCCTAAGCAAATCGTCCGTGAATTCGACTTTTTTGGTTTCAATCCAGAAACTCATCAAGCAACGGCAGTGGAAGTTAAAACCCATCTTACTACGGATAAGGTACAAGATTTCATTAAAAAATTGAGTCTTATCCAGTACTTTTTTCCTGAACTGAGAGAAGATGATATAGTTTACGGAATGGTGGCTTTTATGACAGCGGAACCACAAGCCATACAAGACGCTCTCAATGAGAGTCTGTTTGTCATTCAAGTGCCCACTGGAGCAAATGTGAGAGTTATGAATCAGGGAGACTTCCAACTCAGAGACTTTGGTTCATCCGGGCGTCTGATAGAACGGTTTTATCAAGGGGATTTGCCCGCATTGTTTTCGGAATTGAAATTGAATATGAATATTCAAGTCGTCGCAATGAATGAAATGCGCCAATTCACTGGAAAGAAGAAAAAAGCAATGAAAAAATATTTTGATTTTATCTTATCAGGTAAAAATGAAATTTTGATCTTGGAAACAATGGAGGAAGTAGACAGTGGTGGTCTTCAAGATTTTGAAAAAGCTTTGCAAGATGTTTTAAAATATTTTTCAAATTTTAAAAACAAGAATATTTTTGCAGGACTTGGATTCCAGAGAATTTCTGATGAAATGTTTAATTTCGCTGAAAGTTCTGGGTTTTTTCTTATAAAAGGAGATAAGAAATCTATTGAGATCATCAATTCGTCATCTTTTCAGCAAAAAAACTTTCGTTAAGAAAAAGACAAAATTTCAACTTCTTCGATCATTCGATCAAAGGAGCCTTGAAAACCCTCTTCTTCATATCTTTGGCGGCTTCTGTAAAAAGGACTCAAACTCACTCCTAAGAATCTTTGCCGCTTCTTTGCAATTCAACTTCTTCGCCCTAAATTTCGAATAAATGTCATTAAACCTCATTTGAAAAACCTCCTCTATCACTTTTGCTTTTTGCATCATCCAACTCCTGCAGTTTGAGGAGATTTTGATCCAAGAATGAACCAGATAAAATTGGTCAGTTGATTTGTTATTTCAATCGATCAACTCACTTGTTCCTTACAAAATTTGTGTTTGTGTTTGTGTTTGTTTTAGGGAACTGTTTCGTTTAAAATGGAAAAAATGGATGTTTTCTATAGAATGGATGTTTTCTATAGATATGATAGAAGAAAAAGTGTACTTTGCTTCTCATTTTTTTTTCTCTTTGTTTTTCTTTTGCCCTCTTCATATTCAAAGGCAGATCGTCCTTGTAAAGACATCTTGAGTCCGGAAGAAAAAAATCAGAGTGGAATTCAAAACGAGGTTCCAGAATCTTCGAAAATGGAGTCATCTTCAACAGAAGAAAAGAGAGCTTGGGAGGCTATAACAGCGGTTTCTAATGTAGTTCAAGGTATAGCTGAGGAGAATCAGAAAATGATAAGGTTGCATTCTGTTGTAGAATTGATCTTGAGTTCCTTGGACTTTGTTGGCCAAAATGTTGTGCAAATTTTTATAAAATTAAGAACTTTTTTATTTAAGCGTCAGAAGCTAAAGAGGGAAGCAGTATCTCTTGCTCTTAATCAAAAAGAAAAGCCAGATCTTGAACAAGAGAATCTCCCTTCCGATTCACCCGATTCACCCGATTCACCCGATTTGCTTCAAGAGATTTTGTCCAGTGCCTTAGAGGAAATAGGGATAAGAAATGATGAGACGTCCCCTCTATTTTTTCTTAAAAGCCCTGAATTGGTTTTAAAAAATCCAGAGGGGAAGTCTGTTAAAAAGAGATTTGATTTTTTTATTCTTGTGAGAGGGAGGATGGAAGAAGGTGGATCGAGGATCAAGATTTTGGTTTTCGTGAAAGAGAACGAGAGGATGTCTTTAGAAGAAAGTTTAAAAAGTCTTACTGTTTTTTTAGAGAACAGGGAGAACAGACAGAGGATCATAGAATACTCTGAGGCAGAGATTCAACGTAACACGGAGCTTTTTTTTGATTTTAAGGATGAGATTTTTGATTTGAATTTTTTCGAGAAAAAAGTGGAAGTGATGGGAGCTTTGGGTCATTTTTCAAGAGTTCATCTTGAGGTGATGAGAGAGGCTAGGAGAAGAGGTCTTTATTTGATGAGTTTAGAGGAGTTGAAGGAAGGTTTTTTGAGAGTTGAAATAAGTCATTCAGATTTTGTTCCTAGGGATTTTAATAAAGATTTGCTTAGTCTTAAGAAAGAAGAGAGAGAGGAGGTGGATGAGGGTCTTCGTGAATCTCTTTCAGTTTCTCAGAGTCAATTGGTTAAATCAGAAGCAGAGGTTGAGAGTCTTCAAGCTCAACTCACAGAGTCAAAAGCCGAGGTGAGAGTTGCTAAATCTAGAGAACAAGAAGAGAGGTCAAAAAGGGTAAGGGTGGAAGAAGAGTCGAGAACTAGGGAGAGTGAGGAGAGGTCGAGAAGAGAGGAGGTGGAAGCAGAGGCTGAGAGTCTTCGGAATCGATTGTCAGAAGCAGAATCAGCCTCGCAAAGACCTTCTTCTTCCCAAAGCAGTCAGAAAAGCCTTAAAGAGATGGAGGGGAGCTTGGAGTTGACTCGAGACGAAAAACTCTCTCTCCAAGAGTCTTTGCTTTTAAGTGGGGATTTTTTTGGATCAGTGGATGGAGTTTTCGGTGATGAGACGAGAAGGTCTATTGGATCTTGGCAGGAATCCAGAAAAGAAGCGCCTACTGGTTATTTGAATTTGAATCAAGTTCAAGAGCTGATGAGAACTCGAGAAAATCGGAAATTCATTCCTCTCAATGATGAGGCTTTTGTCCAATTGAAGGGAGGAACTTTTTTTATGGGGAGCCCTGATTATGAATCTGGTAGGTATGATGATGAAAGAAGACATCGAGTCACTTTGACAAAGGGGTTTGAAATTCAAAAGACTGCAGTGACTCAATGGCAGTGGTTTTCAGTGATGAAAAGCAATCCATCATGTTTTAGGGATAAATCTCATTGTCCTAATGGGCATTTGGTGGTGGGAGAAATAGAGCTTTGTGTGAATCATCCAGTGGAACAAGTGTCTTGGGATGAAGTTCAGAACTTTATCTTCCGCTTGAATTCTCTAAGGGAAGGGTGGGGCTATGAGTATCGTCTTCCCACCGAAGCGGAGTGGGAGTATGCGGCTCGAGGGGGGACCACTACGGCTTATTCGTTCGGAGACGGTAGGAGTAAGCTAGGAAACTATGCTTGGTATGACTCAAATGCTGGAAGCCAGACTCATGAGGTGGCTGGGAAGAGGGCTAATCCTTGGGGTCTTTATGATATGCATGGGAATGTGTGGGAGTGGGTTCAAGACACATTTGGCGATTATCCTTCAGGCTCTGTGACAGACCCCTTGGGGACAGGGGGTTCCCATCGTGTCTTTCGTGGGGGCGGTTGGAACGACGCTGGGCAGTACTTGCGTTCTGCGAATCGGAACTACTATTCGCCTGGCTTTCGGTACGGCGGTTTGGGGTTTCGTCTTTTGAGGACAAAAAAGTAACCCTTGGCTTTTTTACTTTTTTACCCTTGGCCTAGGCGAAGCCAAAGAGCTGGCGCAGCCAAAGCTGGGAGGAAAGTGAGAAGGCGAGTGAAACGAAGCCTTAAGCGTCTCCTCCCAGCCTGCTACTCGCTCTGGCAATAGTCGCAGGAGGGCTGAGTCCATAACTTAGGAAGGAGGGGAGAGGATGTGCTCATTAAAGTTTTGTCTTTAGCCTTTGATTCGGCTTATGGAGGCTTTAACGATGAGGTGATTTTCCAGTTTTTAAAAGATAAAGAGGTGGTTTCAGTCAATGAATATTTTTTTATCAAAAATGAAACTCCCTACTTGATATTGGTAGTGAAATATTTTCCTCATAGGGCTGAGGAGGCCTCAAAACAGGCATTGGCTAAAAAGAAAGACAACTGGCAATTCAGTCTAACAGAAGCTGATATGGGTGTCTTTAATCTGTTAAGAGATTGGAGGTCGGAAAGAAGTAAAAAAGATGGACTGCCCCCTTATCTTATATTTACAAATCAGCAATTGGCAGATATTGTTAAGGCTCGTCCCCAGTCTTTAAAAGAGCTGATGAGTGTGGATGGAGTTGGACCTGGAAAAGCCAAGAAGTTTGGTGGGGATGTTCTTGAAATTTCCAAATTGAGCTGAAACTAACGATCATTGTGCAATGAATGAAAAAAGCTGAAGATTTTGAGCTCTATGTTGATTCGATTTCAAATTGGCCTATTTTTATCAAGTGGATGGATTTTTTAAAATGGCTCATGATAAAATCTCGTCACTTTCCTCAGAAAGCTCGATTTACTTTTACGGACAGGTTGATCAATTTATGCTTGGAGGTGGTGGAGGATTTAGTTGAAGAAAGACAAGGTTTCAGACAAAT
>WLWG01003262.1_pt1 | contig 11249 bp, 13 predicted proteins | sample 6712871 | NCBI WGS metagenome assembly WLWG01 (sample SAMN12718693, study PRJNA515312) | sponge metagenome | isolation source: marine sponge | host: Mycale hentscheli | place: New Zealand: South Island, Marlborough, Capsize Point | collected 2003-05-01 | reverse complement strand
GATGGCACAGTTTCCACCACTTTCACTACTGTATACCCAAACAGTTTGATCAATATGAGAGATCAAGTGATTGATGTAGTAGGACAACAAAGTACAGTACTTCCGCTGTGGATGACCACAAAGCAAACAGACGGCAGAGTGTTAGGATTTACCAAGGCATGGGTAATTTGCTATGCACAACCTGGTGAAAGTGACCGAATCAGTTACAACATACGCACACAGTTTGGAGAAATATTAAACAGAGTAGACTTCATCAGTGATAGATATATCCTGGACAATCAACTAACTGCCGCTTGGGTACCAAACGAAGACTCAACAGACGGCGGCAACTGGAATCCAAGTCCACCACTTAGCACAACGTTTGATGTCGACTTTTACGTTGACTGGACTGCGATATCAACTGCTATACTTGGAATTGCTGTTGGCCTCACCAATAATTTAAGTCCAGTTGCAAATGCTGTTACAAGTGGATTCGCCAATGGTGACTTTAACGAAAGTGGCAGTATTACTTCGGCTGATGCACTTGATGCGACTAAATTTGGAGCGGGAGTGTTGCCAGTAGGTACTGCAAAAACACGAATTGAAAATATTTTTGAACCGGCACTAATACGAGCATATACTATTGATACAGTTACTTATAGTGCATATATTTTGCATCTTGCTAACTTTGAACTTGATGTATCTGATTACATTGAAGAGGCTTTTGAGCGTTGTGGCCTAGAGGTTCGCACAGGGTATGACTTAAAAACAGCGCGAAGATCTTTGAACTTAATGCTGGCTGATTGGGCAAATCGCGGCCTAAATCAGTGGACAATTGAACAACGCACACAGCCCCTTTCTAAGGGAACCGGAAACTATAATCTTGGAACAGACTTAATTGATGTTCTGTCAGCATCACTTCGCAGAAGCAACACAGATTACTCAATGAATAGAATTAGTCGAGATGAATACCTATCCATTCCGTCCAAGGCAACCGAGGCTCGACCTACGCAGTTTTTCGTAGATCGTCAAATAACTCCAGAAATAAAACTTTGGCCTGTCCCAGAAAATAGCACAGATGTTGTTGTATATGATTGCTTAACCAGAATGAATGATGCTGATAATTACAATAGCAATCTTCAAATGCCATTTAGGTTTTATCCATGTCTTGCCGCAGGATTGGCTTACTATATAGCTATAAAGAAAGCCCCTGACCGTATTCAAGTTTTAAAAGCCATATATGATGAAGAATTTGAAAGAGCGCAAGCTGAAGATAGGGACAGAGCTTCTTTTAGTGTAACCCCTAATTTGCAGTATTACAGAGTTGGTTGATGGGGAAATTCGCTGTTGGTAAAGATGCTTACGGAATATCAGATAGGTCTGGTTTTCGTTATCGTCTGCGCGATATGCGGCAAGAGTGGAATGGTTTGCTTGTTGGAAAAGATGAGTGGGAAGCAAAACATCCACAGCTTGAAGTCTTGAGGCATTTGCCTGATCCTGAAGCTCTTAGAAACCCGAGACCAGATTTAAGAGCAGAGCCAACCGTAGAGCGTCTTCTGCCGCTAAACCCTTTTCGATCAGGTGACGCAGGCTCTTCAGTGATTACTGTGTTTGAGCCTTCTCATGGGCGCAGCACACTTGATTTTGTTGTTTTTCGTAAAACACAGGCATTTGACGGTTTCACAAAAACCATTTTAGAAAGATCTGAGGGGTACACAATCACTGTTATTGACGTTAACTCATACACGTTCACTGCTATTGGGGGAGCAGCATCCATTGGTGGAGTAATAGGCGGCGGCGGAGTTGCAACTGCTGATACTGGTTCTGGTGTGGCATCAACAACAGCAGAACTTTTTTCTCAGTTTACAATGACTGCAAATGGTATAATTCTTTCAGCATCGACCTTTGATTCGATAAGTGTTACATTCGATTCGGCAAGCAAGACTTTTGACGAGGCTTAAATGGCAAAACAAGCAGTAGGAATTGGAACATCAGCAAATGATGGGACGGGTGATACCCTTCGCGCAGGCGCGGACAAGATAAATGACAACTTTAATGAGATATACAGTGCGTTGGGAAATAGTTCCAATGTATTAACGGATATTATAGATACTAATGGTCTTTTAAATGTTAGTTCAGGCGCTAACAAGATTGTTTTTTATTACGGCGCTTTGACTGATTTGCCCAGCGCATCAACATATCACGGCGCTGTTGCTCATGTTCACGCTACAGGTGGACTCTATTTCGCTCATGGCGGTGTCTGGATAAGGTTAAATGATGAAGCCACAGGGCCAGTAACAAAGTACACTGCCGGTACTAACGGAAGCTCGGCGTACACATTCACTGGTCCGGGGGCTACTTCAGGTAACAACCCAAACTTTACCTTTTACAAAGGCCATACATACTTAATTGATAATACAGCCAATGTAGGTAGCCATCCTTTGCAGATCAGAACATCCAACGGCGGCTCTGCTTTTACAACAGGGGTGACCGATAACTACAATTCTACCACCGGGTTAACACAGTTTATTGTTCCGCATGAGCCAAGCGATACATCTCTGGTGTATCAATGCACTAGCCATAGTAGTATGGTCGGCAATATAACAATAGTATAGTGAGCAGGTGAAATGTCGTTTACATACACAGAGCTACAAGATGCAATAAAGAATTTTACAGAGAATGAAGAAACTTCTTTTGTAAGCAATCTGCCATTATTCATTCGCAGCGCGGAAGACAGAATATTAACCGTTGTTGACCTTGAGTTCTTCAGAAAAAACGCAACATCACAGTCAACTATTGGTGATCCTTATCTAAGTGTTCCGGCTGATTACTTGTCATCTTTTTCAATGCAAATAACAACCGCTAATTACAAGAATTTTTTGGAATTAAAAGATGTTAACTATTTGCAAGAATACAATAATTCTATAGGCAGTCAGACCACTCCAAAATATTACGGTATATTTGACGTAGACAACTTTATTTTAAGTCCAACCCCTAATCTAGTGTATGATGTAGAATTGCATTACTATTATCGTCCTGCAAGTATTACTGCTGGGGCTGGATCTGGTACAACATGGCTTAGTGAGAACGCCCCTAACTCGCTACTTTACGGTTCGCTAGTAGAAGCGTATACTTATATGAAGGGTGAGCAAGATATGATGCAGTTGTACGAGCAAAGATTCGTACAAGAAATACAACGCTTAAAGGATTTGGCAGAAGCTAGAGAGAATAGCGATGCCTACAGGAGAGGTCTACCTGATAGGCCGCGCACTTAACCCACGGAGTAAAAGACAATGGCAACATCTAATGCAGCAACCACCTTTTTGGAGAACAAGATACTTAACTTCTTGTTTAAGAACAACGCAGGCTCTTTTTCAACACCCGGCGATAGTATTTACGTTGGCCTAGCAACTGCGGTAAGCAGTGCAGAAGGCGGCTCTGTAACAGAAGCTACCTTTACAAATTATGCGAGACAGCAAAAAGCAGCTTCAACATGGACTGTACCCTCAACGTCTACTGATGCTCAGATAGCAACAACAACTCAGATTGAGTTTCCGGCTTCTGGTGGGACAAACAACACAATCACGCATGTTTTTATTGCTAGTGCATCTAGTTCTGGGGACATTTATTTTATTGGTGCGCTTGATGCCAGTAAAGTAATCGCGTCTGGTGATATTTTCCGCATTAACGCTGGTAATCTAAGCATTCAGTTGAACTAATCTAAAACGTGTACTGAGGGTAAACCAAGATGGCACTTGTTCTTAGAGATCGGGTAAAAGAAACGACCACCACTGCTGGCACAGGCACATATACTTTGGCTGGTGCAGTGACTGGTTTTGAAACCTTTGCCAGTGTAGGTAACGGAAACACCACCTACTATGGGTGTAGCGATGGTGTAGACTTTGAAGTAGGTATTGGAACATACACAGCTTCTGGAACGACTTTAGCTAGAACCACGATACTTCAGTCCAGCAATAGTGATAGTGCTGTTAACTGGGGGTCTGGAACAAGAACTGTTTTCTGCACGTTACCTGCGGAAAAAATGTCTTTCTTGGACGCTAGTGGTAATGTAGTCGCCGCAAATGGAAGTGCTTTAACTGCTTTAAACGCCAGTAACTTGGGATCTGGAACAGTAGCCAATGCTAGACTAGACGCACAACTTCAAGATGTAGCCGGGTTAGCTGTAACTAACGGTGGTTTCATTGTAGGTGATGGTTCTAACTTTGTACTTGAGACCGAAGGTACAGCGCGAGCTTCATTAGGTCTTGGCACTTCCGCAGTTCTTGACACGGGCATATCTAATACAAATGTGCCTAAGTTCACATCTGGCGTAGCTGATGATGATTTCTTGAGAGTCGCTGGAACGGCTATAGAAGGTCGTTCTGCATCAGAAGTTTTGTCTGATATTGGCGGTCAGGCCAGTTTGACATTTGGCATATCAAACACCAATGCGGTTAAGGTTGACAGTACCTCAGTAGCAGATGATGAGTACGCAAGGTTTACTGCTAATGGCTTAGAAAGCAGAAGCACAAGTGAAGTCCTGTCTGATATAGGAGCCATCACAGCTAGTTCCTCCGACACACTTACTAACAAGTCTATTGCATCTTCGCAACTTACAGGCGCACTTCCAGCAATTAGTGGTGCAAACCTGACCAACCTGCCAGCCGCTGGCGCGGCTCTATATGCCGCCAATGAGAGTTCACCAGCGGCACAACCAAGCGCGACTGGAGTCAATGCAATAGCGATTGGTGACCAAGCAGTTTCAAGCGGCACTGATTCGTTCGCAATAGGTACGGATACTGACGCTACAGGGACTTCATCATTAGCGGTAGGCAAAGGCGCACAAGCAACTGCAAATCACAATTTGGCTATAGGTTTAAACGCGACCGCATCTGCCGAAAGAGCTATAGCGATTGGCAACAATGGGGTGACCGCAGGTTCTACTTATAGTACAGCAATAGGTCATAACTCAGGTATACAAGGCTCTGTTACTGCTACTGGTTCAGGCGCAATGGCTCTTGGCGGGTCTTATGCTAGTGGAGTAGACACCCTTGCCGCAGCAATTGATAATAACACATCCTCTTACGGAGCGACAGGAGCTACTAGTACTGCAATAGGAAATCTTGCAAAAGCCACTGGTACTAATTCTGTGGCAATTGGAAAAGGCAGTGTAGCTGAAGCAACAGAGGCGTTGGCTATGATGGACGGAACTGCGTCAAGTCAAGATGCTGTCGCTATTAGAGGACTAGTTTATTCTGGAGCGACTGGCGGCGTGGCGATTGGCGGGGCTGCAACCGTTAGTGCAAATTATGGAACTTCATTAGGCTATAAGGCAACAAGTATAGATACTTATTCTACGGCAATTGGTTGGAGTCGTGCTGCTGGTTCACACGGATTTGCTGCCGCTATAACCGATAACAGTTCAAGCTATGGAACTACTGCCGCTAATGCAATTGCGATAGGTTATCGGGCAAAAGCCTCTGGCGCAAAATCTATAGCACTTTCTGGAGAAAATGCTGCCGCTAGTGGTGCAGGGTCTTTTGCCGCTGGTGGGGAATATCAAACTGCTTCTGGTGCATATTCAACGGCAGTAGGTGGCTCTGTTAATACGGCATCTGGCGAAGCATCTTATGCTTTTGGAAAACGAGCTTTAGCTGCACAAACTGGTAAATATGCTTACGGCGCATTCTTAACAGGAACAAATGGCGCAACCCAAGGTGGCATGATTATTTTAAATGCAGCCACGACCGATGCTACAGCTACGGTTTTGAGTTCTGATGCAAACGCCGCAGGGTCTACTAATCAGCTTGTAGCCGCATCTGACACAGCGATAACATTTGATGGTTCAGTAACAGGCATACAAAATGGCGCACAAGCTTTTGCCTCGTTTCTTATTTCTGGTTTGTTGGTCAACGATGGTGGAACAACAACTTTGGTAAATAGCGCAACGACAGTAATTGACAATCAATCTAGTTGGGTTGTGGCTATGACAGCCGATAACACAAACAATGCCTTGGCTATTACTGTAACTGGTGAAGCCTCACACAACATCCGCTGGGTGGCAAACATACGAACCAGTGAAGTCACATACGCTTAAAAAGGAGTTAATTAAATGGCTATAAAAAATAATATCGCAGAAAGTGCAAGCCAATACGGTATTGCTTTCAACAACGCTTACTACCGTATCGTAACGGCGGCAATCTCGCGCCAACGTGGCACAGACCCAAAGTTCCAAGTAATGATTGACCTGTCAGCATACGCTACGGCATCACCAACAGACGACACTCGTGAGGTAGACTTTAAACGCTATCATGCAAACCTAACAGACATTGAAGCCCTCTCAGGTGATACTTTCTTAGACAAGTGTTACAAGTGGGTAATGACACAAGACGACATGGATGGCTCGTCCGCCGTATAGGTGTAATATATGTCACTTACCATAAATCATCAGACAAATGATATTAGCAATTCCACTGGTACTGTTAAGCTAAACGGCACGGCTGTCGGTGGTGACAACACTCCGCCTGTGTGGTTTGGTAGTCGTGGCTTGTTCGGTGGAGGCAACACAGGCTCAAACTCAAACGTAATTAGTTATATATCTATAGCCACCACAGGAAATCCTACAGATTTTGGTGATTTAACAGCAGCCCGAAGCATACTTGCTTCTTGTTCAAATGGTACAAGAGGAGTTTGGGCTGGGGGAAGTGGCACAAACACAATAGATTATGTAACTATAGCTAATACTGGCAACGCCACCGATTTCGGTGACTTAACAGTAGCTCGTAGTTATTTAGGGGGATGTTCAAACGGAATTAGAGGTGTATTTGCTGGTGGGTATGATTTAGATACGATAGATTACATAACCATTGAGACCACAGGCAATGCCGTAGATTTCGGCAACCTAAGAGCCGCCACCTTTGCTGTAGGTTCTCTTGCTAGTAATACAAGAGGTCTTTTTGCTGGTGGTACTGCTGATGGCAGTGAGATTCAATATGTAACCATATCTTCTACTGGTAACGCTACCGATTTTGGAGATTTACTCAGTAGCACAACCTATATAACTGGTCTCTCTAATGCGACTAGGGGAGTTTTTGGTGGGGGTGCAGCTTACCCAACTCTTAATGTTATTCAATATGTAACCATTGATACAACTGGTAATTCTACTGATTTTGGTGACCTCACTGTTGACCGTAAAGCGATGGGCGGCTGCTCAAGTGGCACAAGAGGTGTTTTTGGTGGTGGTGCGAAAACAGTGGCCTATAGTGACTCTAGGGTAAATGTAATAGACTACATAACCATAGATACTCTTGGCAATGCTACAGATTTTGGTGACCTTGCTGCAGATACATCGTATTTATCCGCATGTGCGGGGGATTAATATGTCATTAACAATCAATCACCAACTAAATGATATAATTAATTCTACAGGCACTATTACTATAAACGGTGTAGTTGCTGGTGGGGATAACACTCCGCCTGTATGGTTTGGCGGCAGGGGTTTGTTTGGTGGTGGCACTTATCCAGCAACCAATGTAATACAATACATAACCATTGCTAATACAGGCAACACTACAGATTTTGGTGACCTCACTGTTACTCGTTCAGGCTTAGGCTCTTGTTCCAATGGCGAGCGAGGGGTTTGGGCTGGGGGAGGCTCTAGTAACGTCATTGATTATGTGACTATTTCCACTACAGGAAATGCTACAGACTTTGGTGACATGACCAACCAAGGGAATCCAGCGGCCTGTTCTGATGGTACAAAGGGCTTGTTTGCAGCCGCGCATTATCCCTCTGGCGCTTCTAACGTCATTGACTATATAACTATTTCTACCACAGGAAATGCCACAGATTTTGGTGATTTATTGGCGGCAAATGGCTACAAATACGCTTGCGCTAGTAACACTAGAGGTCTTTTTGCTGGTGGATATAATCCATTAACCGCTGCAATAGATTATGTAACGACAGCTACCACAGGCAATGCTTCAGATTTTGGTGACATGACTGTTAGTAAATTCCAAGGTGCTGGTCTTTCTAATGCAACATATGGCGTTTTTTGTGGAGGAGCCACCAGTAGCACTCAAACAACTAACACAATGGACTATGTAACTATGGCAACAACAGGAAATGCTACAGATTTTGGCGATTTAACTCAATCACGCAAGTCTCTAGCCACTTGTTCAAGCGGCACTAGAGGAGTTATAGGCGGAGGGGGTGGTACAGCTTTCCCGCCTGTAAGATATGACATAATAGACTATATCACTATAGCAAGCGCGGGAAATGCCACAGACTTTGGTGACCTAGCATCGGCTCTTGAAGAATTAGCCGCGTGTGCGGGAGACTAATATGGCACTAACTTTTAATCACCAAACAAACTCTATCACCAATGCCACAGGAACCGTGACCTTTAATGGTGTGGTTGTTGGTGGTGATAACACTCCAAATATATGGTTTGGCAGTCGTGGTGTTTTTGCAGGTGGTGATGTTAATGGCGCTGGATCGGCTCAGAATGTAATAGACTATATTACAATAGCATCAACTGGCAATGCTACAGATTTTGGCGATTTAACGGTAGCTAGAAGAAACCTTGGTGGAAGCGGCTGTTCAAACGGAACAAGAGGTGTTTTTGGCGGTGGTACTCAGTCAGGTGATAATGACACTATAGACTACATTACGATAGCCAACACTGGCAATGCTACTGATTTTGGTAACTTGTCTGTAGCGCGAACTATTGGTCCCGCTGGCGCTTCTAACTCTACTAGAGGTTTATGGGGTGGTGGAATTGGCGGAACTGACGTAATAGATTATATAACAATAGCCAACACTGGTAATGCTACAGACTTTGGCAATCTTTCAGTTGCTAGATGGGGTGCGGGTGCTTGCAGTAATGGAACTAGGGTAGCATTTGCTGGCGGGGCTGGTAGTGAATATGACGTAATAGATTATGTAGCCATTGATACCACTGGTAATGCCGCAGATTTTGGCAATCTCAGCGTAGCAAGATATTATGTGTCTGGTTGCTCTAGTGAAGCTGGAAGGGGTGTATTTGACGGTGGTGAAATTGCTGTTAACCCATTTATTACAGATGTAATAGATTACATAGATATTTCTACTACAGGCAATGCTACAGATTTTGGTAACTTACTTGCTGCAACTAAAAAAATAGCAGCTTGTTCTGATGGGTCTAGGGGTGTATTTGGCGGCGGGGCAAATTCTAGCAATTCAAGCCTCAATACTATACAATACATAACCATAGCATCAACAGGCAACTCCACTGACTTTGGCGACCTTACTGTTGCGAGAGATAATCCGTCTGCGGTTTCAGGAACATAATATGAAACAAGAAATAATAAAAAAAGATAACATAACATTTAGCCTTACTACAGTAGCGGCAAATAAAATAAACAGTGCGGCTGTAGCGAAGGTGAATCAATTTCTTCCAGAAATAGAAGAAAAGACTAGAGCCTTTGACCGCAACAATAGTCAAACTACGCTAGGTTTAATGACATTGACTATGCTAAACGGTCAATCGCCATTTCGCATGATGCGTCAAGTAATGGCAGAGATTGAAAAGCGTAAGATGGCTTTGGCGGAGGCACAGGTTAGCCACGCTAAAACCGTTAAAGAAATGCAAGAGCTTGAGGGTGATGTTGACCCTGTAGCTGAAGCTGAATATCGTCAAAAAAGTGTGAGCTTATCTACGCTTGAAAACAAGATTAATGGTTCATTCAAGGATATTGCTACGCTTATTGACCAATATAATAACATCAAAGAAGCAAACAATATTGATGAATGGGATGAAGAGGCATTTGAAGCTGAAGAGAAACGGCATCATGTTCGCAGAGGCTTTGAACTTATGTACCGTAACCTTCTTGATGGAGGCCGCGCTCAAACCGCTACAATAGAATATCTACAACAGCATGGCGTACATCCACAGGTCGCATTAACAGAAGTCTCTGGCTATGTTCAACACTCAGCGGAACAAATTGGTAAAGGGGATTTGCTACACTCAAATCATTTAGAAGATTTTTTAGACCAGATGGCGGATAAGTATTGTGCTAATGTAGATAAAACAGCAGAGCGTTTATTTGGCAAGAGCGATTTCGTAAACAAGGACTATATGCTGAAATTGGAGAGTAAAAATGATTGTTGAGTACAAGCTAGATGCTGGACCACAGGGCATGACCATTCCTCTCTGGGTAAAGGATGGTGGATACTACTATGACCCAGATAAATTTACTATGGTAGGTTGGACCAATGATGCGCCTCGTGAGTTTAAAGTTCCAGATACGGTAACCGTTTTAGACAAGGCGGGTCTTACAACTCGGGTTCTTAACATTCACAGTCGATATGCTATGCAGAAAGAAAACAGTGATCGCGAGTTAGTTGATATGACTAATGATGAAGTCACCGCTGAAGTGTCTACTTGGTTTGATTCTTGGAGCTAGAAATGAAACTAGAGCAGTCCGTAACCCCTGAACTTCGTGTGGCACTAGAACTAGAAGCACATGAAAAAGAATGTGCAGTACGTTACGCATCAGTAGAAGATAAACTCTCTACGCTAGATAAACGTTTATGGCGTTTAGAAGCAATGATAATGGGATCAACTATAGTAATGGTTGGTCTCGCCTCATCACTTTTGATGAAGCTCTAATGGAGTAATTCCAGGAGTGTAAGATGATCGCAGAAACAATGGCAGGTATAGCCTTAGTTAAAGGAGCCGTTGACGGGATTAAAAGTATTATTGGTACTGCTAATGACGTTGGTGAAATAGCTGGCTATATAGATAAGTTGTTTGAGGGCGAAAAACAAGTACAACAAATAAGAAACAAAAAATCAGGTGTTAATAACTTCGGAGACATTGGAGGCGTTGCCTCTGAAGTTATTGACGCTAAACTAGCAGCTGAAAAGCTACAAGAAGTGGCTACTATGGTAGATATGCGATTTGGTCATGGTACCTGGAAGTCTATTGTAGATGAGCGAGCTAGACGTATACAAGAACAAAAAGCAAAAGAAGCTGAATTAAAACGAGCACAGTTTAAAAAAGCACAAGAATTTGAAGATATGATTCAGGGAATACTCATAGCAGTAGCAGTTGCAGTAGTTGCTATGGGTTTATTAATTGCAGTATTTATGTATGTATAAGGAGAAGCTATGTTTAAGGTGTTAGTATTAGCGTGTAGCTTAGCTTCTCCTACAGATTGTTGGGAGTTTAGGGATACCCGTGGACCATATGCAACTTATGATCTCTGTAAAGAAAGAGCATATGTTAT
>WLWG01003261.1_pt1 | contig 11252 bp, 16 predicted proteins | sample 6712871 | NCBI WGS metagenome assembly WLWG01 (sample SAMN12718693, study PRJNA515312) | sponge metagenome | isolation source: marine sponge | host: Mycale hentscheli | place: New Zealand: South Island, Marlborough, Capsize Point | collected 2003-05-01 | reverse complement strand
CATTAGGCAACGTAGCAAACATTGTTGATCCTCCTACAGGTAACGTTACCAGCAACGTTGATATTGGTAATATTGACATTGGTATAGGTGGTATAGGTATTGGAGCCGGTGGTGGTGTTATACCAAGTATCAACGTGCCAATCACAATACCAGATATTCCAGGTATCAGTCACATTATAGCAAACTTAAATCCAACAGGTTCAACTTCAGGCAGTAACGTAGCAAACATTATACCGCCAACAACAGTTCCAATTATGCCTCCAGCAGGTAACACAACGTTTACTCCTGGTGAAACAATCAATGTTACTATACCACAACCAGTTATGCCACTACAAGACCAAAGTTTCAGTGTAGGACCTCTATTACCAGACATAACTGCTAATCTAGATTTAAGCATGATAAACGTTATGGGTGTAAGCAGTAAGATTGCAACAGCACCTAACATAACACTAGCACCTAAAGGTAAAATTGAAAGAGGTAGTTTAGGTAGTGTTCAAGCAGGATTACAGATTGAAGAAGATTTATTCAATGACGCCATGGCCAATAGTGCTCAAGTAAGTGTAGCATTAGGCACTGACGCCGCATTAGTTCAAGCAAATGACATAATTGATGCTGGTGCTATTGATGAAGGCATATTTAGTTCTAGTAACGGCATGGTGCCATATGGCACAACAAACGATGACGGTAACACAGTTATTGCTTATCAACCATTTAGAACAATCACATACAAACCTCTAGACATTGCCGCAGATGGTAAAATGACTGCTAATACCACTATACCTACAGTATTAGAAACATTCACAGGCACTGGCTTAATATCAAGTGGTATAGTGCAGTTGACATCTTTTGAAGATAACTTTGAATATGAAATAAGTAGAGCAAGAGGCAACGCCGCCGCTGTTAGTGTAGGTGAACCACCGGCAGCCGCAAATTTAGTTTACATGCCAGCAAACATCACAGTGGGTAACTGGGCAAACACTAATTTAAGTAATCTTGTTCAAAGTAGACGTTTAGATGTTACTAATTCAGATAAACGTATTAGTAAATCAGATGAATATTTAGATATAGGAGGCTTCTTCTAATGCAAACTTATATATTTTATAATACTGAAAATGGTGAAATATTCAATGTAAAGAAATTGCGTAATGACAGTAAAGCAGATGAAATGGTGAATGGAAATGCCAGTTTTCCTATGGCTTATGTGTTACAAGACAGTTTAAATGGTGTGTTCTTAAGTCTTAAAAACCAAAAATTAGATTTAACTACTACACCTTTTACAATTATAAAAAGACCATATCAAACAGTTCCGCCATTAAGCGAAGAAACAAGACAAATAAGAAATAGAAAATTAGTTGCCTGTGATTGGACACAAGGTGTTGATAGTCCACTAAGTGATGCAAAGAAAATAGAATGGCAAACATATAGACAGGCATTAAGAGATTTAGATTATCATAGTGTTCAAGAGGGTGCCACAGTAACATGGCCCTCACAACCAAGTTAAAGGTATAAAGATATGACAATACATAGAAATAAAGCACAAATTGATGCAACAATTTTAGGTTTTTTTAATGAAGATGGTGTATGGGTAGGTTCCACAGGCAGAAAAATCATTATCAACAGTGAAGTTATAGATATTGATGAATGGGCTGAAGAAACAGGCTTAACACTACCAGATTCAGAATAAACTGATAAATAACAACAATAACAAAATGCTTGTATCACCTCAGTGATATGAGAATTTCCCTTAGGAGAGAAGTATGGCCGGTAGAGTCCTTTCATTTAAAGATTACATTGGTGGCGCAGATAACGTTCAAGTTTTAGAAATGCTACCAAAACAACAAAAAACATATACATATGATTACGGTGCAGACGTAACAGGGTATACATTCACAGCAGATTTTTCCACAGTTGTGTTAGACGCAGTTTCTTATGATAGAGTAACTGGAGACGCAAATTTCACTGATACCACAGTAAAAGGATACTTAGGCAATAGTTCTTATACAATAGATCCTAGTACTTTTGTAGATACAACAGATGAAGCAACAGGTATAATTAAATTTACAATACCAGATGATAGGTATTTAGGCTTTATATATCCAGATGCTAGAACAAACGTTGTGATGACAATTATAGAATTTGCATGGACTAATACAGATACTCCTCCACAAACAGATTCACATAGATGGGCAATTTTAGAAAGATATACTGCAGATGTGGTAGCAGGTGATCCAACTAGTGGTAGCAATACAGTAACATTTACAGATATAACAGGAGCCTAATATGGCTAATGTATCAGTAACTTCGACTAAAAGTAACATAACTGTCAACACCACATCTAATGTTGTAACAGTTAGTTCAACTCCAGTAAATGTAGTAGTAAGTGCAACCAGTTTAATTTCAAATGCATCAGTAAGAAACGCAATTAGTATTGCCAACCTCACAGGTTATGGTAATTTATCATATGACAACACTTTAGCATCAAATGGTGTAATAAGTTACACAGGTGTAAGCAATTCAGATATAAACACTTATATTGTAGAAAACATTGACACTGATGATATAGATGAAGGCTCAGCAAATTTATACTATACAACTGCTAGAGCCAATAGTGCTATAAGTGACTACACTGGCTCATTAGAAAATCTCACAGGCAACATTACAACAACAAGCAACATTGCGGCAGGCAACGTAAGTGCTACAAGAACTGTAGAAGCCAGTTTATTAAATGCCACAGGTGCTTTAGGCTTAACAGTCACAGGTAACGCAACAATTGGTGGCAATTTAGATGTTACCGGAAACATAAATTCAGAAACAGTAGTAGACTTATTAGTAGAAGATAGAAATATCACACTACAATACAGCAATGTTGATACTGCCCCAACTTCTAACAGTCAAATCTTTATTGACAGAGGCACAAGTGCAAACACTTACCTCATATGGAGTGAAGCAGATGACAAATGGGGATTCAGCAATGATGGTACAAACGTAACATTTTTAGCAGAAACCACAGATGATTTAACAGAAGGCACAACTAATTTATACTACAGTAACGCAAAAGTAACAAATCATTTACTAAGTTTTGATAATAATATACTACCAGATACTGATCTAGCATACAGTTTAGGTAATGGTCCATATAGATGGAGTAACATACATGTTGCTAATGCAGTAGTAAAAAGCATATGGGGTGAACCATTCCCAGGTGATGATACTATTAGACTCAGAGACCAGGCTATATTTTATGGTGCGGCACTTCCAGAAGGCAATGCCAGTACTGGACAAAGTCTAGGTTCAAACACAGCAGTTTGGGGACAGTTATTCAGTAACACCATACAAACAAATGGTATTGTTAGTGATGGCACAAGATTAAAACACTCTAATGCTACTCCTATTGTGAGAGTTGGCAGTGATGCCGTAAACATGAGTGAAGATACCAGTTTAAGTATTTTAGGTAATGTATTATATCTAAATGATAGTAATATAAACACTAACACCAGTATTGTGTTCAGCAACGTTGGTGTTGCAATGGGCACAAGTGCAACTGATAACACATTCAGAATCAGCACATGGACTGATAGCACAGGAATTATTGATAGTGTTTCACCTAATTATGAAATAGATTTTGACGGCGATAAAACAACTATAACAGATCAAAGCATAGAATTACGTGGTAACGTTCAAATGGGTTCAGGTGGTTACACACTTAGTGGTGGAACCGCAGGCGGATTTGGATCAGGTAATATTGAATGGAGTAGCGGCAACATAAATGCGGCTTACTTCCACGGTGATGGTTCAAACATCACAGGTATTGCAGGTGATATTGAAGGTGTTACTGCCGGTTCAGGTTTAACAGGTGGTGGTACTACTGGAACTGTAACACTAAACGTTGGAGAAGGTACAGGTATTTTAGCAAACCCAGACAACGTATCAGTAGACATGAGTGCATTTACAACAGAAGACCTAGCAGAAGGCACTAACTTATATTTTACAAATGCTAGAGCAAATGCCGCATTTGTAGACAGTTTAGACAATATTACAACAGATATAAGTTCAAACAGCAACATCACAACAACAGGCTTCTTTGTAGGTGACCTAGATGGTGCTGTAGTAACAGATGTATACAATGACACTGGAAGCACACTAAACAAAGGTGATGCAGTATACTTAACAGGTGGTAACAATGGTGATAATCCACATGTTGCATTAGCAGATGCGGATGATGCCACTAAGATGCCAGCATTAGGTATAATTAGAGAAAACATATCAACAGCAAGTGTAGGACAAGTTGTAACATCAGGTGTAATGAATGATAGTTCACATGGTTATACACTAGGCGCAGATTTATTCATAAGCACAACAGCAGGTGCTTTATCAGAAACAGCACCCACAAGTGAAAGTGGACTTATACAAAAGATAGGTAAAGTAGTAAGTGCTAATCACATCATTGTTCAAGGTGCATTTAGAACTAACCAAACACCAAACTTAGATGAAGGTAACATATTCTTAGGTAGCAGTTCAAATACTGCTATAGCAGTGGCACCAGACAGTAATTTTGATACAACAGGTAACACATTCAGTTTAAGCAACACACTAAGTGATGTAAACAACATTGCAAGTGAAACTGGTGCAAACTTAAACTTAAAAGGTCAAGCAGATGGTATACATTTTGATACCACAATTGACAGTACAGAATCAAGAATAGTAGACTTAGATACAACAGGTTATAGTGTTGCAGACGTAGAGTTACCAGCAGACTTTACTGCAGGAACAAATACACCAAGTTTCTTAATAAGTGGTAACTTTACTGCAGGTTCACCTTTAGTATCAGTAAATGACATATTTGGTGGAGCAGGTGGCTCAGTTGACGTAGCGGCATTAAGAGGTCCAGGATTTAGTTCAGCATTTGCACCAGGAACACCTGGTGATTTAATTGTTACAGCAGATATATCTAGTCCTTTCCCTGGTGCGGCTAACATTGAAGCGGCTGTTACTACAACAGGTGTAAACTTTGCCGCCACTGGAGCAAATGGTTTATCAAACGTAAGTGCAGGACTATATGGACAAGATGCAGGTTGGGGTGTGTTTGATTTAACAACAAGTTCAACAACCACACTATTCCCGGCAAATGCTTATGTAGTAAGCATGAGTGGTGGCGTAATCACAATGAGTGAAAACGCATTGATAGGTGCTATTGGTAGAACGGCTATTTTATCACCAGGTATGGCACAAACAAGTGACAGTAAAACAACTGTTAAGTATTATGCTAATACGCACACAGGCAGTAACTCAGAGTTTATCAGCAACTATGGTAAACTGTCAAACTTTGACAATCCAGAATCATTAAGTAACACAACCTTTGATGCAATCAGTTATGGTAACACATCAAGTGTAACCACAACAGTCACAATGAAAAACATCAGTGACTTTGCAGGAACTGATGAAAGTGCAACAAGATTCAAACGTGGATTATTGATTGGTGCCGCAACAACACCAGATCCAGTATCAGGTAGATCAACACTTAACCAGCCAAGCACATTGGGTGTTATATTAGAAAGTGATGGTGAATCATTTAATGATGGATTAAACACTCCAGCACCAAGGTTCTTAATCAATAACTACAGTGGTGGTTTAGATGATCTCACAAACTATCCAGTATGGGGTCAAGTAGGTGCAACAGGTAATTTAACATTAGACTTACCACAAATAAAAGCACCAAGTTTAACACTGAAATCATTTAGAGGTGCTAAAAGCACAGCAAACACAACCAGTTACTTGATGCAATCAGGTGATGTGGTAGGTAAAATTGCATTTAGTCCAGCACAAACAACAGGAACAGGTAACCAAGGTGTTGACGGTGTAAACCCACCAGCGGCTATAACTGTAGACGTAGGTAGTGCAAACATAGCCAATGTTGCTAATGCTTACATGCACATAACAACAACACCACCTCCAGGAACCAATATTGGTTACATGAGAAACAATGCCAGTGATGCCAATGGTGCTAACCAGCAAACTAACTTTACAACAAAAGGTGGTAACTTAACATTAGCCGCACAAACATCAGGCATGATCAGTCTTGCTCCAACACCAGATTACGGTGATGCGGCAAACAGTACTGTTTGGACTAGATATCCAGGAACAACACATGAATATCACAGATTTATGGATGTTGGATTCCTAGATAAGACTAACAAAAACGGAACAATAATAACCATACAGCCAGCAAGTGGAACAACAAGTGGTAGTGGTGGTTTAGGTTATGACTCAAAAGGTAATGCTACACTAAGATTCCAAACTCATTTAGCAAACAGTGATGCAAGATACAACTTTGATATTGTGCATGATGAATCAAATGAGAAGTTGATTATTGAAAGTGGTTTAAGCAATCAAGAACATATCAGCATTGAAAGTGGTGGTAGAGTTAGCATGAAGCAAGTGATGAACTTGAATCCATTAAGCAATAGTGCAATATTGGCATTAGGTGGCAATAGTGCAGGTGATGTGGTATATGGTAGTGACGTAAACAAAGTATGTTACTACAACGGAACAAGTTGGAAAACAATAGATGATAACACTGACATAGTGTAGAGTAACGGTAGGACAGTAACAATAAAGGAGAAAACATGCCAGGTAAAAACAGAGGTACTAAAAAATCAAGTACAATGAAAAAGAAAAAGAACAGAGGTTCAAAGAAGAAGTAAATTGGTTAAGTTACTTCAAGAGCATAAAAGGAATATGCCCTTGGAGCCTTAAATCATATATGGAAGATAAAATACTTCACGTAGAAACAGCCTGTAAAGGCACTGAAATGACATGGGCTAGTTGCTTTAGAGCATCTAAGTTTGAAGCACTATTGCTCACGTATGAAGATGATATTGATATAGATTATCTTTATAAAATAACAGAAAGAATAGAAGAAAAATACAAAGAGTTGATAGCATTTTGGAGTCACCCAGTAGAAGGTGATAACAACACACCTAAACCGTGTGTGATAGTTCAAGATAGAGAACAACTAACAGATTTAAGAAAAAAAATAGGATTTGAAAATGAGTGAAGAACTTACAGCAGAACAAATAGAAGAAATTCAAACTGCTTTAGCAGAAATACAAGAAGACAGTGAAAAAGCCAAAGAATGGTATAAAAACAATGGCTAAACCAACTGTACAGAGTGTAAATGCTGACTTAGTCAAGTTAAAAGCAACAAATACTGCAGAGCATAATGCACTCGAAAAGAAAGTGGACAATCTGCAAACTCAAATAACAGAAAATAGAAGTTTCTTCACAGAAAGATTAGATAGACTAGACAACAGAATATGGACTATTGTGATACTCACACTAGGCAGTTTACTTGCAAGTGTTTTAAGTATTGCAGTAGGTATGTAATGGCGTTTACAACGCACACACAACGTCTGTGTGCAACAATAAGAGAATATATGACCACAACTAGCACAAAAGTAAAAGCACTATACAGCAACGTTGTTGCACAAAAGAAAATGCGTATCAAACGCACCAAATCACCTAAGACAACTAAAAGATAATGCCAGTTCCACCTAAATCAGTACAGAATGCGGCCAAAAGAGCACTTGAAGCCAGAGACAAAGCAACGCCTAGTAGACGTGCAATGACTAGAGTAGGACTTGCTAGAGCTAATCAACTTGCTAATGGTGACAATGTAAGTGAAAACACATTGCGTAGAATGGTTAGTTATTTGAGCAGAGCTAGAGACAACTATCAACGTGCTAAGTCTAAAGGACTAAAAGCAGAAGAATCACCGGCTATTCAAGCCTATCTTGGTTGGGGCGGTTCAAGTGCCTTAACATGGGCAAGAAAAGAACTCAATAAAACCTCATAAAACACCTAAAGATGATAAATAATATTGTGTAAGGAATACCCGATAAAACGTTCGTTTTATCTAAACAAGTATTGCCATATTTGTTTTTCCTAATACAACAGGCCTCTATATTTGTTTTGAGCTCCACTTTTAATCGATATGGTCTGGTATATAGTTTGATCTCCATTGAACTTTATATTCCTTACACACTTTAAAAATTCTCATAAAATTTTAATTTTAGACCCTTTAGCAATAAAGGGTTTTTTTTGACCTTTTTTCCGCACTAATTTATGTCTATATGGTAAATAAACTTGTAAGGCAAATACATTATGGCAAACATGGCAAACAAAACATACACAATAGAATCTTATTTAGAGTCTCGTAAGACTGCAAATGGTGGTTACACTAAAGCAACTCTTCAAGAACTTGGTGTGGCTTGGCCACCTAAGAAAGGCTGGAAAAAAGAGATTATTGTGGCAGTTAAACAGAACCCTAATTACAAATAACACATAAGGTTGACGGGCCAGCAATACAATACCGTTGCAGAATCCACTCTGATGTGAGGTGGTATGCAAAGCACTATGTTATTGTGCAATTCTAAGCACTACCCTGTTATGCAGGATGCTTTAAAGGACTACACATTCCTGTAGATTTACCTTTGCTTGGTCTCAACAGTTGATATAGAATAATAATATATGAAAGTGAGTGGGAAGACACTATGTGGCAACACATACCCCACAAAATTGTACAGTAACTTGTAGTATGGTTTGTACAGTTTGCGTAAGATAGCATGTAAAAGGATGATAGCAAAACCTGCCTTTCTCAATTGAGTTATGTAATACTACCTATAGTGCTCGTTGGAGTAGTTTTTAGATTACTGCTAAAAAATAGCGGTGATCTATGATACTCATTGGAGTAGTAGTCTTAATAATAACACACAAGGTTCAACTTAACTGAATAAATAAAAAAGTAAACAGTAAAATTGCAGTTAGATATCTACAACGAGTGAAACGAGTTGTAGGAGATAACGCAATTACAAGTGAACGTAGTTCGCTTGAAACTAACAGGAGATAATATGAGAATTAGCAATAAAAAGCCACATAAAATAAGCAGTGAATTAGATTATCAAATAACACAATTACAAAGAGAATTTGATTGGATATTGTTTAAGGAAAAACAAAAGAAAATTGAACAACAATGGATGTTAAAACGTAAATATCAAGAGCAAAAGCAACAAAAACCACCAAAAAAATAGCATTCATTATAAGTAGTTATAATGACTACTCAACAACTGCTTAACGCAATACAAGAAAAACACAGCTCTATAAGAAGTTCATACAAATGGACTTACAGAAGTCATTTTGAAAGACTGAGAAGCAAATACATAACAGGTGGTATACTCACTAGTGATGATCTAGAGTTTTTATATCACATATATCACACAGACTACAACTTATTACGTGAACATGCGTACATAAACGGTGTTTGGTATGATTATAGCCCAAAAAACATCAAAGTATACAATATTCCACGCAAAAGACAAGTAAAATTTGCCCAATTAGGCAAATATTGATAAATAACATTGCAACTTACAGTATAAGGTTATAATTATACTGATTTACAGAAATAGCAAGTATGACTGAGCAAAACGATAAGACTACATATCAAGTTAAGAACGTCAAGTATGGTGAAAAGACTGTACGTGGCAGAGTTGTGGGCAGATCAAAGACAGTTATACCAGAAGAAGAGTTTCTTAAGTTAGCACAATTACATTGCACATGGAAAGAATTATCAGACTTTTATTCAGTTCCAGTAGGCACATTGCGGGACAACTTCGCTGATTTATATAAAAAAGGCACAGTTGACACGAAGCAACGTCTACGTAAGGCACAGTTAGACTTAGCAATAAACAGACATGACAGAGTCATGCTTATATGGTTAGGCAAACAAATGCTTGGACAATCAGAGTCACCTGCTAACAATGACGATAGCATGATACTACCATGGAATGAGGATAAAGACGATGAAGTCTAAACAGTCGAGGGGTAAGACCTCCAAGCAGTAGCCACTTCGTTGATGTTAAGATGGACATCAACACCGCTGAACTGAGAGGCACCCGTTTTATAAAGGTATAAAAAACAATGGAGATATATAGATATGAAATTACCAGATAGTTATAAAAACGCACCAACAGCCGGAAAATTTAACACATTTTTGTTCATAGGAACTAGTTTATTGTGGGGACACATGCTAGATCTTATTTCATTATGGTTCTTACCACTAACAATATTTTGTTTTATAGTGAGTTATGGATCTGAAGTAAATGAAAAGAAAAAACCTGATTTGGTGTTATAATGGCTAAGTTAAAAAATTGTAAAAAGCCAGGCCTTAAAGGCGAACCACATTACATAGCAGAAGTACCCGAAAAGTATATTGCTATGTTCAACGATAAAATCACAGTACAACCAAATGGATGTCACTTCTTTGGTAGTGCTACTCAAAATACTGGTTACTGTAATTGGTATTATTACAGAGAATCAGACAACAGAATTAGATACATAACTGCTCACAAGTTTGCCGCATTAGTAAGTGGCAAGTTCACAGAAGACCAAATAAATGACTATTGTGTGCTACATCACTGTGATGAGAACTATGATAACGATGATATATCATATAGACAATGTGTAAATCCAGATCACCTTTGGAGTGGCACAGTTCTAGACAATATACAAGACTGCATGAAAAAAGGCAGATACAAAAAACCTCCTAGTTATTGTGGTGAAGAAAACTCTAACAGCACAATAACTGAAAAACAAGCAAAGTTTATTATAGAGAATCATTACGTTATATCACAACGTAAACTTTCAGAAATAATTGGTTGTCATGTAACAACAATACAGTTGATACACAGTAATAAAACATGGAAACATTTGCCTAGGCCTAAACATGCGTGACATGAATGATGTTAGAGACATCATAATGCAATGGGAAAAAGGTTTTGAAACACGTGAAGAAGAAATGTTTTTCTATATGAAACATGGCAAATTGTTGCATGAAGAATATTGGGACATGATGCCTATGGGTGGCAGTATAAAAGAACACCCATGGGATCATACAGATGACTAATGACACCACTGCCTGATCATAAGCAACACTTATATCATGATGCTGTTTGGATAGTTGTAGATCCTTGGCAAACACACAGTGAACGTGATAATTATGTGGCAGAACAAATATATCAATACATAAAACATCACAACATAACAAACGTAAAAGTGCTAAACAATCACCGAGATAATACACATCACCTGTTTGAAGAATTTGAATTATTGCCTTATAAGGTAAAAGCAAGAAACTTAAAAGAAAAGAACGTGGTGTTTGTGGGTTTTCACAATGGTATATGCGTAAAGAACAAAGGTAC
>WLWG01003259.1_pt1 | contig 11257 bp, 13 predicted proteins | sample 6712871 | NCBI WGS metagenome assembly WLWG01 (sample SAMN12718693, study PRJNA515312) | sponge metagenome | isolation source: marine sponge | host: Mycale hentscheli | place: New Zealand: South Island, Marlborough, Capsize Point | collected 2003-05-01 | reverse complement strand
ACGGCGGTACCTTTGGTTTCTCAAACGCTGGACAAATTCAAACGAACAATGGTATAACTGCCCAACAAAATATAGAGACCGCTGAAAACATTGGTGCTGGTAACGCCTTCACTGCACCACTGCAAGGTTTTGCGGAGATAAGGCTTCCGGAACAAACAGTCAGCAACACAGGTGTCATGCCATTGTTCCACTACGGCTACCTCGCTCCACAACGTATGAGTGCCAACTGTTTTTGTGGAGAAACAGTGACATCGCCTAATGCCAACAAGCTTAACGCCGTATCTCCTATAGCCGCACCTTCAGGGACTGCATATACATTGGCGACTCAACTTGGAGGGAGCCCTAATATTATCATTCAGATTCCTCTTGCTCTCAGCGAACACACCTTCAGTATAACAGTCGACGGAGAGTGGGACGGTAACACTCAAGGAGGTAATGGCAACAGTTACATGTACATTAGACTTGACGCTTCCCCATCAGCTCCAGCATACGGTTTCTCTACTGGTCAGGTGGTAGACGGGGCGAGATACTTAACTTCGCTTAACTATACCGGTCAACTTGGAGCAGGTGACTACTGTATTATAATTGGTCATTATGACCTAGCGGCAACAAGGATATATAATGGTCAATTTAATATAAAATATCTCGGAAAATTTTAATTCGTTCGTTATCAGAATTTTAATATCTTTAGGAATAATATACTTCATATGAAATACACCCAATTCGTTAAGCAGTTTCGTGACGATAACAAAGACTTAGGCATGTCTTTTGCCGACTGTATGAAAAGCGACGATGTTAAAAAGGCATTTAGGGAATTGTGCGGATCTCCTAAAATCCAACAAAAAGACGGCAACGTAAATGTAATACTGCATATAGGCGAGAAAGGCAGCGACAGCGACAGCGACGACGAATCCGTACCAGAAGACGTGTTAGGTAACAACTACGACCGTGGTCAAGGTAAGAGACCGTATACTGTGACACCGGGCATTCCACAAAGAAGCACACAAGTACCACCAATGGCGCAAACCATGTACCAGTCGGACATGAAGACGGAGCCATACATAAAAAGCGAGTACTCACCTGAAGAAACCGGTAGGAATCTCAGTATGGGCGACTTTAAGACGCCGAAGAAAACGCCGAAGTCATCGTCAGTCCAATATGTAAGAAGAGTAGGCACGGACGAAAGAGAGGAAAGAAGACTGCAAGAAGCAAAAGACCGAGGAGATTACTTGGACTTCGCAACATCACCTGGCTTGTCCACAATCAGATACCAAGATCCGACGTACGTGGAACCAGACGACGAGCCCGTGGACGACGAGCCCGACCTTATTCAGTTCGATAGAGAGTTTAATGGAGGAGGAATAATAAACTGCTGCCCTGCCGTCAGAGGAGGAGCACTTAAGGCTTCCGACTTACGTAAACTACTTGCGTCGTCTTATAGTGGCGCACCGGTTGACAACTGGCAGATGGAAAGGGATATGTCTACCAACAACTCAAAGGTATACAGGAACCCAAGTACGGGACAGGTTGTTGTAGCTCACAAAGGCACGCAGGGTACTACAGACTGGGGTAACAATCTAATCTACGCTCTAACAGGTGAAATGGGCTATAGGCAGACCGCCCGTTTCAAGGAGGCGCAAAGGGTTCAAAAAGCTGCAGAAAATGCATTCGGCAGAGACATGGTCAGCACCATTGGTCATTCCCAAGGGGGCTTACAGGCGCAAATGTTGGGCGGCGACTCCAAAGAAATAATAACTGTAAACAAAGCAACTCGACCAGGAGAAGTAGTTACTGGCTCATCAAAGAAAAAGAATCAGACAGACGTACGTACAAGCATTGACCCGGTTTCTGCCTTCCGATCTCCATTCGCGTCAAAGAAGAAATCTATCACTCTTGACGCAGATACGAAAAATCCGGTTGAGGCTCACTCGTACGAAGCCTTGGAACAATTAGGTGACGAGATGATTGGCGAGGGTATTGCGGAGACGGTCATGGCAAAGTTCGAAAGGGATTGGAAGAAGAAGCTGTGGGACGGTAAGTTTAATGTACCAGGAGAATGGGACCAAGACAAGAAGACATGGACAAACGTAAAAGCTTACAGGGCGGCATTGGCGAGAATGGAACCAGAAAGGAAAAAAGCGTACAAGATGATAAAGGTGAGGCTAGATAGAGACAGGGACGCAGAAGCTAAGTTGGCTATAAAACAGAAAAAATCCCAGAAAGGAAGGTTTTAAATACGGTATTTAATCATTTTACGGTATTTAAATAAGAAAACAGCCATGTACGCTTAAATAAATCGATTTATTTAAGGAGATAGGGTGGTTTAATGTTAAAAATCGTATATAAAGGGGTATATATGATTAAAAATGCTATTTAAACCCTACGGACAGGGGTTTGTAGTTCCTGTTGCTGCCGTTGCTTTAGGCTGTTAATATCAACTGCCGCAAATTCCAGTTCGTCCATTAATATCTGCACTGCATTGTCTCGGTCGTCCGCGTCTATTGTTTCCCTGTTTTGAATTAACTGGTCGATAATGTTTTCAACAACCTCTTCCGGGATTTCTTCTGGTTCTGTTATAGACCCTGGCGCACTATAATAGTGAACAAGCATATGACCGATGTCCCTTGCGTGAGGCGGCCTTCTCTGCCTATTATATATTTTGTCGTGGGTATCCTGCGTGAATAAATCGTACGGTATAGGCACCGGGTTAAACTCGCCTATTGATGCAAGTGGGGTATACGTAATTGCCGCTGGAGAAGACGCGTCATAAAAGTGTGGTGTCCAGTATGGTTCATGTTGGACAGGATCTTCTTCTTCTCCGACAAAGTTAAATCGCTGTAGATTACTCATTTGTTTAGGACGATATTTTTTTTCTGCGTCACAATATATATATGGATTCCGAAGGTGGAAAGTTTTCTCTTTACCGAAGTGATTGGGGATTAGGCCGTACCGGCAAACAGTTAAACAAAGCATGGGAGAGAGTGTTTGACCATGGCTTGAACGCCGCAACCGATCGTGCCCAGAAAGAAATTGATGCCATAGGTAGCGGTGCAAAGAAAAAGATGGGTTTTACTAAAGCCAAATTCAAGAAAGCAATGAAACAGTGCATGCAGGAAGATATGGACGCAGACGAACGTGAAAAGTGCGCCAAGGATATGGAAGGTGGCAAATTCTCACTTTACAGACACGACTGGGGTTTAGGCCGAACTGGCCAGAAACTTAACAAAGCATGGGAAAGAACCTTTGACCACGCTTTGGACAAAAGCGAGAACAGAGCACGCAGCGAAATCGACAAAGCTGTTGGGGGTAAAATCTCCTACACTAAAAGTAATAGTGATAGGCCAACAAAGCCAGCCGACAAGAGAAGAACTCCTAAGATGGACTCAAGTGCGTCTGATCCTTTCTACTTTGACACGTACTCCGTTCCTGCTCAGTCTACAAAGTGCGCTCAGCTCGGGAGAGCATTAAAGAAATGCAAAGCAAACCCAGCTCGCCGTGAAGCGAGAAAGGCGGGAGTTGCAAAGTTCGAAAGTCAAGTGTTGTCGAAAGCCAAGAAGGGAAGATCAACGGCAGCGGCTGCGGCATCAGCGGCTAACAAGAAAACCATCGCAAGACAAACCAAAGCACGTACATCAAAAAAGAGTCGGCTGGCAAAGCAGTCTGCAGCAGACTCTGAAGAAGAAACGGGTCCTACCGGCACTCCAGTTGTGCGGCGATCTGGAAGAGCAAGAAAAGCTCCAGAGATTTACGACGGTAGTGGTCTGCACGCTGGCGCTGGTTTACACGCCGGCGCTGGTCTCTACGCAGGTACTCATTCCGGTTCAGGATTGCACGCCGGCGGCGGTCTCTTCTCCGGAGGAAGCATTGGATCACGTATGATGCCCCCTACCAATGTGGGAGCTGGTGGTAACTTGCTTGGTCCTATGAGCGGCGCAAAAGCGCCACAGGCGGGTATGGCGAACTTCCACATGTTTACGCAAATGCCCGTCGCACTTCAACCCAGAGGCATGTTTTCGTCGTACCCTCTTGAAGCAATTCAATAAGCGTTAAACGAATTTAACATTATCTTTAGCAATTGTATAATGTTAACAAACGTAGATTTAGAGAAACTTGCGTCCCGAATGGACATACCTTTAGAGTTTGTCGGTTTTAAAGACGACTTGCCGCGCACAATAAAACCAAACAGGTACTACATTATTAATTTGGAAGACTCGGAAATGGAAAGCGGTAAGCCCAACACAGGATCCCACTGGACCGGCTTTCAAGTTAACAGTACAGGTAATGGAAAAAGAGAAGCAATGTATTTCGACAGCTTTGGTGCTCCTCCGCCACAAGACGTAAAAAGGGCCGTAGAGCGGTCTTTTCCCGGCACGAAACTAAACTACCCTAAGAAAGACATTCAAGCTCTCATGAATCAGGCGTGCGGGTGGTACCAACTTGCTTTTGCCCATTTCATTAACGGCAGTTTGAGCACAAAGAGTTTAGGACACGACACACTTAACTTCCTTGACTTGTTCGATGACCTTGACAAGTCACACGAATTTAAAAAAAACGAATTTATTTTAAAACACTTCTTCTTAGCAAAAGACCCAGCATTAAGAAAAAAACAAGAGGGTCAAGTTAACGTATTTCCTGATCCTGAAACTATTGACACAAAAGCAACTTTCCAAGGAAATGGCATGAAAGTTCCTGTAGATGTAAAGTATAAAAACTAATGGTCCTTCAAACCGAGACACTTAGAAATGACGTCCCCTACGTTGCTCGACCACGGCACCACGATATTGGGGAGATGCCACCCGTACACTACCCCCTCAACTACGCCGAAGATATTGGCGGCAATCTTGTCCCAATAAGGGAAGTCGTTAGGAACAGGGACGTACGTCTCAGCGGGTTTGACATTGCATCTATTGTGGAGCCTCATCAAGTGCTCGACTGTATTCTCCACAAAGTCTATGTCCTTCGGGATATTTGTAAGCGTTGGGTTGCTACAGTCAATACTCTCGAAAGCGTCGATCGTGAGTACTTGACCTTCGCCATGGATCACGTCGCAACCGTACTTAGGACACTGCTGGACAAAGTCCTTGGCCAAACGAATTCGTAGAATTTCCTGGTGAATCCAATAATCACTTACCTGTTCCTTGTCGGCTATGTTTAGTCCGTAGGGAACAACAAAGTACTGGTATGGTTGTTCATATCGAACTGCCACCACTTGCACAACGTTATTTCCGCCAGCGTCCATTATTTATTTTGTGAGTACTATTCAAAAAGAGATGCTCAAAGACGACGATTTTTCTGGACATTGGCTGATTGACCAATGTAAAGACCTTCTAGAAGAAAAGAAGGAAACAAGGCGAAAACCGAGGGCATACAAGAGCCTCCACTCAAGCGAGTACGTCACAATTAAAAGAAATGGGGAAGCCCTCGTTCGACCGCTGGCCTGCACGGCCGACTCCAAGGAAGTCCAAGAGAAAGGCAGCTAAGAAGAAACCGCCTCCCGTTCCATCACCTGAGCAACAATTGGCGACATTCGATGAACACGACTTCATGCTCCAAACAGACGGTAAGTTGTCGAAGTGGCTGAAGGACCAGTTCCGTTTGCCGTCAACACCGTTAAAGAAGTTTTACATGTACTATGAGGAGTACGTGCAAAAAGGAAGAAACTTGCTGGAAAAGCATTGCTTCAAATGTAAGGGGGAGGTTACCCTCCGAGATGCATTTATATGCGGCTCCAAGAAGTGCAACAAGATATATCATCGGTGCTGTGTTCCTGATCCAGTAAGGGACTTCTGCCCGTGTCATTACTGTTTTTGGTGCGATAGCCGTTTCAAGGACGGCATCTATTGTTATACTTGTCCGGAAAGCACTTGCTCGAAGTGCCTTAATAAATCATTTGGAAAAAGGCAGATGACGCTTTGTTGCACGTGCGCTAACCATTGCGAAGATGGCTCATTTGATAATGTTGTTAAGAACTGCTTGTATTTCACTCCTGTTAAAATTTAAACACGAGATCCTGTAAGAACATCAACACTAACTTGGACACCGTATTCAACAAAGACAATGAACTTAACAGCGTTTACAGATCTGTTAGTACCCTGAATCTGACACGACTTGGGTACTGCTTCATCTACCGGAAGCATTCTCGAGGTATTAACGTAATAATATTGGTAAGAATTGTCAAAGTCCCATTGCGACACCAATGAAGAGGTCAAACCGTTAACCAAGTTAGCGTTGACGCTGTTGCAACCCTGGAGTTGGTTCATGTACTGCTCAAAGGAGTACTTTTGGGTGTTGTAAATCATGTTCTGACCGGCAATGACAACATTAAAGTTGGTTTGCGCAGTGAGCGGCGATGTAGGTCCACAGCCAGCAGGATCGAAAGGACTCTGATAAGGTGGGGTGACAGATCCTACACCTGTTCCAGCCGCCGTAGTGATGGTACTAAAAAATGGCAGCACCAAAACACTGCGAATGTTTGCAATACCATTCGTGATTAAAAAGTTATATTGACCTCCAGGACCCGCTTCGGCAGTCTGGAATTGGTAGATATCTGAGTAGACTATCGTTTTCGTACTGTTAGCGAGATATGCCTCTTCGTAGACTGGGTTGAACGTATACGCAGGTACATACAAGAACACGCTTTGAGCCAAAGTTCCTTCCGCTACGGTACCAGCTGCTCCTTGATTAAGACCCACTTGAGCGGCGTTAAGGCACTTGTTACCGACAGCAATTGAGTAAGTAAGAGAACCACCAGTAGGAATAGGGGAAGCAATGGGTGCCCCAGTGGGAGCCGACAAACCCCCTGGGATTGCGTTAATAGCACCGCCCAAAGCGACTTCCAATGAGGTTGCTAAACCGCCTGTGGCAGAAATCATCAAAGGGTTAACACCACCAAGAGGACAGTCCACATTGGTGAGTTGAATGTTACCTGCTTGTTCGGTGATAGTAACAGAAGTCTGGTTAAGATTCAATGTCAAGCGCATAAAAACCCCCTTCAACAGTGGGACTTGGCTAAAGAACGGGTGAATGTCCTTCAATCGGATAATAGCCATAGCTTGTGTCTGAATCGATGATGCTGTCTTGTTGAAGATGCCTCCACGGTATATTTCATTCATCGATGTCTGAGTAAGCAGGGCATTGTAAGCAGACGATCCTTGTGGTGTTGCATCTGGATCGTACATCAAAACCTTTTGGCGTTCGGCATAACCGACGTTGGAAATAGCACTGACTGCGAATTCGCCAACAAGAGGGGCTTGAGCAGTAGCGTTAAAAGTGTTTCGTGTTCCAGGGCCGCTCGCAGAGTCGCCATTTACGTATGCAAAAGAGTCAGATGTGTCAGGGTAGAAACCAATAGTTGGCCCGTTCAACAACACGTCTTGGAGTGACAATGTAGTCATAAGGGAAAACTGGTTCCACATACTGCACAGGGGCGTTTGCTGAATGATGGTTGTTCCTGCGTAATCAAGGGTAATGGAATGGATCAAACTTCCAAACCAGTTTTTAAGACCAAAGAGTCTGTCTGCAGAGGTTGTTGCACTAGATGGGTTTGCCATCAATCCAGTGCTGCCGTTGGTGGCGGTAAGTAGAATGGGTACTGCAAGGTAAGCCTCTCTGTATGCCATGTATTTATTTGAATTCGCCAGTTGACTGGTATCTAAAATCATTTGACTGCCTCGATAATTCCCATTATTTTGGTCTTGCAAATTCAACCAGTCGCGTTTCACGAAAACTTGAGGAGAACCCTCGCTCATTTGACTCATGTCGTAAACCATAGAATCGCCGCTCATAATAGCTATATTCTGGCCTTAGATAATAATTTCCCTACAAATCGAAATGTATCGCTTTTGCCCTCTCTCTCTTCTTCTTTTTTTCTTCCATGTCATTAATGCCTAACTTGTTGATCTTATCTTGGAGGCTACCTGACAGACCGGCCCTCGCACTCTCTAAAGACTTCATCTGGACCGGCTGGTCCGTACGTTGTCCCATGCCGACTTCTCCGACCTTGGCTTTGGACTGGATATTGACTAAAGTATTGCGGCCCATACAGCCCGGCTTGTAAATATAAACCATTGTATATAAGTGGTCTATATTTTGTTTAAACTACCTTTTCTTGTTCTATTCTTCTTAAAGTCCTCAACCGGAGCAGCTGAGTTATTACACTGGTTACGCAAGCAAGTTGCAGCTTAAGGGGCTTTTCATCGCTTACGTGTCTTGCGTCTTTCATTGCCTTAAGGAGTCTGCTCTGCTCCTGGCTGTATGTTTCCACTGACTGGTTTATTTGATCTTCCTTAAGGTCCATTTATACATTGCTAAATGATATTAACTTTCTTACAATACCTCAAGCGCCGTTGCGGTGAGCTCGGCGACCTTTTGGCCTGACAGACCAGGTTTCTTCGAGGACGACGACCTCGGCTTCAGCATCTCGTGTTTGAAATTCTTCCAACCCCGTGCGGCACGATGGCGCTGCCTCTCCGCGTACGTTGACCCACCTACGGCCGTAGGAATGCTATGAAAGGCCCTACCCGCGTCTTCTCCGGAATGACGCGCAAGATGTCTGTTAAAAAGTGCGTGGTGTCTAAAGTATCCACTGCCTCTCTCCATTATATATATGGTCCATATATTTATGCGAAAAGGCCTTTGCCGCGGCTGTACTCAAATGTACCAGGTCTTGCTTGCACAACCATCTTGTGAGGACCACTGACTCCCACAGGTAGACGGCCTCCGCAGCAATTCTTGCACATGCCACTACCAATGCCTTTGTCGATCTCCTTACGTGCTCTCTTCTCTCCCTTGTCTAAGGCGTGGTCGAATGTTCTTTCCCATGCCTTATTTAGTTTTTGTCCTGTCCTTCCTAGTCCCCAGTCGTGTCTGTACAAAGAAAACTTACCTCCAGACATCGGCGCGTACGTAGCGGGATCGCTACCTAAAGCTCCTCCCTTCGCAGAGGGCCCTTCTTGCATAAATGACATTCCTGACGACGACAAGTCTCCGGACGGAATTCTTGATATCGGTGCTTGGACGTATCTGTTCATGTCTATACCCTACTCAAAGATATTGTTAGGCGCACTTCTTCTTTGCTAAAACATTAAGGTAAAATGATGCGCGTCGTTGCGTTTTTGTACTGTATTTGCTCTTGTTTTTCATGATCATTTCCGCAAACTTACAAAGAGCTTTCTCGCCTTCAAATTTGTCTTCGTGCGTGGCATTGTAACGTTTCAACTGTTCTGTAAATGAGCCCCACTTGATGTCGTCCCAGTCGATAGGATCTTCGCTTCCCATTCCTGCTATTTTATCGTCTCTTACTTCCCCTATTTTTTCGAGTAGTTTTAATTCAGTGGCAGAGAAATTAGCTTTGTCCATCATACCTTTTTCGTACCCGGGGTCTTTTATCATCTTATTGTAAAGAGCGCTGCAGGCAGAAGACCCCATTGGCCCACCTACAGCGGCACAAGCAGCCAAAAACGCTGGCTTTCCTAAAACAAAAGCAGCAGCGACTCCTTTGTCTGTAATCTTGGTTAATACGTCTGTTATTGCCAATCCCGTCTTTTGCAGCTTACTAAGTTCCTTCTTCTTGCATGGAGGACAATTCATTTTTTCCCTTTCCTCCTCAACGCAGTTCTGGTATGCTTTTGTGGCATTCAAAGAAAGGACGGGATCCGACATTGCCCGCCTTGCCGCATTCTGCTTTTTACTGCAGGCAGCTGGTTGTCTGCACTCAGGAGGACAGTCGTCTCCATCGACATCTCCGCCCTTTACCGGCATATAAATTTTGCCTCCTTCTACGTTAGTTACTGACTCCTTGCCTTCCGAAACCATGGAACCACCTCGTAACTTCTGTACCAGTGTTCTCAAGCGGTCTGATACGTCCGGTCCCGCCCCTTCAGGTTCTGCCTTTTGCGCCGTTGCGATTACGCTCCCGCCTTTTGCCTTTTGCGCTATAGTCGGCACGCCATCGACTATTTTTATTCTTGACCCTACGTGCTTTTTAATGTGCTTTATTAAAGGCAATCTAGACATTCCAGAAAATCCTTTTAATTTGTGAGTTCTAGCAATTGCCTTAAGATGTTCGAGTTTGACTTCGTCGAGTTTCATTGTATAAAGTTGCTAAAGAAATTAAATTAGCAAGTTAAGCGATTTGGTTGCAAAAAAATTTTGTCGAACTGGTACCTTCGGCGTTCACTTGCAACCTGGAGTCCACCAGAAGTCTACCGAGAGGGGTAATGTCATTACTTTCCACCAGCCGACCTGGAGCGGAGCGAGAATCGAACCAGCAAGCAAGCTTCTAAGCCTTTTCTGACCGTACGGAGACGGTACTAAGGATTCGTAGTTCTTCCAGCTGTACTTAACCATTCGACCATACCATTCTGCCAGGCCTCTGACCTTATGACTGACTTCCTTTTTTTTTCTATATAAACTACGATGTTGTCGCCAACTCTGGTTAACAAAAATTTTTTGAGGGGACAGCCTTTACTGGGAATCGAACCCACCGTCTAGTCTTTGTGCCCGTAGCACACAAAGAGGGGGCGGCGGCATATTGCCTCGCGTGTCTATAAACCAGAGCTGTGCTCGACCGATAGACCATGTTCGATGTCCTTTCCTCCGGGAGAGTCGGAATTTGTCTCGATATAAAGGCTGTCCTTGTTATGTTTTGAACGGCCAAAGAACATGGAATACGTCTTTTTGAATTTGCCGTAGATCTCTTCTTCAAGGTCCTCAACAGAGGGAGTAGGACTGTTCTCTTTTGTACCGCTAGGAATTGCTGCCATCATGTCATGCTTCATCTTACGTTTCATTAAGTCCGACTGCTCCTTAAGTTTTGTATACTGCGCAAACTTCTTTCCCAAATATGATAGACCTTCCTCTCCTCTTTCTTCTGACTGCAGTCGTAGCATTCTATATATGTCTGTGGCGAGCGTATAGTACTCTTTGCTCTGTGACATCTCCTTGTCCATGCTGCTCTTTATGTCCAAATACATCTCTACAGCAGTTATCATACCCATTATCATGCCTAACACACACGTTATACCACTTACTATTCCTTGCTCTACTCCTGCTTGTTGTAACCCCACACTGGCTGTGCTATTCAAACTAGCTAATAGTAGCATAGGGATTCTAAAGTATTTGTTCCAACTTTTAAAGTGATAAAAACGAAGTCGATGATACTCGCTTAAATTTACACAGTTGACGCGGAGTCGCTCCAATAAGTCTTCTGTTTCTGGTGACCACACCATATATTACTTCAGGAGATAAAGCTGCGTCG
>WLWG01003258.1_pt1 | contig 11263 bp, 11 predicted proteins | sample 6712871 | NCBI WGS metagenome assembly WLWG01 (sample SAMN12718693, study PRJNA515312) | sponge metagenome | isolation source: marine sponge | host: Mycale hentscheli | place: New Zealand: South Island, Marlborough, Capsize Point | collected 2003-05-01 | reverse complement strand
GAAAACGCCCACTGGTCAAATCCAAGTACGCCAGTCCAAATTGTTGCTGCTGTTCAATGATGGCTGCCAATAAATTATCGCGACGTTCTTCCAATAATGCTTCGTCGCTGACGGTGCCAGGGGTAATGATGCGTGTGACTTCACGAGCGACGGGACCACGACTGGTGGCTGGGTCGCCAATTTGTTCGCAAATGGCAACGGACTCTCCCAGTTTGAGTAAGCGGGCTAAATAATTATCAACCGAATGATATGGCACCCCAGCCATGGGGATCGGTTCTCCGGCGGATTGGCCTCGATGGGTAAGGGTTAAATCTAATAAACGTGCGCCACGTTTAGCATCGTCAAAGAACAGTTCATAAAAATCACCCATGCGGTAAAGCAACAGCATGTCAGGGTAATCTTGTTTTATTTGCAAATACTGCCGCATCATTGGCGTATGTTGCTGTGGTGAATCGAGCTTTGGTTTCATAGAGGGGATTATAAAGATAATGATTCACGATTGGTAGCTGGATGATCATTAATAAAATCCTCAATGCAAAACCAATGAAAAACACTATAATGAGGTTGCCAATAAAAAATATCATTAGTGAACCCATTAAATAAATAAGGAGCAAATCCATGACCAAATTAATTGAATGCTTGAAAACAGTATTGGCAGATACCTATGTTGTCTATCTCAAAACACAAGATTATCATTGGAATGTCACCGGCCCTAATTTCTACTCCTATCATAAAATGTTTGAAGAACAATACCGTGAGTTGGCTGAAGCGGTAGATGAAATTGCCGAACGCATCCGAGCTGTGGGTGAACGTGCTCCCAGTGGGTTTAAAGTCTACGATGAATATACCAAAGTGAATGAAGTTACGGTCACTACCGACAGTGTGAGCATGGTAAAAGATTTACACAGTAGCCATTTGACAGTCATTCAATCACTGCAAAAATTAAAAGAAGAAGCGGTTACACAAGGTGATTCAGTCACAGAGGATTTGGCGATTGGACGATTGACGATTCATCAAAAAGTTGCCTGGATGCTGAGTGCTACCGCCGGATAAGGGAAATAAGAATTTCCAGCAAAGATAAATTTACGAGCAATAATAAATACACCTGTGGGGCGGTTGACTGACCGCCCTTATAGTTTCTACCCATTCCACTGCAGGCTTAAAATGCCAACTGAGAAAGTTTATCGACCGTGAATAAAGTTCGCATCTTCAAGTGGAATGGGTATAGACCATCCGATCGTTTGAACAAAGTTAACAGTTTTGAATGCGCAAGCAGATGATATGTTCTATGATTATTTTTACCCGTTTCATCTTAATCAGAGTTGAGGAATGAGCCAACGCACCATCGAACAAATGAGTCCAGCTTTAATGGAATATATTTTATCCATTTCATTGCGTGACAACCCACTGTTAACCCAATTACGTGAACAAAGTATTTCCTATGCGCAATCATCTGCTATGTTAACTCAACCGGAACAATTGCAATTGATTCAACTGTTGATTGAATTAATGGGTGCGCAACGTGTGATTGAATTGGGAACTTTTACCGGATATAGCGCATTGGCAATGGCGCAAGCGTTACCCGGCAACGGTCGTCTGATCACCTGTGACATTAATGTAGAATCGGTAGCTATTGGGCAACCGTTTTGGCAGCAAGCCAAGGTCGCTGACAAAATTGAAGTGAAAATAGCGCCAGCATTGGAATCGTTAGCGCAGTTGCAAACCAGGCAACGCTCCAACTTTGATTTAGCATTCATTGATGCGGATAAACGCCATTATTTTGACTATTACGAATACTGTTTAACCTTGTTAAGACCGGGTGGATTGATTGTGATTGATAATACCCTATGGGATGGAAAAGTTATCGATGATCAAGATACCCGAGAAAGTACCCAAGTGATTCGAGAGTTAAACCAACACATTATGAATGATGAGCGTGTACACATCAGTTTGATACCACTAGGAGATGGGTTAACGCTATGTCGCAAGTTGTAACTATGGAGGATAAAAATCATGCAGGAGCATCACAACCCACTGGGATTAAGCGGGTTTGAATTTATCGAATTTTCAGCGCCGGATCCAGAATATTTAATCAATCGATTTCATCAGCTGGGCATGGTGGCTACCGCCAGGCATCGCAGCAAAGATGTTACCTTGTATCAGCAAGGACAAATCAATTTCATTTTAAACGCCGAATCCAATAGCCAAGCGGCCGAACATGCCAAACAACATGGTCCAGGCGCTTGTGCGATGGGCTTTCGTGTTGCCAATGCGCAACAGGCATTGAGTTATGCTGTTGAGCATGGTGCAAAACCTTTCATCAGTCGTGTGGCACCAGGTGAATTGATCATTCCAGCCATTCGAGGCATTGGTAACAGTGTGATTTATTTCATTGATCGATTTGAAGAACAGACTGTTTATGATATAGATTTTGTCACCACTTTACACGATGCCAATTTGATCACGGCTGGATTAATTCGCATTGATCATTTAACTCATAATGTTAAGCAAGGTCATATGGATCATTGGGCACACTTTTATGAGAGAATTTTTAATTTCCGTGAAATTCGTTACTTTGATATTCAAGGGCAACACACTGGATTGCTTAGTCGAGCCATGGCCAGTCCCTGCGGTACTATTAAAATTCCATTGAATGAATCAAAAGATGAGAAATCACAGATTGCTGAATTCCTAACCGAATACAAGGGTGAGGGCATTCAACACATTGCGTTAACCACCGATGATATTTATAGTTCAGTGGAATGGCTACGCCGGCAAGATTTGCAATTTTTAGATGTACCGGATACTTATTATCAAATGATTGTTGAACGCATGGATTGGCACCATGAAGATTTAAACCGTTTACAACAAGATAAAATTTTAATCGACGGTGGCAAGATAGAAGCTGATGGGTTATTGTTACAAATCTTCACGGAAAATATGTTTGGCCCTGCCTTCATTGAAATTATTCAACGCAAAGGACACGAAGGGTTTGGCGAAGGAAATTTCCAAGCACTGTTTGAAGCCATTGAACGAGATCAAATCCAGCGCGGTGTTCTATCATAAGTCAACAAGGAGTACGTTATGAAGTTAGCAACACGCAAAACCCACTCGCGTGATGGTGCCTTATGTGTGGTCAATCAATCGTTATCACAAGCGTTGGACATTAGCGATCAAATCCCCACGTTACAATGTTTACTCGATCATTGGTCTACGCTAGCCCCTTTGGCCGAACAAGCTTATCATCAATTAAATCAAGGTAAGGCTGTGGATGCATTCGTGTTCAAATCCGAACAATTTGCCGCGCCCTTGCCACGAGCTTATCAATGGGCTGATGGTAGTGCTTATGTGACGCATGTGGCCTTAGTCCGTCAAGCGCGAGGGGCAACAATGCCAGAGAATTTTTGGACTGATCCATTGATGTATCAGGGAGGTTCGGATCATTTTTTAGGGCCTTGTGATGACATTGTGGCGGACAGTGAAGCTTACGGTATTGATTTTGAGGCGGAAATTAGCGTGATCACCGATGATGTACCGATGGGACTTGATCCCAGCCAAGCCGGATGTCATATCAAATTAATTACCCTCGTTAATGATGTATCATTACGCAATTTAATTGCCGATGAATTGAGCAAAGGCTTTGGTTTTTTTCAAAGCAAACCGGCTAGCAGTTTTGCCCCGGTGGCGGTGACGGTCGATGAATTGGGCGATGCTTGGGATGGAAAACGGGTGCACTTACCATTGTTTTCATATCTTAACCAACAATTGTTTGGACAGCCCAATGCTGGAATCGATATGACTTTTGATTTTCCAACGTTGATTGCTCATGCGGCGAAAACCAGACTGTTGACCGCTGGCACTGTTATTGGATCGGGCACTGTTTCTAATCAAGATCACAGCCGGGGATCTTCATGCATTGCCGAGCGGCGCATGTTGGAAATTCTTGAACATCAGCAAGCACAAACACCGTTCATGCGTTATGGGGATCGTGTGCGTATTGAAATGTTAGATGCGCAAGGCCAGACAATTTTTGGCTGTATTGATCAACAGGTGGTGCCATCAGCATGATGCAATTGTACGATTATGATCGATCAACGGCATGTTATCGAGTTCGAATGGTGCTGCGGTACAAGCAATTGGCGTTTGATACCCACGAAATATCTTTGATCCAAGCAGGCGGGATGCAGCATCAAGTGGCTTATCAAGCGGTGAATCCGCAACAATTGGTACCGAGTTTGCAAATAGAACAACAGGTGTTGACTCAATCACTGGCAATTATTGAATACTTGGATGAATGTTACCCAACCCCACCGTTATTACCCGCTCATGCGTCTGCCCGAGCTGTGGTGCGTAGCTTGGCGCAATTGATTGCTTGCGATGTGCATCCATTGAATAATTTGCGTGTTCTGCAATATTTAACCAATATTTTGCAAGTAACCGAGACACAGCGACTATCATGGTATCATCATTGGTTGAAGCTAGGATTTGATGCGTTTGAACAACGCTTGCAACAGTTGAATAGTCAGGGTTTTTATTGTGTTGGGGATGCATTTAGCTTGGCTGATGTGTGCTTGGTTGCGCAAGTCTATAATGCTGACCGATTTAAATTTTCCTTGGCTAATTATCCATTAGTCACTAAAATCAACCAACATTGCTTGTCATTGCCGTATGTGCAGCAAGCAAAACCAAGTGAATCCGCTTAAGTTTCTATTGAAATATAAAGCGATTAAGCAGTAGGAAGTTGTTTTGGGCATCATTGAATTAACCTTATTTATTTTAGCGGCTACCTTGATCATTGCGTTTTCCGATGAAATTGGCAGTTTGGTCAAAAAAGGCAATCGCACTGTGTTTAAACACATGTATGTGAAACATTCTATCCTGGTAATTTTAGCCAGCATCGCCATTATTTCTTTTCGGGGGCCGATCACCGATGTGGTGCATTATATTTTATTGAGTTATGAACGGTTGGTGACAATCTTGATTCATGCCACCAGCACGCGGTCCAGTGTGGTACTGCTAGTGCGGATCTTCACCTTGCTATTTTTTTCTTTTGTTCCTTCGTTGGTGCTTGCGGGATTGTATTGGTTGGCGCGTCAGCAAGCATATCCTTATTTTTATTTAACATTATGGATCACGTGGACTATTTTAGTGTTTTCCATTATTTAATCGTTAGCCTGATGTAATTTAACTTGATTGCTTGGTGTTTGCGAAAAAGCAGGCGATGTAACCCGATAAGTTATGTCAGTGCTAGCAAGAGTTCTCGGGTTACTTTAGCGGCGAAACAAGTTGAATGACCGGTTGGGTCAAGCTGGGGTGCCAACTCTACGACATCGGCGCCGACGAAATTTTTAGTCGCAAGAATTTTGACAATTTTTATAAAGTTATGAAAATTTTCACCGCCTGCTTCCGGGGTGCCGGTACCGGGTAAGTAAGCTGGGTCAAAAAAATCTAAATCCAAGGTGAGATAAATGGGGCGACTGTCAGCTACTTGTTGTAAATCTTGACAAAATTGAGTCAAACTTGTGCGCAAGGTATGTTGATGACGCATGAATTCAAACTCTGCGCGTGTGCCAGAGCGAATACCATACTGCATCAATTGATGTTGAGCACCAAAGTGATCCAACACGCGACGGATCACGCAAGCATGCGAAAATTTATCCCCCAAATACCCATCGCGCAAATCGGCATGTGCATCCAAATGAATCAACAATAAATCAGGATACTGGCGCAAATAATGGGTGATGGGCATCCAGGAAATGGAATGTTCGCCACCCAAAGTGAGCAATTTCAATCGTTGGCCAACCCAATCTAACGACTGGGTTAATTGATCAAATGCTTGGTGCAATAAATCCTGGCGTGAAGGATAAAAGGGAAGGTTGCCCATATCTACCGCACCATCGGGATCCAACTCACGATCCAAATACGGTGAATAATCTTCTAAATTTTTAGCCGTACTGCGAATGGCATTGGGGCCAAAACGTGCACCGGGTCGGAAGGAGGTGGTGCCATCAAATTCAATGCCCAAAATATGCGTGGTGGCGGGTAACCAAGCTTTTTGATGTGGCAAAAATAAAAAAGGCTCGACTGTGGTCAACCAGTCAAACGTGGCAAGTGGTGAATCAGACATGTGGATCATTCCTCATCGTTTTCAGTCAAATAGGTAAACATCAGCGGCGCGATAATACTGGCATCGCTTTCGATGATAAATTTAGGCGTGTCTGGATGCAATTTACCCCAAGTAATTTTTTCATTGGGAATGGCGCCTGAATAAGAGCCATACGATGTTGTGGAATCACTGATTTGACAAAAATAACCCCAGACCGGTGCTTGCTGCTGTAAATCCTGTGCAATTAATGGAACAACACAAATTGGGAAGTCACCGGCAATGCCGCCACCAATTTGAAAAAAGCCCACGCGCTGGGTTTGTTGCCGATACCAATCAATCAAATGCATCATCAATTCGATGCCATTTTTAACCGAGGTGGGTGCAAGGGTTTGTTGATAGCAATGCGCTGCGAAGAAATTTCCCAGCGTTGAATCTTCCCAACCTGGGGTGAACAAAGGTAGATTTTTTTCAGCCGCTGCCAACAACCAACTGTTTTGTGGGTCAATTTGATAATCATCAACAAATAATTGTTGGGTAAGCGCTTGGTACAAAGGTTCGTGTGGAAAGAAACGATGACCAGCACTTTGTCGCTGTTTCCAAATTGGCATTAATATTTTTTCCACTGCGCGCATGGCGGTTTCTTCGGGAAGGCAAGTATCGGTAACTCGATTAAAATGTTGTTCCAACAATTGCAATTCATCGTCGGGTGTTAAATCACGATAGTGTGGTAGGCGTAAATAGTGTTCATGCGCCACCAGGTTAAACAAATCTTCTTCTAAATTAGCGCCGGTGCAACAAATAGCGTGCACTTTATCTTGGCGAATCAACTTGGCTAGGGAAATACCCAGCTCAGCGGTGGACATGGCACCGGCCAGCGTTACCAACATTTTGCCACCGTGCGCCAAATGTGCTTCGTAGGCTTGCACAGCATCTTTGAGGGCTGCCGCATTAAAATGATGGTAATGCTGATGAATAAAATCACGAATGGTCATGAGAGGCTCCTGTGGTATTTTTTTGGCTGGATAAATAGGTGTAACCGGTTAAGCCTTGTTGTAAGATTTGCAAATAGTGTTGCTGGGTGGTGGCATCCAAATCGCTGCGGTGCAATTGTTGTTGATATGATGCTAATAATTGATCGGGATCAAATTGTACATAGCGTAGTACTTGCGCGATGGTATCGCCACAACTGGGTTGACTGAGTGTGACTTCACCGGTGTCCGTTACTTGAATGTGCACGGCATTGGTATCACCAAATAAATTATGCAAATCTCCCAGAATTTCTTGATAAGCACCGATTAAAAATAAACCCAATGCGTAGGGTTTGTTGGGATCAAAGGTCGGCAATGGCAAGCTATTTTCAATGCCGGCACCGTCGACATAACTGGCGATTTGTCCATCAGAATCGCAAGTGATATCTTCAATGATCCCGCGATGGGTTGGTGCTTGATTTAATTGTGATAAAGGCATGATAGGAAAAATTTGATCGATGGCCCACACATCTGGTGTTGATTGAAAAATAGAAAAATTACAAAATAATTTATCGGCTAATTTTAAATTGATCTCGTCAAAAATTTCTCGATGCGGTTTACTTTTTAAAACTAAATTATTACGCACCTTCATACAACTTAAGCGATACAATTGTTCGGCATATGCCAACTGTGCTAAATCAATTACCCCGTGAATATACAATATCTGCGCTTCCTTAAACCAGTGACAGGTTTGATGATAAATTTCTGGAATTGATTTTTCACCGAATTCAAACAACCCTTCATACAAATTGTGCAACACGATATGATAGGCTTCGTCCGGTTCAAGCGGCGCTTGATCAAAAGGCGGCATTTTTTGTTCGTAATTAATAATATCGGTGACCAACACTGCGTGATGTGCGGTTAATGCACGACCGGTTTCTGTAATGATGTTTGGATGTGGCAATTCATGTTCTTCACACATATCAAATAAAGTGGTGACAATGTTATTGGCATATTCAACGATGGAATAATTGGTCGAACACATATTGCGGGTACGGGTGCCATCGTAATCCACTCCCAGGCCACCGCCCACATCCACCGTATGAATCGGCGCGCCCAAATCGCGCAATTCAGCGTAATAGCGCGCGCATTCGTGCATGCACATTTGAATGTCATGAATGTTGGTGATTTGTGATCCCATGTGGAAATGAATCAATTGCAATTGATCCAACTGTTGTTGCTCACGCAACTGTTGAATTACTTGCAAAATCTGACTGGCCGTCAAGCCGAATTTAGCGTGTTCGCCACTGCTGGCTTGCCATTTACTCGAGCCACGACTGGACAGTCTAACGCGCACACCCAGACGAGGTTTTAATTTAAATTGTTTGGCTTGGGCCAAAATAGCGGGTAACTCGGACTGTTTTTCAAGAATGAGATACACATGATGACCCAACTGTTGAGCAATCATTGCAAGTTGAAGATACTCTTGGTCTTTATAACCATTACAAACAATCAATTGTTGCTGATCATGAGCCAAACCAAGAATGGCCAACAATTCCGGCTTGCTGCCGGCCTCCAATCCCACGGTGATACTGGCTTGACGAATGGTTTCCACCACTTGACGTTGTTGATTAACTTTGATCGGATAGACGGGCAAATATTGTCCTTGGTACTCCAAATTATCAATCGCTTGATGAAACGCAGCCTGCAAATCAAGAATGCGCTGTTGCAAAATATTATCGAACCGCAACAACAAAGGCAGCGACAACCCTTGGGCAGTAGATTGCGCGACAATATCGTTTAATTTAATACCATTGGTTTTCACCCGTTGCGGGTACACCACCAAATCGCCTTCTTCATCGATATCGAAAAAGCCACTACTCCAATGCGCAATATTATACAATGCACGCGACTCTTCAATCGACCAATTAGCCATCACCACACCTCACCCTAGGCATTCTACAAATGGGGCGGATTATAACGAAAACCGATGACTTGTACATGATATTAAGACAGCAAATCGGGGGAACAGTCTACTCAATTCACCTTCAACCTTGGCAGATTATAAATCAGGGGACAGTATACTTAATTCATCGTCGAATTTAGAAAAGATTGTAAATAAGTATACTGTCCCCCGATTTGCGCTTTCAACCTTGGCAGATTATAAATCAGGGGACAGTATACTTAATTCATCATCGAATTTAGAAAAGATCGGAAATAAGTATACTGTCCCCCGATTTGATTTTGATAGGTTTATGCTCTGTTGAATCTAACACTTAGAGTGACGAATATCTCTTAGATAATCAGCATCAGTATCGTCTTCTGCTAACAATGAGCGCTGCTCATCATCGTCAGAGGGAGCTGAGTCAAAGAATCCGAGCTTTTGGGCTTCAGGTTTGGGGTGTCCCCAGCGGTTAGTGATGCCGTAATTTACCAATGTGGTAAGCAGTATTGCTCCCACAATGGTGGCAAGCGGAGCAATGCCCGCTGTTAATACACCACTGGCGACCAATCCGGATACAAGCAATTTGGCGGTGATACTCATCATGACGCTAACGAAGGTAACCAGCAGTAAGTTACCATTCTCTTTGCTAAAATAATCACGGCATGCGTGCTTCACACCGTGAGCAAATTTGACCAGTGTGCTGGATGCTGTTGAACCAGATTTGTTATATTCTTGGTAGGCTTTTTCCAAGCCAGTGCGAAATACACTAGTGATAAAATGGATGGCCATTAATCCTGCAGCAAAACCGATTGCCCCCAAACTTGCCTGACCGGCTAGCAAAGCAAGTTGTTCTAAACCTCCTTCTAAAACCAGTTTTCCATGTATGGCTGCGGCACCGACAAAATCATTGAGAGCGGTCATTCCCAGCTGGGTTTCAGCGATGGTGTTCATCCAGTTGAAACCTATGGACGCTCCCGCCAAATTTAAACCCCACTGACCAGCATCCTTAAGATCGACCGATGTCCACTGTTTCGTTTTGACTCGTCGATGCAGCAATAAGAGACCAATGGCAATGATTGGCATGCACATCATTAATGTGGGATCCAGCTGATAACTTTGACTGGCCGATTGTGTCGCAATTGCAAGGGCCGTGGCTTTCCATAAGTTTTTAGGGGTGCGACGTGGGTTTACGTGAGGTAAATCGCTCATGAGATAACGTTGTTGCTGCTCGGAGGCCTCATGGGGGAAAAAAGCGGATAATTGCTTTTTTTGTGAACCTGATAAGGTTTTTGTTTTAGTGCGTCGAAGCCAGCCAGACCAGGAAAAACGATAATGGATTGGCAGCAGAGCAACATATTTTTCATTTTCGATAGTTTTTTCTTTAAAGGCATAATAATCAGGATTTCTGTTAGATCTAAATTGTTCGGTAACATCTTCGGTATTTAGTTGATAGGCCTTTGGACTTATTATAGCCGAGCCTTTTAACTGCTCTGAAGTCATAACCATTATATCTTGATAAGGTGGTCGTAGTGGCTCAGACTGTTTTCCTTTTGATGAATCATTTGTGGATGAGTCTGATAAAAATTTTCTTAGCATAGCTATAATCCTCCTGATGGTGATTTGAGCGCGATGGTATCATAGCAAATCGCATATTGCAGCGACTATCTTCACAACAGACCAGTGTTATCAAACCCAAGTAGATAATAAGTTGATGTGATTTAATGATTTTTCATCAAATTGGTTGACTGTTTAACAAATTTAACGTTGAATAGTGGACGAAATAATAACAATACATGTGATGTGATGGCTAGAGCTTGTCAACAGTTTCCACCCGATACGAGTATGGATGAGACACCATTGTTGAAAGACTTACAAGAAAAAACCCTGGAACGATCATTACCCATTTGGCTGCAACAATCATCCGATTATCAAGCAATATTAGTAGCGTTGGCGTCGGTACAGAGCGAGAAGCAAGACAGTTCCATTGAACCTTTGCTAGAAAGGTCACAACAAGTCGTACAAAATTTGACTAATTTGTGGCAAACCGCGGTTCAAGACAAGACATTAGAACGCCACCAATTGGCAGAGTTAGCGACGGTATTAACGCAAAGACTACAACATCACCGATACAAAACCGCCCAGTTGATAAGTGCACATCACGTCGGTCTGTGGGATAGAATCAAAATGTATTTGCTAACCCCCATGCAAACTTATCGAGTATTTCGATTGCTTGGAGAAGCTAGA
>WLWG01003254.1_pt1 | contig 11270 bp, 12 predicted proteins | sample 6712871 | NCBI WGS metagenome assembly WLWG01 (sample SAMN12718693, study PRJNA515312) | sponge metagenome | isolation source: marine sponge | host: Mycale hentscheli | place: New Zealand: South Island, Marlborough, Capsize Point | collected 2003-05-01 | reverse complement strand
CCTCTTGTTTGTAAGAATGATTGTGAAAATATTATTAAAGATACAAAAAAACATAGTAAAGAATGTGGTAGTAGGGATTATTATAAAAATAAAAAAACCGGAAAAATAATACCAGTTGAAAATAAGGAGAAACGGAAAAAATACAAAGACGATAAAGATTGGTTTAAATTAACTAAAAAAAATAAAGATTGGAAAAGTGTAGGTCATACAACATCTAAATATGAAAGATATAGAATTCCACCAAAATTAATTAAAAAAATTATTCAAAAATTAAATGAATAATAATATTTAGTCTGTTAAACAATTTTATTTTTTTTTTATAATATTTAGTTATTATAAAAAGATGTCAAATAACTATACTGAAGAACAAATTAATTCTATGGGTATAACTAAACTTAAAAAATTGGTTAAAGATGAAAAACTAGAAATTAAAGGTTATTCTACTTTTAATAAATCTACAAAAGATCAATTAAGTGAAAAAGTAATAACTAAATTAATGATTAAAGGTAGAATTTCATCTACTGAAGATGAAGAAAAATACGATGAAGAAGGAGAATTTATTCCTCCCCCCGATGAAAAACAAGATAAAGAAAGTCGTGAAGAACGAATCAATAGAATTTTAAAAGAATCAGAAGAAAAAGAACAAATACAAATTGATAATTCATTAGATAAATATATTCCTCCTAATAGAAAAAGAGAAGTCACTACTAATCGTGTCATGGATTCGTCTAGTCCTTTTACAGGAGCATTAGAAGTAATTAAAAATTCTAATCCTAATCTATCAATTGAAGATTTACAAAAACTTAAAAAATCTTACGATAAAATAAGTGCTCTTCATAAAAAACATAATGGAGATTTAGGAAAAATGGCAAGTGATTTAGCAATGACTTCTGTCCCTGAGTTAAGAATGCTTCAAACTGTAGGTTCTCAAATTCCTTATTTTGGAATTAAAGATGAAGCACAGTATCAAGAACTTAAGAAAAGGATGTCAGGACAACCGAATAAATTAGGAGGTGGAACAGAAGCTGTTTTTAAATCCATAGGACAACTTCTCTTAAATCCTGGTTCAACAACCAGATTAATTGGAGATGGTATTTCTTGGTTAGGAAATGAAGTATATGATGTATTCACAAAACGAACTAAAAAACAAAGAGAAATTGAAAGAAAAGATAAACTAGATGTTTCTGGTGATGAAGCACGAAAACTCGCTATGGAAAGATCAAAACAATATGAAGAAAATAAAAATAAACAAAGAAAAATAGCAGAAGCAAAAGGTCAAAAACCAGATGAAACGATTTCTACATCTACAACTCTTAGAAAACCAACAAAAGGAGATTTTCAAGTAAAACTTACAGAAGACGCAACAATGTTAGATAATAAAAAATATTTAGAAGCCACAAAAAAATATGAAGAAGATAAAAGAAGAACTTTAAGAAGTAAAGATAGACCAGTCGATAAAACAGATTTTAGACTTCGAGATGATTTAGCACAATATGTTGATAGTATTTTAGAAAGTCATAAAGAAGGTGTAAAAGCTGGGAAATCATCTATGTCCGATGATGATATTGAAGATTTAATTGATATATCTGATTCATTACGAGATAGAAATGTGGAAATTACATATAGAAATTTAGCTCAAATTAAAGGAGATATTGATTCTAATATAGATAAAAATATTTTAAATTCTGAAAGAGTAGAAGTTAAATCTGGTGCTTTTGATTATCTTCAAGATACTATGTTAAAATCTAAATCTACAGGAGAAGAAGACTTACGAATTACTCAAGATAAAGATTATCAAAAAACTGTTAAAAAGAGAGAAATTCGAGAAGAAGAAATCCAAGAACAAAAGATAGATGATTTTAACAGAGAGGTAATTGAATCACGAACTCAACATACTTCTAATGGATATGTTAACACAGATAATTTTGACCGTCCAGAATTAAAAGCTAGAATTGTTTATGGTGATACTGATGAACAATTATATAAAACTAAAGAAGAAGTTAGATTTGCTAAACAATTTACTGATAAAATGTCAATGTACCCTCAACTTGATACACAAGATATGAAAATAGGTAATCTTTTATTTCAACGAAACCAAGAAGATGAAAAGAGACGATTTAGTAAAACCTTTGCTGTTCCTAATCCTAAAAATACAGGATATAATATTAATTGTAAAAGAAGTTATAATGAAAAAATGGGTTATAAAACTCATTACTATGATACTCTAAATAAAATTCCAGATAGTTTTATTAGATTTTCCGAACGAGAATTAATACCAGTATTTTCTTATGATTCTGCTAAACGAGATTATTACAGAGACCCTATCAGAGCACAAGCACCATTTAGTCAAGCACAACCTGCTGAGGATTTCACACTAAATCAAAAAGAAGCAGAAAAACAAACAAATATATTCCCTGAAAATGCTTTAAGAAATTATGGAAATCAACCAACTCTTAGAATCGGTAAAAAATTTAATCCTTGGGTGAATCAAAATTACATTAGTTAAAAAAAATATTGTAATAAATAAATAATGGATAGAGAAAAAGATAAAGAAAAATATGATCCGTATAAAGTTAAAGTATTCAAAACAGCAAAAGATGATAATGAAAGACAACCAAGAGCCTGTGAGATAGGAATTTTTCCTCCAAAAATGGAAAGATTTCATACTTTAATTATAGGTCGAAGTGGTAGTGGGAAAACGAATGTCATGCTTCATATGCTTACTGATAATAACCTCTTAGGAAAAGTATTTAGACCAAAAAACATATTTTTATTTTGTGCTGTAAAACCTGATAAAGGACTTGTAAAAGAATTAAAAATTCCTAAAAAAAATATTATAGAAGATTTTAATGATGATAAATTATTAGATATGTTTAAAAAATTAGAAAGTGTTGTTGATAATAATGGATGGACTGCTGCTCCTCGAACCCTATGGTTGTTTGATGATATACTTGCTCGTAAAAAACTATTAAGAGGAAAGGCTATTGCTCAGATTGCTACTGCTGGTAGACATGCGAAATTAAGTTATATCATGAATAGTCAATATTATAAGGCACTACCTCCTGTATTAAGAACAAATGCTTCTTACATAATTTATTTTAGTGCTAATGAATCAGAAAATATTAAGTTTGCTGATGAACAATGTGTAAGTTTTATGACAAAGAAAAAGTTTTTAAAGATAATTGAACATTGTACAAAAGAAAGATATTCATTTCTAGCATTAAATACACTAGCAGAAAAGGGGAACGAACTCCGTAAAGGATTTAATGTTATTGTTAAATAATTGTTAAAAAGATTTTAAATTTTATAATATATTGATTTATTATAAAATGTCAAACGAACAATATGATTATAGTTTATTGAATGCAGCTATATATGACCCTAATCCTCAATCTGTATTAGATAAAGTCAGTAGAGGTTCTAAATACACTATTCTTGAAGAATCTGTAAATGATATGGTTGTTAAAAATAACAATACAGGAAAAATTATATTAGTAATGAAAGGAACAGATATATCAGATCTTAAAGGGATGAAACAAGCTGATTTAATACAAGATATTGGTATATTGATAAATAATCCAAAATTTGTTACAAGAACGGAAAAGATGGAAAATAAAACAGAAGAATTAATTAAAAAATATGGTAAAGAAAATGTAATTTTAACAGGCCATAGTTTATCTGCTTATATGGCATCAGAAATATCGGGTGATTTAGGAGTTAATGCAATTGCTTTTAATATAGGTTCATCGCCTTTTAATAGAAATCGTTTTAATAGAGTAAAAGGAAATGAAACTACGAGACATTATACAACAAATGTTGGTAGTAATTTTGACCCAATATCATTAACATCAGCACGAGTAGATAATTATGATAGAGTTCAAGTTGAACCAAAAGAAAATATTGGTTCAGGAATTCTAAAGAATCATACAATAGATCATTTTTTAGAATCTTCAGATTTAGAAAAAATTAAAAATAATAATATTGATAATAATAAAATAATGGATAAATCTAGTTTTGATAAAAAAGCAAAAACTAAGAATGCTCAACGAAGACAGAAATTCTATATGAGAAAAGCTATAGCTCGTGAAAAGAAAATACCAGCATCTGAGTTAAAAGGTAGAACTTACGAACAATTACGAGATATAATTGAAAAAAATCAATTACAAGGTGTTATGGATACAATCAAGAAAGCCGATGATTTATTAAGAGATGATGATGATGAAGAAGTTAAAGGTGTTATGGAAGAAATGAAAGATATTGTTGCAATGACTGAAACACGACCAGAAGGGATGTTTGAAGAAGATGTTATTGAAGATAAAAGTATTAAAAAAAGTGAAGATTTAAGAAAACGAGGTTTTATGATACCTGAACGGGATGTTGCTCCACTTCAACCTATTTTACCTAGAAATCGTGATAATTTTATTAGAAATGTAAATAGTTATACAACTTTTCAACAAAACACAAATATTTCTGATAGAACAAGATTTTTAGATGTTACAAGACAAATTGAAAATATTCCTATTAGAAATGACCCTAATCCTGAAACATACCCTCAACAATCACTTATTCAACAAAATGATATTCTTGAAGGAGAAGAAGAATTTATGCCTCAAGGAGATGCTGAATCTTCAAGAGGTGAAGTTTTTCTCGCTGAAAATAATATGTATTCTCATGCTCAACGACAAATGATAGCAGAAACACGAAGACCACAACGACGAGGTAATGGAGACCCTGATGATGAACCTGAGGATGAATTCGGTTTTGAATATGAAGAAAAAGATGAAGATGATGAAAAATATGATCGTGCAGAAGAAACTTTATTTGAAGATGATGAAATAAATAATCGTCAAAGAAATGAAAAACAATTAGAAATAATGTCTTATAGAGATACTGGAAAATGGAATGGTTCTCGTGGTGTTCAATCAGATTATCAAAGGTCATCAATCGCTAATAGAAAAGATAATTATATGAAGAATTCTGGTATGGTAAATGCTTTAAGAGCACAATCTATACCTTGGAATAAACCTTCTAGAACAACATCAAATAATAATATAGGACTTATGAGAAACTCTAATAGAAGTATGACAATGGCAGTTCATCAATTACTTCCTTAATTTAAAATTATTTTAAAATTAATTAAAAATTTAAATAATAATATAAAATAATTTTAAAAAAAAAAATAAAAAAAAAATAATATTTACTTTAATTAAAATAATGTCAAAACAAGAAATGATTACAAATAATCTAATTTATTCTGTACCTAGTGCGAGTACTCTCGCCATCCAGAAAAACGACCAGAAAAATTATTTCGACCAAAGAAATTATACTGCCGGTCAAACTATTCGTACTACTTTTCAAACGGGAAGTAAATATATTGATGTACTTAATTCTCAGTTATGCTTCGATTTAGTGTGCTCGGATGTTCCAGGAGCAACTGTTAGTTTTGGTAAAGGGAGTGGGTTATCTCTTATAAAAAATGTCCGTGTGTATTCGAAGTCAGGGACCGAACTTGTTAATATTCAAAATCACAATGTCGCTCAGATGATTGAAGATAAAGCGGGAAAATCGAAAAAGTGGTTCGATTCGGTTGGTTCTCTTATGGGTTATGATTCAAGTAATACTTCATCTGGAAATGGTACTGGAGATTCTTTCCGTTTTGCGGATGTATCTAATGGTGCTACAACAGAAATTCAAATTCCTTTATCTTGTATCGCACCTATTTTCAACCCTCTTGGAAAACAACTTATGCCTTCTACCTTTGCTGGTCTTGTTCTAGAAATTGATCTTGCAACTGCTGCTGAAGCTATTGTTCGAACAGGTGGTGCTTCTGATAATACTCTCGAACTCCGTGATATCTACCTCAATTTATCATGTACTACTCTTTCCGATAATGCCGTTGCTTCTCTTAATGAAGTTGCGGGAAAACAACTTCTTGAATATTCTTATATTGATTGTTACACATCTCGACTAACACAAAACGCACAAAATCAACTCGTATCAACATCTATTAATAAAGCTGTTGGTTTTGCAGACCATATTGTTGCTTGTGAAGTTCTTCAATCTGTCAGAAATAATCAAACTTCAGATGAATTTTCTCTTGCTTCTGATAGCAGTGAATATCAATACACTCTCGGTTCAGTTCAACTTCCTTCTCAAAATTTTGTTGAAGGCCCTCGTCTTGGTTATAAACAACTCCTTAAAACTTACAATGAATATCGTGAAGATTCTGAAGGAAGTTCTCTCGGATACCTTAACTTTAATAGTTTTTGTAATGCTAAAACATGTTCTTTCAGTAAAGACCAAATGATGGCAATGTCTCTTATGCCTGTCAATTCTGCTCAATCTCTTAGATACGAACAAAAATACGATACTGCTCCAGCACAAGCAAGAACCATATATGTGTTCCTTTATTTTTTAAAAGTCTTACAATGCTCTATTACAGATACCACCGTCAATTTCTAAAAAATCTAAAAATTTATTTAATATTATTTTTAAAAATAAAAAAAAAATAATATTTACTTTAATTAAAATAAAACAAATGTCGAAAATTATTTATAATCAGAATCGTATGATATATGATTTTAAAAAATCTAGCTCAGTTAAACTCGAACCTACAGATTTACAAAATATTCCTTTTGATGACCAATCTTATAATTTTGGAGATACAATGACAGCTACAATTACCAGTGGTGATTATTTTCTTGATAGCCAAAAGTCTTATGTCGCTGTTTCTATTAAAATTGGTGGTGATGATTCGGGAACTTTAAAACTTAATTTCGGTAGAGGATCAATTTCTAATTTATGGAAGAATATCAAAATATATACTAAGTCTGGCGTTTTAATTTCAAACGTTCAACACATTGATTTATGGACTAAAAATAGACAAGTCATGACTAAAGACCAATTCTGGAAAGATTCAGTCGGTTATATTCAAGGATATCGTAATGACCCTTCTACTGAATATATTTACAATTTTAATACGGGTATTGGTGGTACAGAAGAACTTCAATTTAAAATTAAACTTTCTGAATTACATCCTTTTTTCAAAGGAACTGGTGATAAATTATTTCCTCCTGAAATAATTGATAATCTACGAATTGAACTTGATACAAATAATTTTAATAAAGTTTTTACTCAAGGTGAAACTGCTTCTCCCATTGTTAGTGCTGTAATTTCAAAAGCAGAAATTCAAATGGCACTTGTTAAAGTTAATGATGAATCTCTTGATGTTGTCAGTGATATGGCGAGTAAAGAAGGTTTACAATGGTCTTATAGTGATGTTTTTATTACAACTCGTCAAGTTGCTACTGATGAAAATAATGTAAATGTTAACATTGATAAAGCTTGTTCTTATGCTAAAAAAGTTGTATCTTTCTTAAGAAATACTGACGATAATACACTAACAACTGATAGTTATAATTTTCCTCAAGTTCAAGCTAATAGATGGAATTACAGAATTCATAATACACTTTATCCTTATAAACGAGTTGTCGCAGAAACCGCTGATTCTTATTCTGCCGCTATTGATGCTTATGATTGGGAGTTTGGAACTAACCTAAAATATGTTGATTTTGTCGAACATAATAATAACTATGTGACTAATCTTAAAACTGACGATCATATTTTACATTCCGGAGAATATCTAAATGCTAATAAAAGAGTCGAATTTCAATTACAAAAAGCAACTCTATCTGATGCTAAATATCTTCATTCTTGCCTCGAATATGTTAAAGTTCTATCTACTAATGGAACAAATAGTCGTTGCGATGATTAAATAAAATTAAAACAAAAATTAAAATATTATTTTATATATTAAAAAAAAATAATATTTACTTTAATTAAATAATAATGAAACAAATTGAGATTAAAAGAAATTTACTAATTGTTAATTCTCGTGATAAAAAATCTGGAACAACATCAGACTTTATTTATACTTTAGGAGAAAATAGTTTAGAGATTGAAGCAATTGCTTTAAAATCCGCTTGTATTCCTCATACTTATACAAATATAAATTCTACTAATAATACTTTTAAAGTATCTACTGGTTCAGAATTGGTTTTAACTAATACATACCAAGGACAATATATTGTAAATAGTATTATTTATAAAGTTAATATTTTAGCAGGTGTTTATACTTTACAAACACTTCTTGATAGTATTAACGGAACTATTGGTGATACTATGACATTTACTTATAATTCAGGATTAAATAGAATTCAAGTTACATCTCTACAAAATACAGAAGATTTATTTTTAATAAGTGAAATTGATTCAGGATTAAATCAATTATGGACTTATTTAGGATTTGTAACTCCTGTAACAATTGCGAATCCTGCTGGAAGTTCTCAAACAGCAACAAATGTTCCTCCTAGTAATCCTGTTGTTGAATATACTTTAACAATCGCAGAAGGACAATATACAATCGATACTATTATGCCTCTTATTGTAGCACAATTATCTACTGTTATTAGTGGTTCTTTATCATGGATTTTACAAACAACACCCCCTGATGTTGGAAAAGTTCAAATATCTGGAGCAACTCAAACTTGGAAATTTTTAGAGAGTACTATTCCTCACCTTATCGGTTTTGAACCTGATTCTATGAGTTATTCTTTAATTCAAAATGCTGTTGGACTTCCTGATTTATACGGAACAAGAAATCTATATGTAGCATCTAATACTTTAATGAATGGATATAATTGTCTTCAAAAGAATGGAGAAAAAACATCAATTGTTATGAGTATTCCTGTTTGTTCTACACAAGGCGGTTTAAATAGGTGGGAAAGTCCATATCTCGTTATGAAACAATACGACCAGTCTATTAATATTAACGAGTTTGATATAAAAATTCTTGATGATAATAATAATGTTGTTCCTTTACATTCTGCTGATGTAGTTCTAACCTTCGAGTGTTGGTGCAGAATCAAGTTATGAGAAAAATTAAAAATATTGATTAATATAAATTATGAGTTCTGAAGAAATAGAATTAAAAATAGAAGATGTAATGACAACTAGTCAGACTTTATCAGAAAAAGAATTCAAAAGAAAAACATATTGGAAAAGTTGCTGTGGAAGTAATTTAGATAAAAGAGCAGTTCAATTTTTCTCACAATTAACAATATCTTTAATTGTAATAATATTTTCATTATATCAATTACACAACGATAAAAACACAGATATATACTTATCTTTATTAACTATGATTATCGGTACATGGGTTGAAGCACCGCGTTTAAATTAATTAAATTTTATAATATATTTACTTATTATAAAATAAAATGTGTTGTAATGAAAATGAATATAATTACAAAGGTGAAATAATCAGTGGAGATTCAGGAGGAGGAGGGGGAGAAACTATTCAAGTTGGAACACTCGCTCAAATGCTCTCTAAAACTGATATGTCAGAAGGATCTCAATTTTTTGTTAATGCTAATTTAGGAACTTCTTTTACTTCTCAAGAAAATAAATTATATGTTTATTCTGGTAGAACTTGGCAAGTATCAGGTGAAACAGTTGAATTACTTGCTAAAGAAGATTTACTAAAAGGTCAAGTTTTACAGATATCAGGAACAGGAGCAACTGCTGATTTCCAAGCAGAAAAGACGACAATTACTGGAGATGTTGATGTTATAGGAATTGTTGCTAATAAAGATGTTTTAGCAGGTGAATGGTTTACAGTTGCTACATCGGGAGTCTGGGAAGTCGCCTGTATTGCTGGCACTTATTCAAGACAAAATTATTTAACCGCGAATACGAACGATGGATATGCTAGTGAAACTACAAGTGAATCAACACAACCTTTTGCTAAGATATTAGAGAATAGAACAGTTTCTATTGTTGGAGGAAAGGTTTTTGCTTTACTTAATATAATTGCTGAGATATATTAGAAGTTAAGGTTAATTATACTTTAAAATTATTTTATTATAAATTTAAATAAAAATTAAATTTTTTAATATTTACTTATATTAAAATGAAAACTATAATGGAAACTAAAATAACAAATATTCTTGAAAAAGTTATTTTTTTTATGGAAATCGTCGAAGAAATGACAGATTTAAATGGAAAACAAAAAAAAGAGTATGTTTTTATGAAAATGAAAGGGGTTATGGGTAAAGATTTTATAAGTTATAAATATGAAATTGAAACTCTTATTGAATCAGTTATATTCATCTCTAAATTAGGGGATTTATATATTAACAAAAAGAAAATAAAAGGTAATTGTTTTGGATTTTAAAAATTTATAATATTTACTTATTATAAATAATGACAAAATGTTGTGATACTTACAATAATAAAGGAGAATTGATTGAAGAAGGAGGAGGAGATTTACCCCCTGGTGTTGAAACAACCTTACATTATACTGTCTCATTTAATCCGAATGTAGATCATTTAGCATTAACAAATCCTCTTTACGAAGATGAATATATTAAGTTAGGCTGGGATGCTCCTGGAAATGACTTGGAAGGTGTCGTCTTACAAACAGGTTCTTTATATGAAAGTTATTTAACTCGTAATCATTCAAGTTCAAATAATCAATTAATGTCTCAAATTAATTTTAAATACGATTTATATCCTACTGGAATAACTTCTACTGATGTTTTAAATGGAGGATTAGCTTGTTATAATAACCCTACTGCTCCCTATTATCATATAAATGTCCAGAGAACCGGAAGTTCAACTCAATGTATTCTTAATATAGAAATCCACAATTTAGTTGTAGATAAAACATAAAATAATTTTATTATCTTTTCTTTAATAAATGGGGGATATAATAACTGCTGAGGAATTTGATAGAATTTTTGATCGTATTGTTTGGATTCCGGTTTTAAAAATGCAATTAGAAGAAATTTATAAACAACCTTTATTAGATTTTAAAATTAACAAGTTTATGTGTGAAAATACATACAAAGTATATTATCAAAATCAAGAATACTATATAATGACTCATGATTATGTCCAAAGTAATATTTTATAAGTATAAATTAGACTTATAAAATATGTAATTTAAATGAATATAATAAGATTATAAAATGACAAAAGAATATTATGAAGAATATTATAAAAAAAATAAAAAAGATCTCAGAGATTATAATAAGAGATATTATAATAAACATAAAATAGAAGGACAAAAGATGATAAAGTGTAGGATTTGTGGAGAAGAGATAATGAAGGCTAGTTTACACGGGCATATAAAAAGCAAATATCATAATTCTTATTTAAATAGTTTAGAAATGAGAAATAGAAAAATAACCGATTGTTATTAAAAGTGT
>WLWG01003253.1_pt1 | contig 11273 bp, 6 predicted proteins | sample 6712871 | NCBI WGS metagenome assembly WLWG01 (sample SAMN12718693, study PRJNA515312) | sponge metagenome | isolation source: marine sponge | host: Mycale hentscheli | place: New Zealand: South Island, Marlborough, Capsize Point | collected 2003-05-01 | reverse complement strand
AAAAGCGGTGCCCCCTTACCAGTTGTGGTACCTGAAATGGCTAAATATAAAAACAAGTATCAGTTTGCTTGGGGGTATGATAATACCGCGATGAATAATGTTGTATCAGTAATACAAAAGTATTTTGATCAAGGTATATCAGTAAATCATTATTATGATAAACGTAATTATGTTGATGGAAACTTACCGATATCAGAAGTCGCAAAGGATATCCTTAATTTTTACAAATTTGGTGGAAAACAAATCTACTACTCTAATTCTAAAGATTATAAGACTGATAAATTAGAGGATATGATTGTAGAATCGGATGAATTATCTATCGCCTATGAAGAGGATATGAATGATTGTGATAGTGGGGCTTGTGCAATTTAAATTGACAAGTCAAAAAAAATGTTTATAATTGGGCTGATAGGGTATCAACCTTTTTAGATTAAAATAAAATATAAAAAAAATGAATAAAAAAAGTTTAGTAAATTTAAAACCAGATGTGGATTTTACAAAAGAACCTGTATTCTTCGGTGAACCTTTGAATTTGGAAAGGTATGATAAATTTAGATATGTTGGGTATTTTGAATTGTTTAAAAAACAATTAAATTCTTTTTGGCTACCAGAAGAAATAGATTTATCAAAGGATAGGTTGGATTACAAAAGTATGACAGATAATGAAAAATTTATTTTTACATCTAATTTAAAGTATCAAATCCTATTAGATAGTGTTCAGAGTAGAGGTATCCATCATTTAACAGATGATTTATCTAACCCTGAAGTAGAGGCGTTCTGCTCTGCATGGGCATTGTTTGAAACCATTCATTCATATAGTTATACATTTATTATTAAAAATGTTTACTCATCACCTAGTGAGGTTTTTGATAACATTCTAAATGATGAACAGATTGTAAAGAGAACCGTATCCGTAACAAAATATTATGATGATTTAATGAACTCGATCGGTGATAGTATTGAAGATAAAAAGAAAAAATTATATTTAACCCTAATGTCTATTAATATATTAGAGGGTATTAGGTTTTATGTATCATTTGCTTGTTCTTACGCATTTGCTCAGAATGGTAAAATGGAAGGAAACTCAAAAATCATTTCATTAATTAATAAAGATGAGAATCTACATTTAGGATTTACTCAAAAATTATTAAATGATTTAAGAAATAGAGAAGACGAAGGGTTTCAAGACGTTGTAAAAGAATGCGAACCAATGGTTATTGAGATGTTTAGAAACGCAGCTGAAGAAGAAATGGAATGGGCTGAATATCTATTCAAAGATGGTTCGATGTTAGGTTTAAATGCTGAGATATTAAAAAGATATATGAAGTATTTAACTAACCAAAGAATGAAAGTATTAGGTCTAGAACCAATATTTGAAAAAATCAAAAACCCAATCAATTGGATTAATGCTTGGACATCTTCAAAAGGGACTCAAAATGCTCCACAGCAAACGCAAATTGATTCATACAACATTGGTTCTGTTAAATCAGACTTAAATGACAGCGCATTTGATGACTTTGATTTTTAACCAAAATATAACAAATACAATAATACCTCCCGTAGATGATAAAGATTTACGGGAGTTTTTGTCTTTACACAATTTCCAAAACCCTATTGAGATAGAAATTGAACCAAAACCATTATGCAAAATAAATGATTGTCATAATAATGTAATTAATTATATCTCTAAGTATGGTGGTGAAAGAGTTATAGGTTATTATATATTAAAAGAAGAGGGTAAAAGTAATTTTGTCGGAGTCACACATTCCGTTGTCAAAAAAGGTGAAAAATACATAGACATAACACCAACCACACATAGTGAGTGTAATAATGTTTTTATCCCTACTAATGATACTGAACTAAGTGTTAGTAGATTTGAATATTATGGTAATCATCTAAATTATGAATATTATCATAAGCAACCCAACCCATAGTTTTCCCCCTACTTATAGGTTTACCTGTTTTTAATGTTTTTTGTAGTGATGATGTTGAAATACCCATATCTTCACAAAATAAATTAAACTTACCAGTAACTAAATAATAGATATTATCTATTGTATTATGAATTATAAACTTTTTACTTTTAGGGTTCTTATCACCACATAACTTACCTTTATTTGCTTTACCTATTTTATTTTTTGTTTTTTCTTTATGATTTTTGCCCCACATAGGGTTTTTAACACCTGTGATAGATTCACTTATTTTTCTTTTTGATGTGTCAGAGTGTTTATGTCCTTTGAAATAACCCCCTACAGATAATTGATGGTTATGTCTCTTCTTTCTTTGTTCTTCTGCCCTATCACCATATATTTCTTTATATGTCTTACCTTTTAGTTTAGGTGGTATATTCTCTAAACAGATATTAGTTAAAGGACCATCATTTATTGAATCAATAAAAACACTACCAATAGACTCAATTAAATTAGTTTCATATTTATAAGACAATTCTTCATTTTCAGTAAAGTTTATTTTAACTATAAAATCTTCTAATTTGTAACCATCTGATAATATTTTTTTAATTTTGTTTTTGAAAATAGGGTTATCTACCCTTTTTGACTTTATATGGTGTAGACACCTATCAGAAGTACCCTTACCAACATAGATAGGTTCATATAAAAGAGACATATTATCATAGCAGTATTTTCCTGATTTTCTTGGGTCTAAATAAATGTAATTGTAATACATAATTCTTTTTATTATAAATATGCAAGAAACTGAAATAGATAATTATAAATGATAGTGCGTTTGACGACTTTGACTTTTAGTAATAATTAAATAGATAATATAAAGTGCAGGCAGTGTCTGCACTTTTTTTATGCTTTAGAAAATCTAAAATATAATATTTATAAACAAATGGCTGACGGTAAGACTATAAATATAAACTTCCCCTTTCAAGATAGTAGTAAAGGGTATTATTTAGATATGACTGAAACATCTAGAGATGCAGTTAGGTCTGATTTATTACACCTATTATTAACAAATAAGGGTGAGAGGTTATATCTACCAGATTTTGGTAGTGATTTAAAGAAATATATCTTTGAACCAAATGATAAAATAACACATGATGAAATCAAAGATAATTTAAATCAAAATATAAAATCATATTTACCAAATTTACAAATAAATGAGGTAAAATTTGAGAATATGGATATTGAAGAGTCTATTAAGGTGATTTTATCTTTTACAATAACAGAAGGGGTATTTAATACCCAAGACACAGTAGAAATAACATTCTAATATGGTTAAAAAAATAGATTATAATAGTAGGAACTTCGCAGAGGTAAGAAGTGAGTTAGTAAGTTTCGTAAAACAATATTATCCAGATGTATATTCAGATTTCAATGACGCATCTGTAGGGATGATGTTATTAGAATTAAACGCTGCGGTTGGAGATATGTTATCATATCATACTGATAGGTCATTTAACGAAACCCAAATCAGTTACATGCAAGAGAAATCCTCTTTATTAGAACTTGCAAGAACATTTGGATTAAATATACCGGGAAATAGACCTAGTATTACCATTGTTGATTGGACAGTAACTGTTCCTGTTGATGGAGATAGTTTCGATTTATCATATGCACCTATTATCACTAAGGGTTCACAATCCATTGGTGCTGGGAAGGTATTTGAATTAGTAGAGGACTGTGATTTTTCATCCCCTTTCACAACAGGTGGTATACCTAACAGATTAATTATACCAAATATTAATGGAGATGGTTTAATTGAGAATTATACAATAACAAAAAGAGAAATATCTATAAATGGTTTTACTAAAACATTCAAAAGAGTTATTAATAGAGAAGATTATAAACCATTTTTAGAAATTATATTACCGGAAACAAATGTATTATCTATTGAAAATATTTTACAGGTAGAAGGGACAAATATTACAACAGTACCCACAAATGAGGAGTTTGCAGTATTTGATAATAACTTTTTTGAAGTGGAAGCACTAGCACAATCACAGATGTTTGTTGAAGATGAAAATACTTTAACAGATAATAGTGGTGTTAGACCTGGTAAATGGGAAAATGTACCAAAAAGATTTGTAAAAGAGTTTACGGACAATGGATTCTGTAAGATTATATTAGGTGGAGGAGATCAAGACACATCATCATTAAATGATTTTGTTGGATGTCAAGGGCAAGTAGATAGAATTGGTAATTTTATTAATAACTTATCTTTGGGTGAGATACCTAGAACTAGTACAACACTATTCATTAAGTATAGAGTTGGTGGAGGAAATGATAGCAACTTAGGAGTTAAATCAATTAATGGGTTAGGAACTATTAATGTTATTGTTAATGGTGATAAACAATCAATTAATAAAGCAGTTAGGGGTAGTGTTAGAGTAAATAACCCAATTCCTGCAATTGGTGGTAAAGGATCGCCATCTGTAGAAGAATTAAGAAACTTAATTAAGTATAATTTTGCTTCTCAAAACAGAGCTGTTACCATTAAGGATTATAAAAGTAGAATTGACTTAATGCCAGGTAAGTTTGGTGTTCCATTTAGATGTGGTGTATGGGAAGAAAGAAATAAGATTATGGTTTCTGTATTAGCTTTAGATGCTAACACTAAATTAAGTAACAACCTAACAACAACATTAAAACAAAACATTTCAGAATACCTTTCTGATTATAGAATGTTAAACGATTATATTGATATAGGTGACGGTAAGATTATTAATTTAGGGTTTGAAGTAGACCTATTTGTTGAAAAAGGAGCCTCTAAATCTGAAGTTGTTGGTGGTGTTTCTAATGTAATTAAAGAATATACAGACATCAATAATTGGAATATGGGAGATAATATCTACATCTCTAAACTAATTGAAAATATTAATAATGTTGGGCAAGTTCTTAATGTTGTTGATTTAAGGGTTTACAATAAAGTAGGTGGGGAGAAGTATTCAGTTAATGAAATTGCTCAACCATACTTAGATGACGATACAAAACAAATAGATTTATTAGGGTTATACACATTATTTGGTGAACCTAATGCAATGTTTGAGGTTAAATTCCCAAATAAAGATATTAAGGTAAGAATTAAAACAACATAGTATTTAGTTTTATAGTGAGTTAAGTTAGTTTTAATGTAAAAATATATTGTTATGGGTTGTAGTACATGTAAATCAAAAAGAAATAAAAGTACAGAAAAAGTAAAAGACGTTAGTTTTGAAAATGTTAAATCAGGTGTTAAAAATACAACACCTAAAAATAATATTAGTAATAATATAATGTCTGGTCTTGATGAATTAGCACCACAAAATTTCTTTCTAAAGTTAATAACTTTTGCGGCAATTATTGTTGCATTACCTTTATTAACACTTTATTTGATTATTTATGTTTTTGGTATGTTCTTCTTACCTAAATCTGGTGATAAAGGAATATCATTTAATGGGTTAATTAATGTTTTGACTTACCCATATGTTAAATGGAAGGCATTTAGACAAAATTTAAGAGAGAAAGCAAAAAGAAGAGAGTTTGATAAAAACAGAGGGTACACTGAAGATAGTGATTTAACAGATATTGATGTTTTTGTTAAAAATGAAGAAAAAGAATACACAGGTGAAGAGGAATTAGTGGGTGTAGAATTATTAGAAACAGCTAATAAAGATAACGACAATGGATAAAGATAATTTATGTCTAATAAGTCAATTAGAATAAGGACAAAACCAGGTGGTGATGACAATTATATAAGAGTAAATTTAAATCAAGACTTTAACCAATTACAAATATTGAGTTTAAGTATTGATCAAGAAGACTTATATAGAAGTTTTAGTGCTAATTATGGTGTTATTGCTGGTAGGGTAGATATAAATAATGGTTTTGGTTTAAAAAATGCTAAAGTATCCATATTCATACCTTTAAGTGCGGAAGATCAAGCAAATGAAGTAATATCTCAATTATATCCCTATAAAAGTTTAGAGGATTTAAATAGTAATGGTGTTAGATATAATTTATTACCTAGAAAACAACAAAGTGTAAATCATACACCAACAGGGACATTTCCAGATAAGAGACAGATATTAGATAGCCCAACAATGGTTGAGGTTTATGATAAGTATTATAAGTTTACAACCACAACAAATGAGGCTGGTGACTATATGTTTTTTGGAGTACCTATAGGGTCACAACAAATTTTCATTGATGTAGATGTTAGTGATATTGGTTTTTTATCTACGAGACCTTATGAGTTAATGTCACAAGGAATATCAGAAGAAAAGTTTGAGAGTAAGTTTAAGTTTAAGAATAGTTCTAAACTAGATGAATTACCTCAGATTATATCCACATCATCATCTATTGATGTATTACCATTTTGGGCTGATGATTTAAGTCAAGGTACTGAGTTTGGTATCACTAGATTTGATTACAGTGTTACAGAGTATGAGTTGACACCTACCGCAATTTTTATGGGTAGTATGTTTTCAGACAATGAAAATGATTCTTTAAGTAAGAATTGTAGACCTAAAAAGAAAATGGGTGAGATGAATGACCTGATTACTGGTGCGGGTAAGATTGAAGCAATTACTCGAACACAAGATGGTGATATCGTTTTAAGTCAAGACATACCAGAGGACGCAGTGGATGAAAATGGTAACTGGGCGATACAATTACCAATGACAATGAGAAAATTGGTTACAGATGAGTTTGGAGCATTAGTTCCTAGTCCAGATAATAAAAAGGGTATTGCGTCAGAATCGGACTATAGATTTAGAATATCTATGGAACCGAACAAAAATGATAAAAGTAAGAGAACCAGAGCTAAAATGTTGGTTCCTAATATGACTGGTAACTATAAGTTTGGTGAATTTAGTAAAACTGATTTATTAAACGCAGAAGCAGCTAATGAACCAATATTTAAGGTAAATGAACAACTGAGTTATGAAACAGAAGAAGATAACGCACCACTAAAACAATATAACTATTTAGAGGACTTTTTTACATTTAGATGGAAGAAAGTATATACTGTTAGACAATATATCCCTAGATATCAACCCAATAAAAACGATGATAATAAAAACTTCATTGGGTTTAAGAATATATCTGATGCTGTAGGTGTTAATAAAATACCTTTTAATAGGTTATTCACCAAAATAAATCCAATATATAGGATTTTATGTTTTATTCTAACATTATTTGCTTTTATTGTTGGGTTTATTAATACAATTATACAAATATTAAATAATTTAATTAGTAATATATGTGAGATTAGAATACCATTTCCTTGTTTTGATGTTGGTAGAAGTGCGGGTGCTTGCACACAGGTTAAATATAAATTTAACGGTAATAAATGGAATTCAGGTGAAGAGAAATGGGAGGATGAAAATATATCCGGAAATATAAGTAAAGATTTCGCATTTACTACAACAAACTCACAATATGTCACAGTAGAAAATACAGAAAATGGTCCTGTTGAAAGTTGTTGGGTTAAAGATGTCGATGGTAAGCAAGAAATTGCTAAAAATGATAAACTTAATATTAGAATAAGGTATGGTGATGATGATAAGAGTCAAAATGGATTGCCAACACACCCTTCGGAAGGTACTTGGTTTGGTGTATATCCTGGTACAACAATAAAACAAGATGGTAAGGCTGATTGGTGGTATGATAGTAGTACGTGTAGAGATGCCGCTAGAGATGGTGGCACTATACCTGCCAATTGTAAAAGGGTAAAATATGACAAAGATGAATATATAGATAATGATTTAGCTTGCGTAAGACCAGAAGGTTATACGGGATTTGCAGTAAAGATTACATTATTTGGTTTAATTAAACCCAGTTGTCTTAAAGTATTATTTAATCTAAAGTCGATATGTCCTGTTAAAGGATTGTGTAATAAATGTACTAATGATGATGAATGTGGTAATCCTCTTGAATGTGATGTTCCAGATTATGCAAAAGAATTTAGGTACAAATGGGAAAGACCAGATAAAACTGAACAAGGTAAATGTTTAGATAGAGCGGTATTCATAACCCCCTCTACACTACCAACAGAGTGCGAAAGTTTAGGTTTAGAAATAAACAAAAAATATTTTGCAAAAGATAAAAGTGAAAGAGGTAAAACATTCACTGGTTGTGATGTACTTGATGAATTAGAAAAAGAATCCCCTACAGATAGTGAAATTGTAGCTGCAAATGATAAGGCTTCTGATGACGCATTTGCGGATTTAGATGCTGAAAAAATAAACGTTTTTAAGTGTGATACTTTAAGTGATTGTGCATGTAAAAAAGGTGGTAAAATAGAAGATGTAACAATAGGATGTTTAAGGGCATTAGGATACGGTACAGAAACCAACACTAGATCGGGCAAAAATTGTATGGTTGGTGATGGTGAAGGAAAAGGAATAAACCAATATTGTTGTAATGGTTGTAAGGATTGTGATCAAAATGGTAAATGTGAAGAAGGAGATTCTAATAGTTGTAAAAAAGAATGTGTGAAGGATTGTTTAGCGGGTTGTTGTGAAAAAATACCTTTAATTAAACTTAATTGTCCTGAAGAAGGTAAACCACCAATAAAACCACAATTATTTGAGATTGGTAGATGTACAGCAGATAAAATAGTGTTTTGTGAAAGTTGTAAGGGTCCGTATTTTAACCCTATTTCTGATTGGGTTGCTTGTAGGTTAGAGTCTGTTGCAACATTTTTTAGTATGTTAGATTTTGAGTTCTATAATGATTGGATGAATGGGTCTTTATATTTCCCACTAATTAAAAGGAACCTTAAAATTAAGAGGGCAAAAAAGGCAGCCAAAGGTAAATCATTAAAAAGAGGTCAAGGTCAAATACAAAAAGATGTGTTCTGTGATTATGATTGTGATGGTGGGGTTAAAGGTAATCCTTTTATAGATAAACCGGATTACCAACACCCTGATAAAGAAACACTTTATTCTGTTAAGTTAAGAGGTGGTGGTGTAGTAGATTTTACCTTTGAAGGTTGTAAAGTTACCTTACCTAAAAGAATTAGTGGTAAACAATGGTATGATACTGTTGATAAAGTGTATAGAACTATTGAATTTAAAGGTAATTATGTTGATGATATATCAAAAGGTTGTACATTTACATTAAGTGAGTATTGTGAATCTGATGGTGTCACTTGTGGTAATGATGTCAAACTTACTGGAACTGATAAGAAAATAATAATTAAAGAGAAAAAAATTCCTGGTGAACATGGTAAACCTAAATACATTAAATCCGGTGAGGGAAGTGATGTAGCTGGAAAAAGAATTAGTATATGGGAGAATGTTGGTGGGCATGGTCACCATAAAAATAAATGTAAAAAGAATTATTTCATTGAAAAAGAAGAGTATACTAAAACAGATTTAAGTGATTGTATGTCAATAAATAGATTGGGACTGTCTGGTGATACTGGTATTGCTGGTGTATCTATTGCTAGTAGTATTGGTGACCCTATTGAATGTGAAATGTCCTGTTCTGGTCAAGGTGCAATGGCTTGTAGTAGGAATTGTGCTTGTGATAGTAAAAAATACAATTTAGAACCTAACTATAGAGGTGTTATAAAATGGGAAGAAGATGAATTATATTATGTCTCAATAAAAGATGAGAGAGACAGTGAAGAAGATAAATCAGAAGAACCTGAGTCTAATACTGGATTTGAAGGTGGAGGTAATTTTGATCAATTACACTATAAGAAAAATATGTTCTTCCCAACCAACATAACAGAATTAGGTAGTTCAGTTTTTTGTGATATTGATGAGGCACCATTTATAATAGATGATTTAGAACCAACCTCATATAAAGTTAGTGAAGAGGGGTTAAAAGTATCAACTAAGGGAATACCAAACGGAGTTGATGTAAAATATAGGTTACAAGAAAAAGAAGGTAATATCAATTTAAGATCTTATGTTGATTTTGGTTGTACAGGTGTAAAATGTATGAATGTTAGATCATCAGTTGTACAATCACAAGTAGGTACTGAATTATTTGATACAAACGATACTGGATTAGAGTGTGGGTCATGTAAATCTTACGTTGATGTTGATACAGACATTAGGCAATACTTCTGTCAAAGGTTTAGTACATTTGTACCAAACACCACAACAACTAACTTTAATATAGGAGAAGAAGAATTTACTGCCGATGCAATTAGTGATATGAAGGTTAATTATATTAGACCTGGTGGTTCACAAGGTGAAAATTATTATGAACCATATAATGATATTAGGGGTGTATGTGATACTTTTGAAGGAGCTAACGCTATTGTAGATGGTGGAACAGATAGTATTGATGTTATTAATATTGATAATGAGGTAAATGACAATGAATTCATTACACCGGGTGATAAGTGTGGTTATTTAACTAGAGATGGTAGTGGTTTAGATTTTAAAAATGTTAAGTATTTTTACGCAATGGATTTAACAGAAGAACATACTAAAAAGGAACTAAAAAGTTTCCCTTTTGAAGAATCTAAATTAGGTTCAGAGTATAATGGAAGTATAGATATTGCAGAAAACCCAATATTAGTAAATGATGATGAAGGTATTTCATTGTTTAGTACACAAACACCTTATTTCTTTTACTTTGGTTTAGTTCCTGGTAAAACGGCATTGAATAAAGTGGTTGGTAAGTTTTTCGCAGATAAAATTGATGCAGAAACTTTGGAAACGATTAGTAATGGAGGTACAAATGAAACAATTGTACCACCTAATAGTAATAAAACCACATCACCACAATCAATTATAGGAAGTTGTGTAAATAGTTAATAAGATATGGACGATAAAACAAAAATATTATTGAGTGGTGAGAAATCAGCGTTGGCAACCAACAAAAACTCTCAGATGGATATTAATATAATATCTAAAACTAGACCCGTATCTGAAAACACAATATCAGAAATTATATCACAAGATACTCAATTTGATTTAGAAAGAAGCGAGAGTAGTATATATAGATTTTATGGTAATATTAAATCATTAGTTAGTAATGTGTTATTTAATGATAATCTAAAGATTTATCAAAGAAATGAAGAAGATGGAGAAGGAAATATCATAGAAGATGGAGAAGGAAATCCTGTAAAAATAACAAATAGTGAAAAAACTGATGCTAATCAAGTTATTGAAAAAGATGGTTGGTTTGGTTATTTTGATGATGACGCAGAAACTGCGCAGGAATATGTTAGAGACGCTAATAATTACAATGATAATAAAAGTAGTTTATGTGAATTAAATTATTTTAGTCCGGGACCTAACAGATTAAATTTTGATGATTCTGATGGAGAACAAAATTATATGTTAAAAATAACATACCCAT
>WLWG01003251.1_pt1 | contig 11277 bp, 7 predicted proteins | sample 6712871 | NCBI WGS metagenome assembly WLWG01 (sample SAMN12718693, study PRJNA515312) | sponge metagenome | isolation source: marine sponge | host: Mycale hentscheli | place: New Zealand: South Island, Marlborough, Capsize Point | collected 2003-05-01 | reverse complement strand
GCGCAAGGAACTGCTCTATTTACTCGCGGTGTCGAGGTATCAAGCAGTGTCCCAGCAACGGCTCTTGCTGCCCAAGCTGTTGCGAATAGAGTTTCTAAATACGCAAAAAATTTTAAAACTTTAGCAAATGAAACAGGAGATGTTGAAGAAGGGGTTGAGTTGCCCACTGTTGCTGAAGATGCTACTGAAGATGTTGCTGAAGATGTTGCCGAAGATGTTGCCGAAGATGCTGTAAGTGATGCAGTATTAGGACCAATCGGATTTATTGCTGGTGCCGTCCAGCTAGGCGTGGGAATTTACGACCTCATTAGCGGCGACAATGAAGAGGAGCAAGGAAAAACGGACGAGACGGCAGCAGAAGCATTAAAGATACAACCACCAGCTCAACCTGAAAACTTTAGTGAAACATACGTCGCACCAGTTCAAAGCGTAGTATAATTTAAACTTTAACCATTAATTTTTTATATAATTTATATATAAAATGAATCAACAAAATGTTTCGACTCACACGGTTTCATTAAAAACTATGCGACAAATAGATTACACCGAAGAAAATATTTCCACCATCTCTATTCCACCAGAAGACGTGCCAATGCTTTACGGAAAACAGTCGTATCTTAGATTTAATATTTTGCTGGACGGAAATTGCAAGGGGAATGTAGATGAAAGTGCAGCTGCTGCAAGTTTAATCGAGCGGGTAGAAATTTGGACACTCGATAATCAAGCGTTAATCGAAAATATTGTGGACTACAACAATCTTGCTGCTACCAGAAATTTTTATGAAGACAATGATTCTATGGTCGGATTAAACGGAATCATCGAGGGGTATTCACCGAATGATAGCTTAAGCAGTATTTATTTTGATATGCCATCGAGTGCCAGTCAACTCGGCTCAACATTATTTAGGCAAGTTGAAGTGTGTTTACCATTAAGATTGTCTAGCGTATTTTACAAAAAAGTTTTTCCCGTAATTGCTGTTTCAGGAATACAACTTAAAATCCATTTTGCTAGAAATGTAAAATGCTTACGAGCGTATACCGCTACTGGATTTAATTCCGCAACAGCATTTTCAAATAAAGTAGCATTGGCGGCAGGTGTAGCAGAAACACAAGTTGTATTAAACAATACTGGTGCTGAAGCGGCAACTTTGCAAAACTGTCCATATGTAAACGATGCAGCAAATCCACCAACAATTCAATATGTAGATAATAGTGGAAATACACAATCAGGAGGCAGTATGACTGGTATGAGTGTGGACGCATCAGGATGTATCGTATTGGCGAGTTCTGGATTTACTCCGGCTGTAGCAGCAGATGCTGGGAACAAAGTATGGTTAACTGTAAATTATAATATGTCATACAAAGTAAAAAATTTAGAATTAATTTGTAATGTCGTCGAGCCGGGAAAAGGATATTTAGACGCAATGAATAAGAAATTAAAATCGGATGGAGCAATAACTATGGATTTGTATAGTTGGAACAATTACAAAAACAACGTAAATGCAAATGAAACAACAACTCAGCAGCTTGTTGCGTGTCAAGAGGCACGAGCTTGTTCCCTAGTGAATAATTTATACAATCCTAATTTTTCCTTTACCCAAAATGATTTGAAACCGATAATAGATGATATGCAAAATTATCAAATGAATATCCATAACCAACTTATTCCCAATCGAGTGGTGGATGTATCACGGTTTAACACAGGAATCAATTGGAATGCAATTGCCGTTGGTGAAACCACAAAAACATTAAGCAGATGCTTTCCAGTAAGAAAAGAAAATGAAAATGGCAAACATTTTACATTTGGTCGAGAAGTAAGTAAAGAAGGATATACTTCAAATTTACGAGATACGGATGTTCGTGTAAATATGTTTTTCAAATCACCAACCGTCAACAAATTATTATATTCCAATGTATACCACCTTCGTCGATTAACGATTACCGACAATGGAATAAATGTAAACTTTTAATTTATTTTAGAAATAATTTTTATATCTTACTAAAATAAATGACTACAGTTTCTCAATTCGAAACAGCTCCTATCCAAAGACCCATCAATGGTGTTTACAGCAAAAAGAATGGGTCTGGAATTTTAACGTTTTCAATCGGTGCAACCCAGCAGTGGTTATTGCCGCATAGTTGTCATCTCCAAATGAAAATACGTGTGCTTCAAGGTGATGGAAACAGACCAAACAATAATTCTCAAGGAGGTGGTGCTGTAAAAAATATTACATTGGACAGCAGAACGGGTGGAATTGGTTTGATTCAATCCATAATGGTAAATACCAAACAGGGAAGAACACTTGAACACGGTCGCAACTATTGTAGAATGGCTGGAACGGTTATTCCCAATACAAAAAGTTGGGAAGATTACACGACTTACATCTCCAATATATACGGTTCCACTGCTAATTCTTTTGCAGAAGATAGGATGACCAATCGAGATATTTTAGTAAGCCAACCTTTATTGTTGGGAACGTTCAGCGGAGAACCAATTCCTTTAGGAATGCAGAATGGCGTAGGTGGCTTAGATATTATGGTATATTTAGAAAATAATCCATCTGCTTTATTCGGTGCAAATGCATCAGACGATGGAGGTGCATATTATGAAATTCTTGAATGCTCTCTAACCGGTAAATATTTAAATCCATTAAACGGACGATTACCAGATATTAAAGGCTGGACTTATTCAAATGTTCACTCATACTACAACACCATCACACAGGGAGATGAAACACTTGTATTGAATCCCGGACTAGGAAATGTGTTATCGCAATTCTCGAGTTTTGTTCCAACTCCGCACTTATCCAATTATTCACAAAACGAATTTTTAACTCCACCTCTTCAAAATTTAAATGCTGGAGGAACAGCTTACACTGTTCGTGCACCACTAAGACAATACGATGTGCTTAAAAATAATATGAAATACCCATTACAATTTAGTGAAAACTTTAACAATATAATTAGTCAAAATTCGACTGGTTCATATGATGATTCTGGATATGAAGCTTTGAGGCAAAGAACTTATCTAGATGCTATCCAACCATTTGCGGGATTAACGCATACTTTAGCAAGTCCAATGTCAGAAGCAATCGGCAACGCAAATTTGGACAATTCTAATAATTTTGTAAATTATGGAGATAGTTGCTACGGATTAGGAACAAGATATGATACATTATCCGTCGGAAGTGGTGCCGATTTTTCCCGACAGCCATTTTCCCAACGCATTCGTAGTTTGCTTAATGGCTCAGGTAATATATCAATCTACACATTTATGATGCATAAAAATATGCTGGTGTTGAACAACAATGCTGGTGCATTGGTTGAAAATTAATCGAGTAAAAATTAAGTTCATTTTTTATTTTATTTTTATATATAAAATGAACAGTATTTCAAATCTATTGAAAGTAGGCAAAAAAGTTGACGGGTTGGGTAGTCAACGATGCGAAACTAGAATAATTGAACCAGCACAATTTACTCAACAAGCTGCGACGTGGTTATTACCAAAAACTGGTGTTCTCGATAGCAACGCTTACATAACTTTGGGTATGACCGCTGCTGATTTGTCTCAAAATTTACCCTTGTATTCAGGAATTTACGGCTGCATCGACCGGGCGGTATTGTTGAACGGTAGTGAAGTTATCGCACAAAGCGATTTTGCCAATCATCGCTTAACGTTATCTAGTTGGTTCGATGACCCCAGCAAAAGAAAAAATATTCGCACCACACGATGTGGAGCATTTCAAGACTATATGGTAGAAAACGGAACAACAATTAAAGGGCAATACCAACTGAATAAAAATATAGTTGGATTGGATACTGCTGCCAATGGTAATGTAGTAGTCAACGAGGCATTTCAAATTGGAACTACAGCAGCTACTACACCAGAATTTCGTGTGTATCTATCATCTTTATTTGGTGCAATTAATTTTTTAAATTTGCCTTTAGGATTGATTGACAATCAACTCTCCATACAATTATTCTGGTCAGCAGATTTAGCAGGAAACAGAACCGTTCCAAAAAATACAGCCGCGTGGACAGCTGGAAATAATATGGTAGAGAGTATGTGCCGATTGGTCGTTGATTTAATTTATTGGGAGCAAGATGTTCCGAATGAACCTACTGTAATGGAGCAGTTGGAAAGTGAAATGAACAAAGGAATTTCATTAACATATACTGATAGCCTTGCATTTCAAACCAGTTTTCCAGCTGTCGCTCAACCTGCTGCTGGTGGTATCGTCTCACAGGAAATAACACCGCAAGTTGGTATGAGTGAACAAACATTGAGACGGTTAATGATAGCAACTCCTAGAGCACCAGATTATGCGGCAAATACACCAGCTAACGCATTGTTAGGAAATTATTTTTCAGAGGGAAGTCAGAATGGAGAAGATTTTCAAGTATTTGTAAATGCCACACCATTGTTTGCCAAAGATTTAAATTCCGATAACAAAATATATACACAAGTTAGTCAGTGTTATGGCGATATGAAAGGCAGACCTCGCTATTTACGAGCTCCTAGTGGATTAACATCGTGGAATGGTCAGACTGTTATAACCGGTGCGAACAAATATGATGTGGATATTAGCCAATGTTTTACAAATGCAAATTCAACCAACACCCATAGCAATAGAAATATGAATGGCACGGCACATTACTTAGGTGCTTCTTTTATGATGGATTATCAAAACATACCAAATAACGGAGTTCGCGTAGGCAATAATCCAATTAAATTAAAAATGCGTAGGGATAGAACTAACCAATCGTATCAAAAACACGATGTTATAGTGTATGGAGATTGTGAACGGTATATGAAAATATTAGGAAGACGAATCTATGTGAGTGGTGCGTCATAAATATTTATAAGTAATTATTTAATTATAAATATTTTATTCATCTTCGTCGATGTCTTCTTCACTTTCTTCCTCCAAATCACCCTTCTCACCTTTTCCAATCAATAACTTATCTCCATCAAAGAGTAATTCTGTAAAATTTTTAAATGCCTTCCCTGTATCCAGTTGTAAATAAAGCCATTGGTATTTTTCTTTTCGGCAATAATTTAACATTTTGTAAAATGTTTCTTTGCCGCCCATTGTATCCGCATATTCTTCCGCCAATGCTTCTATTTCTTTTTGATTGCGTATATTGGACGATATAAACACTCCAGTGCAATTCGCTCTCAGAGTAGCATTTACTTCTCGAAATTTCTGCGTAGACAATATAAACAAACACGCTGCTGGTTTTTTCACGTAATGGCGAAATCGACACAACCAATACGTCAACAAATTACCTTTTCTAGCCCGACTAGCAGGAATTTGTCCCAATATATCATCCGCGATGACCGCATACGATGTATCCTCGTCGTTTTTCATCAAATCCGTTTGGCGTTTCATAATATGTTCCATAATACCATCTGAATATTCAAGATGACAAGCATTTTTATATTTTTGATACAAGAACCTCCACGTGCTGTCCTGAGCTACTGTTGGTGAAATAATATCAACATTTGCAAATAAATCTTTAAACATTTCTTCTCTTTCCATCAAATTACAAATTAATGAGCTCTTACCTCCACGAAGCGGCGAGACCAACAGCAACGCTTGTGCTTTGTAAACGTTTGGCAAATTTTCGTGTAGCTCTCGTTTCACATTTTCTTCATCTTCTTCAGGCATCACTTGATATATATTTAAATCAGTCATATATACTACGTCATTATAATAATTTTCTTTATCTAAAGTATTTTAGGATACAAAGTGCAAATTCTTATCTTTGCTTATTATACACAATGAGTATTTTTTTTTATGATGGGAAAGAATATTTTATTCCACCACATTTAATAAAAAAACATTGCTTCGAATACAATGATACAGATTGGGGGGTATCCACTTGTTATTTTTATAAGAAAAAGAAGCAAAAAGTGGAGGTGCTGCCTAATAAAATTTTGCCGGATTACATTTCTGACATTTCGAAATATGAAGAAGATGTGTTTTACAAATTAACAGCTGTAAGCACGAAATCGAAACATTTTAATTATTATGTAAAAATAAAAGACAAACAGCCAAAAATTATATTATTGAAGCACGATGAACACAAAAATGCCATTGAAGGAAGCAAATATATATCCAGCTATGGACATACTAATACCGACAAAGTTCAAGTAAAATTTTAATAAAACAAACTATCCCAATCGGTTTTGTTTGCTTTGTATATTGTTGGTGCTTTACGCTGGGGTGCGGTCTTTGCTTTTGCTGCTGTGGCTGCTGTTTTTTCATCTTCTTGCCGCTTTTTCTTTTTTGCCCGTCTTCTATCATCCCATTTATCCAACATCGCGAACATTGATGCCTCGACTTGAGCATTGGTGTATTGCTTTTTTTTTGTAGGTTGTGGTGCTGGAGCTGGTGGTGGTTGTTGAACTGGTGCGGATGCTGCTGCTGTTTTGGCGGCTTTTTCTGCCCGTCGTTTTGCAGCATTCTCCCTACGTTTTGCTAACGCTTTTTCTCTTGCTTTTTTCAAATGCTCTAATCGAGCCGGTGTCATATCTCTTCTTTTCTTTCTGTCTTTTTTATCAGCACCACGCTTCCCAACTGGTCGCTTGTCTGATGGTGGTGGAGGTGGTGGACTTTCCAGTTCTGGTGGAGCTTTTACCTCAGTTGTTTTTTCTTCAACTTTTTCGTTTTCCATTTTAGAATTAGGCAACATAAAAATATTTTCCTTTTTTAATTTAACTTTTTTGTTTGCAACTATCGTGTTTGTGTCTACCTTTTCCTCTTGTTGTTTAGGTGTTTCTTTCACCACTAGTTTTACATTTTGAAACAAATCATTGTAATTGCTTGAATTAAATGTATTCATTCTATAGAAAATACAAAGTTTTTAAAATTTCTATGAATTTCTACTAAAGTTTCTATATTTCTATAAAAAACAAAATTATGTAATTTGAAAATATAAAATATAACAATATGTGTAAATGGAGACACAACAAACTTTTTTTATACAATGCAACAGGGAAATGAGCGTTATTGACAATGAAGACCCAGAATTAAATTCAATATGGACAACCAATTTGGGAACAGCTGGGTTTCAGCTTCAACGAGGCGACGTAATATATTTGGATAGTGCGTCCTTACAAGTTGTAGGCAGTAGCGATGCAAATTCGACAATGGAATTTACGGGAGACAATCAAATAGTAGATGGAAAAATACAACCATTTACGGATGATAGAGTGCTGATTGAATTTGGGTATACATTAAACCAAAATATGCCGCAAGGATATAGTGGGTATTCCTTAGGATTGCCACTAAATTTACCCGGGTCAAATTATTTGTCGAATGCCCAACAAGTTGCTGTTAATGAAGGCGATTATGCTTTGACACCCAACTTAGGCTTTAATTTTTTTGGCAACAATAATTTTATAATATATGGAATGCTCAGTGAGTCAAATGTATTCACAAACACGCTTGTATTTGGTTCGTCCATTCAAACATTATATTTATGTGATACAGGAGACCCTATTTCAGCAGTAGATGCTAGTGGAGTAGGAATTAATTTTGGTTCTGCCACATTTAAATGGAAAGTTGGAATGAACATTCAATACATACCAGAAAACGACCCATACATTACATACACTGTTGGTCCAATCAGTTCCATCGACCAAAGTGGCAATCGATATGCTGTGAACTTCGCTCTGCAGTCAGATGGAACATATCCTACCATTGTTGCAAATACACCAGCACCAGTAAGTGGTAATTTTGTTGGTCGAGTAGCGGCTTCTGTTAATTTTCCTCGTTCTAACTTAGGAATGGGATTGTTTAATGCTAGTCATAATACTGGTGCTACTACCGATAACGGAAGTTATTTTTACGATATGACAAAAGAGTGGTTGTCGTCGGATGGTGTGAGAGGTTTCAGAAATAAAAATCGTAGGCAAGGCTATGACAATTTACCATATTGTTTGGTTAGAAATGATTTTCAAGGTTGCCAACCCACACCAAACGCGATGAAAATGTCGCCAAAATTAAAACCGCTGACTAGTTTTTGCTTGTTGGAAATCGACAAGAATTTAACAAATGTAAACGATGTTGCCGTGTCATTGTCAAAACAATTACAACAACTAAGTCCTGTATGGGGAAGTCAAAAATCTGTGATTAATTATTTAAAAGACAAAACAAAAAAGCAAAAAGGAAACAGTGTAGTTCCATATGTCGCTGCTAATGGTTTTGTTCCTGGTTCAGCTGTTGGTGGAGCCGTATGGAATGATATAGCAAAAATATTTACCTCCAACACGTGCAAATGTATACCTGCCAATTTGCAATTGGGACAAGATAAATTCAATACAATCGATTTGAATGTAAAGTTAAATAGTAATCCAGATGCTGTAAATTATTTGCACAGTGGCACTCAGCCAAATGAATTTCCTGAGTATTGGAACAATCAAATTTATGGAAACCACGGTGTGCAAAATATATATCGGGCAATGGCTGGTGATACCATAAACCGTTTGCAAGTTTGGAATGGAAACATTATTAAAACAACTATTCCACAGCAAATAATTCTCGAGCGAAATATGCAGCGAGTTTGCATTTTAAATACATCCATAGCAACACACAGTGTAATGGTTGATAATTCGGGCGGAACATTTGAGATAAGCGGAAGTTATATTCCAGAAAATGGAGCAATATTTACAAACATCGTTTACAATGAACAAAACATTAAAGATATTGCTGATGCATTTGATAATGGTAGCACTTACGATGGCATCTACAACACGTGGAAAGAACAGCTGCTGGATGTAGATGGGTGGTATTTTTTTGCAGATGTAGGAATGTCGGACGATTTATCTAGCAATCCCACTGCCATTAATGCAGTTGGACCTGATGAATATAAATACGACCCCAGCCGATACATACCTATACAACCACCGTGGATACCAACTTATCCACCGGCTGCAAATCCCGCAACAAATGTAGATGGAACTGGCTATACGGAATCACGCATTTGTCCAAATATAGGAATTCAACCAGTTAGTAATAATTTAAACACCACAACTGGTCTAGGAAAAATGAAAATTAAAACAAAATATAATAAAAATTATCTAGCTTCCACATACGACCATAACGATACCATTTGCAATGTTAATTTTGTAAATATGAATGTGGACAAATCGTTTCCAGAAAAATACAATGTAGCTGCTTATCCATATGAGTATACTGATATTAGTGGCAATTTACGACATTTTGTTTATTTTCAATCTCGCAAAACATACGATGTATCAGCTAACGGAGACAATCCCGGATACGACCAGATAAAACTATTGCAGTTGACGTGGGGTGATTTATTTGGCTACAGTTTTGCTGCTGTGGATAATTTTAAAGTGGTGCCAACAAATGGAGATGTGCGTAAGAGTCGCTTATTATTGGGACCAAATATTGATTTCAAATATGTAGAAAATTGGACAAATTATATTGGTGTTGGTGCTCCGAATCCATATTTTCAGTTCGATAGCTCAAATAAATTTCAATTAGCAAATATGAATTATAATGTCTATGCCAATTCGTTGTTAGGCAATGCAACTAGTCAGTTGGGTGAACAATTAGCTATCATTAATCAAGATTTATGTGGAAATTTTTTAATGAATTCATATGTTCTCGACCCGACAGTGTTTCAATATATCAATCAGTGGAATTTGGGCATACAAAGTGAACAAGCTGGGATATACATATACAAGATTCATTTACCTAGTAAATCGTGGAAGAAACCAGACAACATTGACTTAAATGCGTATTGGGACAACAGTAGTTTGGAAGCAACGGAAAACAACCACGCTCAAATATTACAAAATACTATGGAAGCAAATGAAACAAACTTCAGCAAAACGTTGATGGGTCGTTTAGGATATGAATACTACGACTTATACCCACGATATAAAGGCAACGTTGGGACTCGATTTACACAAAAAAGTTTTAACAATACTGTGTATCCAGAATCTTCAGCAAGTTTGGTAAAAACAGACAATGTATTAAATGCAGCTGCAAATGCTCCATTGAATTTATTTTGGGACAAACCCGTTTTGAATCGACCAAATGGCACACCTTATTATGGTCTCGGGACTAACAATCAAGTTGCAGAATTTGTGCAGACTTCGACTGATTTTATAGAAGCGAGTAATGAGCCGCAATTATCTCAAGCAGGATTTTTTAACGTTATCAGCGACATTATTCCAACAAATTTTAACAACGGAAATGGTGTGCAGCAAAATGTCGTTTACCAATTATCCAAATCGTATACAAGTGGAAATTATATTTATGGTGGTGGGAGTGCTGGGTTTCCAGTGTATGAGCCACGAACCATTACAAAAGTAAGAATCGAAATTCGAAATCCAAATACAAATGAACTGGCAAAAATATCTCCTAGTTCCAGCATAACATTTCGCGTAGTAAGAAGAGCAGTTATACCATTACCAATTCCGCCGAATGTAAAACGAACAGAAGATGAGAAACCATCAAATGATACAGAGCTGATTCAACAGCTGAAAAAGCAGCAGGAATTATTAACGGAAATGGTAAAAGAGCAGAAAGTTGAAAATAGAAACGAGCGGGAGGAAAACGATAATATTGAAGAATTTTTGGAACAAAATGTGAATTTTGAAAAAGTATTGGAACAATTCGTTAGCCAATTCCAACCGAAACCGGAAGTGAAACCAGAAGCAGAATAAAATTTTTAGTTGCGAGAATTTGCAAAAGTGTAATTTATTATTAATAAAATACAAAAATGTAAATTCTCGCAATTGAAGTCTGAGTAGATAAAATATAACAAAATAAAAAATTTAATAGTTTTATAAATTTACAAATGTTTTACAATTTCTGAGATTTGCATAAATTAATAACTTCACAAAATTCAAAATGTATTGACGCACCCGGCTTACTAAATATGTTTTCTCGTAAATTCATCATTTGAAATAGTTTTGTTAGCAAACTTAAGTCATACTTATATTTTTTAAGCATTTTTTTTATATACTTTTTATTTGTAAATCCATCGTATTTTTTTTCAAGTGCTTTGACGCATTTATCAATGTTTTTAAACGTTTTGTTTTCTAGTGCTTGTAATAATCTGTTATGTTGTTCGCCTCCAAGCGTTAAAATTTCCTTAAGGGCATTAATTATAAAGTCGAATTGGCTACTTTCAAAATACACACCGTTTATTGTTGCCTTTTCAACATCAGATATACTTTTACAATCGTAAAACAATTTTTTTGGATACCAGCATATAATGCTATTTTTAGAAT
>WLWG01003250.1_pt1 | contig 11279 bp, 9 predicted proteins | sample 6712871 | NCBI WGS metagenome assembly WLWG01 (sample SAMN12718693, study PRJNA515312) | sponge metagenome | isolation source: marine sponge | host: Mycale hentscheli | place: New Zealand: South Island, Marlborough, Capsize Point | collected 2003-05-01 | reverse complement strand
ACTTCGTCGTGCGTCAAATCGCCGGTCACGATCATCCGGTCACGATCATTCGGTCAAGCGATTTTTAAAATAGATTTTACGTGAATCAGATTGTGTGATTTTTTTACTATTGTCCGAGCAATAGCAACCACCAAAAAAAGCTAGATCATGAGTCTATGCTAATTTCGCACAGCCCATGGATTCAGATGAACCTCATACGCACGGTGTTAAACTATAAACACTTTTCCTGTAACACAGTTTGTTGCACGTAATGAAGCAATTACAAGAAGAGATTTTTTAGTGTAGACACTGTTTAGCGTCTTAGGAGTCCGAAAGGTTCAAACACACGCAAGGAGAACATTACCTGGCTGGCTGAAAATTGCCAATTGTCGTTTGGGATTCTATTAACTTGAAAATTACCGAGTTGGTACCACCTGTAGCTGACGTCAAAAGTAACTTGATCACTCAGTTCGTAAATCAGTCCACCACCAGCCTGCCAGGCAAATGCGGTTGATGGTGAAGCATAATCAACAGGATTTGGTGTAAAAATTTCACCAACTTGTATTCCTCCACCACCAAGGCCACCGCCACCGTAGCAGCCAAATCGATTCGTAAACATGAAGTCACGCCATACATTTGCCAAGACAGACCAGTTACTCGTAGCTACTAAAAAAGAGTCAAGAGCGTCTTGTCGATGCTTAAAGTAATCTCTTTGAAGCCATTCAGTTTCAAGCCGCAATCTTCCATTATCGCGTTCAAACGATATGCCACCTGCTATACCAGCAGTGAAGATATTTGCTGAGCCATTTTCGAAGGCAGTTGCGTCATCTACATCAGTTAGATTCGATGCGGAAACGCCCCACAGCCCAGTAATATAAAAGCGTCTGCAGTTCGGCTTGGTGGAGCAAGAAACATTTTCAATAGGCACATCACAGGCATCAATAATTGATGGAATGTCTTGAAAACTTGTGAGATCAATTTCTGAAAAGGAATTGTCTGCTTTTGCTAGGCCAGTAACTGCCAATACGCCTAAGATCAAACCGCCTATTTTTCTCACAGTTGCTCTCCGCCAATAGAAAAGGAATATGAGTGTCTAAAAAATAATCGGATGTTTTAATTTTTAACCCAGTGAATACTTTTTGGGGCACAATGATCGGCTTAATCGTTAATGTCCGGCGTGCTTTTGCAAATTCCCTGCTGAGTTGCTGCTCCACATATGCAATATGCAGGAGAAAAACGCGATTAATAAGCCTTAAACCGGGTCAACTCATACAGTTTGGGCACAGTTGGTGTCGGGCTGCGTACCCAACCTCGTACCCAAAAGGGTACGAATCATAAAAAACGCCAATACGTCTGGAAACTGAATACCCCCGGCAGGAATACAGTGTCACAAAACACGGAGAAAAGTTTATTGGGCAACAGTGGGCAACAGAAGGCCAAACGTTGTTTAACTCGTAATAGATAACAACTCTTCATTTTTGGCCCGACTCCGCCCACTAATCTGCCACACATATGCCACACAGATTTGGTCAACGTCATCAGTTGAGTTCTAACAAGCGTTCAAGATAACACTCAACAAATATTACCCTCAATATTTTCTCTCTATATAGAGAGGGTGGGGTTTTATCTTCAAAGTGCTTTCGCCCCATCGCGGCATGGAAATCGCGGGTGGCTAAGACATCTCTCGGAAGACTATTGAGAGAGTAAATAAATAATCAAAGATTGATTGTTGATTAGGAGAGTTGCTCAAAGCAGTATTCTCTTCACTAAAATTCATCATGAACATGCAAGAAAATCGTTGTATTACTTCTTATCTGATAGTGCAAAACAACCAAGTCTGCCGTAATTTTATAACCACTGCTTCTTTGCGAATAAGAATAGTATCTTGCAAATTAGGATAAGGCTGACGATAAGGTAAATGGGTTTGTCTTTAACATAATTGTTTCCTCAACACATCTTATATAGCCGATGCCCCTGTTTAAGTGATGGCAATCCTTTGGTGGCTCTATTCATCAGGCGGCGATTAAATGAGATACCCTGCTTTTACAATACTTTTGCTCTTGGTGTGTACAAATGTTTCCATCTCGGCAAGTAACGAAACAACACCATCACTTGATGAAGTCCTAATTGAAACATCTCTAAAGCCAATACAAAATGTCTCGTACAAGAGCGTTTTACATGTGAACAAGTCTCCCGCTCATTGGCAGCTTGATGTGGGTGCAGCAATATTAACGCGAAACACGCTTTCAAGCAGTCCAATTCTTATTGAGCTTGCTCCACAACCTGGTGATTTGCTTAATGCGAATAGCTTTCGATTTAACACTGCCGCTGGACCCGATATCTCGGGGATAAAATACCGAGATCAAGATTTATTTTTTGATGCCGTGGGCTTTCGTTACTTTGATGTCCAGTCCATGGCTGCTCAAATATTCACACCAACAACGGGTGTCACATGGACTTTTCCCACAGGTTCTGGAGGAATATCCAACACCCAAAATGTTGATACTCGCTATACATCAAGGCTTTATAGTTTTGAGGCGAACCTTTATCACACAGTAGAAGAGAGTCAAATAAGATGGCTTACGGGTTTTCGTTGGCTACAAGTCTCAGACACGCTAGGACTTGTTGGAACCAATGTAACCGGAACTCAAACCATTAGCTGGAATTGGAATGCTCAAAATAATCTCTACGGCTGGCAAGTGGGAGCTGACTTTCCACTTATCAGAAACTCATCTCGGTGGAAATTTTCTTGTAGTCCTAAAGTTGGACTGTATGGCAACCAGTGTTTAGGAAGATGGGATGATGGAACACCAGCTGGAACCATTGATAATGAAAACAGTGTATTTCGTAATCAGGTTGCGTTTGCGGGTGACCTCAGTACACGTTTGGCATATTCGATAAGCGAAGCTATTAGTATCCAGCTTGGATATCAATTGCTTTGGTTGAATGGCATTGGTGTGGCCGGAGACCAGCCCGAAGTCCTGTCAGGGACGACGATAGCTACTGGACTTAATAGCTCTGGCAGTGCTTTCTATCATGGAGCACTAGCTGGACTTAACTTCATGTGGTGACGGCTGCTAGCCAATGCTCCATAACTCATCCATCAAGTGATGAAAGACCTCATCCCTCTTGTTCATTTTCATAAATAAGAGAGGCTCAACGCGACACGAATTGTGTCTTAAAGAGGGGCGTTTGCGATTCGTGGCGGAAGAGAGGAGACTATACGTCGCAGTTATCCAGAAAGCGGTGGGGAGAAACTTTCGTTAAGCGGAATTAAAAAGAATCCTCGCAAAGCAATCAAGCTGTGAGAGTTTTGTATATCAACGTCGCTGATACTTCAATATTTACGGATACTCCACATCTATTATCTCGTTACTGTCCTTGTAAAAAACTTCTGACACTCGTGCTACAAGTTCTTTAACTGCAAAGTCGATTTCGGTTTTAGGGTAATATAATGTGGGATAATCTGGAAGAAATTTTGGTCCCAAAATTAATGCTGCCTGTGGTGGAGTAGTTCCACAGGCTTCAAGCACAGCAAGTACATCAAGAAGTCGTTGGTCAAGGTCATCGTACTCATCAGCATCTTGCAGTTGTTTCTCAAATTGAGGAGAAACTTGAAACAGGCCAGCTTTTTCAAGTGCTATAAAACCTGGATATGTTGGAAGCGGATAAGAAGTCCTAGAATCGTCTGCCCAAATAGCGGCAAGAGCATCAATTTCTTTAATTTCTCTAGCAAGTTCTTTTAACTCCTCATAAATCTGAACCTGATTCCCTATTTCTGTGTCGTTTTCGGCCTTTTTTTGATTTTCATACAACTTAAGATTCCATCGTATTACGCGTAACACCGCTTTAACCAGAGTATGGCTGAGTTCGGTTGATCCGTAGCCGTACCCAACTAACTGCGGCGAGTCATTTAAGATTGCTCTTGCCCCGGAAGCAATGTCAACAGTTGGACTCAATAAAATACACCGTCTGTGTCCAGCAAGAGCTTTTGCTACACGCGAATTTGAAATGTTCACTAGGCCTGTTAGATGAAGTAATCCAGCGTGTGGGCTTAGAGCTTCAGCAGTTTCTTCTGATATCTCTTCGATACCAGACAGATTAAGTGTTCCTTCATGGGTAGCGAGAATTTTTGCTAGTCGTGGAGTGAGTGTTTTCAAGCCATTAAGCAATAAGACACCTTTCCGACTGGCGATCTCAGTGGCAGCCTCCTCGCTTATTGTTTCCAGGCTGTCGAATAGCATTGCAGTCAGTTCGATATGAGCCTCATCCTGGTAAGCCCAAGAATCCGCTAATTTTCCAGCCAACTGTCCGTTCTGAAGGCCCCGTAAATTGCTCATGTAAAGTGCATCACCTCGATGCATTGCTAACAACAAGGCAATTTGAGGTTCCAGAGTTGTGATGCCATCAAGACATAACACTCCTTGACGTCCTGACAATGATTCAGCGACGTGGTATGTCAACGTAGTGAGGCCATTTAGCGATAACCATCCTTTATGTCGTGCTAAAGCATTAGCTGCATTTGGTGACAGCGTTGTGAGGCCATCAAGAAATAAATCGCCTTCATGTTTTGCTAGCGTCGAAGCCACTTCTTGTGAGATTTCAACAAGGTTGCTCAGATCAAGATAATTAGTCCCAGCTTGCTTTAAAAGTTTTTCTGCTAGTGGAACACTGGTGATTTCCGTGAGGCCATTTAGCGTTAAATCACCTTTATGTAGAGCCAGAATATAAGCCACATTTGGTGTCAGCGTAGTGAGGCCATCGAGGTATAAAAAGTTTTTATTTCTAGCCAGGGCTTGAGCGGTATCTGGCGTGAGATCGGTGAGACCATTCAGAGATATTCTTCCGTTATGTTGTGCCAGAGCATCAGCAATATCTGGCGGTAGGTTCGTGAGGCCATCAAGGATTAGAACTCCTTCATGTTGTGCTAACGCTTCAGCTTGGCTGCGAGTTAGAGTTTTTAAGCCATTGAGCGATAGGTCATCGTGTTGATATTGCCTGGCTAACTTTTCAGCCTTCCATACCATAAGTGATGAAATTGTATTGGTGTCCTCTGTCAGGTCGTCACCACATCCGCTTGTGAAGAACCACAAAACCAATACGACAAAGGTTCCCCAACGCATAGCAAGTCTCCTTAAGATCGCCCCATCCTACACCCCAAATAAAAGAGGCTCAACGCGACACAAATTGTGTCTTAAAGAGAGGCGTTGGGTTGAAGATTTACTTGATAAGTTGCTCTAAATTTTTGCAACCACAGGCATGATTTCCTTGGGAAATCTGGCATTTTTAATAATTTTGCATCCAATCCCACTGCCCGTGCGAATTCAACAATAGATGTTTCGCAAAACCGCCGTCCAAAGCGGCCCCTCTAATTATCAAGATTGAAGGAAAGAAAAATGCTCACACGCTACGCAAAACACATGACCGTCGTCGCCATGCTGGTGGTCAGCGCCACCACGGTCTCTGCTAAGGACATTGTGGATGTTGCTGCGGGGAACGAAAGTTTTAGCACCCTCGTTGCGGCCGTGAAGGCAGCCGGACTAGTCGAAACACTGAAGGGTGATGGGCCCTTCACCGTCTTCGCGCCCACGAACGACGCGTTCGCCAAACTTCCAGATGGCACTGTTGAAGGTCTATTGAAGCCAGAGAACAAGCAGAAATTGATTGAGATCCTGACGTATCACGTCGTGCCAGGGAAAGTGCTGGCAAAGGACGTGGTCGGCCTATCGGAAGCGAAATCAGTCGAGGGTTCCACCATCGCGATTAAGGTGGTAGACGGCCAAGTGAAGGTCAATGACGCAACCGTGATCAAGACCGACATTGAAACTTCCAATGGTGTCATTCACGTAATTGACTCAGTCATTCTACCACCGGAGAAGACGTCGCAGGTGTCGCCTCGCCACGTCATCGAAACCGCCATTGCGCAGGGGGCTCCGCAATATAATGTTGGTCACGCGGGTCGGTGTTGTATGACCTACTCTTCCGCCATTACTCGTTTGATGACGGAATACGCTGGCGAGATGCCAACCAATGTTCGTGATCATCTGCAGGTATCATTGGATAAAGCAAATGAAATGCATTGCATGGACAGTCGAGCCTGGGCGCTCCGTCGTGCACTCGACCAAGTCTACGCGGCCATGTAAGGTACGCGTGGGGTAAGGTTACGCGAGAAACGTAAGCGTCACGAAACCTGACGGCAGGTTTCGTGACCGGCTTTATAGATAGGGGAAATATTCGGGTGATACCTAGCATCCTTCAGCAAGTGGCGGCGAACGATCAGTCCGCCATGGATGAATGTCTCAACCGATATGGCGGCTTGGTGTGGGCGCTGGTCAAACGACGCTGCCCACTCCAGGCAGACGCTGAAGATGTTGTTCAGGAAGTATTCATGGATATTTGGAAAAACGCTCACCGCTACGATCCCAGCATAGCTGAAGAGTCAACCTTTATTGCCATGATCACTCGTCGTCGCCTGATCGATCGCAGTCGCCGTCAACAACGGTTGGTCGACACAGCTCCACTGACAGAAGTGCCCGAGCCAGCCAGCGACGATTTGCCTAACGTAGAAGTGAATGACGAAGCAGCTCGAATTCGTGAAATCATGCAACAACTTAGCGACGATGAGCGGCGGGTCATTGAACTCGCCATTGATCGTGGCATGTCCCAGTCACAGATTGCGGAGCACATCAAAATGTCACTGGGAACCGTGAAATCCCATGCCCGCCGAGGCATGCTGCGGTTGCGTTCGTTGGTGGGAGTGGCTACGCCGGTGAAAGGAGGTGACCTATGATGGCTGAATCGTCCAACTTCGATCGCCTTCTAAAACTGATGGGTGAACAAGCTCTGTTTGGGTTGGATCAAGGTGAACAGCATGAGTTGACTGAGCTAGCTGCCAAACATCCCAACGTACAAGCAGACGAAATGGATGTGCTGGCGGCCGAAATAGAATTGTCAGCCCTACCTGCGACACAGTTAAAGCTACCGGACCACCTGCAGCAGCAGATTCGGTTGGCTATGCCAAGCGGTGATTTTACTCGCTCAGTCGTTGAACCTACGCACACCTCTCAACGCGACTGGATGAGACACGCCGCTAGCTGGGGCGGCTGGGTAACGGCTGCTCTAATACTCATCGCCTTTATGGGTCCCAGTTTCAAGAATCGTCCGCAGGTTACCCAACTGACGCCCAACGAGGCTCGGGCTCAGCTCTTGGCAACTGTTGATGACTCTCTACGGGTGGACTGGACGGTGACTGACGCCGAGGCGGCCCGATCTCCTGCTGGGGATGTTGTGTGGAGCAATACTGCACAAGAAGGCTACATGCGGTTCACAGGGTTAGCCGCCAACGACCCCAGACAGAGCCAATACCAGCTATGGATTTTCGACAGTCAACAGGACGAGAGATACCCCATCGACGGTGGAGTATTTGATATTCCGCCAGGCGCTGATGAGGTCATTGTGCCAATTGCGGCGAAGTTGGACGTGGCAAGACCGTACATGTTTGCGATCACTATCGAAAAGCCGGGGGGCGTGGTGGTTTCCAGCCGCGAACGGCTTCCCTTGCTGGCTCAAGTCGAACTGTGAGGCAATAAAAACAACACGCAAATCGTGGAGACGAACAGTAACCGAAAATAAGGCCTCAACCTCAATGCCTGACCATCAGCAAGGCAGGGATGTAACGGCTACACAAATCTGAACGAGTGCTAGACACCTAGCTAACGGAGCAAAAGACGATGCGTACAAAGTTTTTCACCCTGACAATTTTCATTCTGTACCATGGCATTTCCTTGGCTGAAAATGTGCCCAGCAGTCAGATGAGCCACACAACAACTGCCGAGCAGGCCGCCGCCATGGTTCGAGAGCATGCTCAAAGCAAAAAAAATTACCTGCGCGTTAACTGGCTCACGTCAATTGATCGGGATGTTGCCAGGGAATTGGCCAAGCATGGAAGAAACATCAACAACGACCATCTCACACTGGATGGCCTGACGTCAATTGACAAGGCGGTGGCTCGAGAGCTGTCTCGGTTTCAGGGCTACGAGCTTTCTCTTGATGGCCTGACTTCGATGGACATAGACGTGGCTCAATCATTAGCCAAATTTCAGGGTGCAAAGCTATCGCTTGACGGACTCGCCGACACTGACAAAGAAACCGTGAAGGAATTGGCCAAGTTCAAAGGGGATTGGCTCGTCCTTGGAGTTACTTCACTTGATAAGGAAGATGCTCAGGAATTTGCAAAGGGACAGGGAAACGGACTGTCGTTTGATCGGCTTTCTTCCATCGACAAAGAGGTGGCCCATGAATTGTCTCGTTTCCAGGGCTTCAGGCTTTCGCTCAAAGGCCTGAACTCGATTTCCAAGGACGTCGCTCACGAACTGGCCAAGTTTTCACCTGCACCAAAAGGCCCATCAAAATACCTTGGTTTGGATGGCCTCACTTCGTGCGACAGGGATGTTGCACACGAACTGGCCGCGTTTCATGGTCAGCTGGGACTTTATGCGCTGAGGTCAATAAATAGCGACGTGGCCCGGGAATTTGCACAATTCAAAGGCAACAGCCTGGATATTTATAACGTCACATCAATCACCCGGGATGATCTGAATATTCTGAGGGACGGCCTTAGAAAGCCTGGTACTGAAGATTCGTACCGGGCGATGATGCCGTGGAAACTCGACGACGGCACAGATGCCAGAAAGTGGAATGGGACGCTCACTGAATTCCATACGGACGGTTCGAAAAGCACAGAAACTGTCTACACGAATGGCAATGTGGCCATGCGAATGGAATGGGATGAAACGGGTAACCTCATTAAAGAGGAGACCTCTCCCGGACACAAATCTTCGGATGCAGATGCAGATGAGCAGAGCGTTCAAATGCCTGATGTGACGGACCTTCAGCGGGAACTTCCATTGACTGACCTAAGCCCTCGTTGGACGTCTAATCTACAGAGTGCGCTTTGGTACGCCAAAGGTGAGAATGAGCCTTTCACAGGGCTGGGGTTTTTTAACCATCCAAACAGCAAGCGTTGTAAGGAGTACTCTTTTCTCAATGGCAAAAAGTCGGTGCTGCTGAAGTGGGATAAAGACGGCAGCCTTATCCAGAAAGAGACCTTACCGCGATGAAATAACGGCCAGCAGGAGTCCGCTGTACTAATTTATAAGGAAAAATCAGCATGAGATTTTTATTCACCACACTTTACATTATTGCTCACGGCCTATGCCTGGCTGAGGATTTACCTGACAACCAAAAAAAAGCCGGTACATTGACTGTGCAGGAGGCTGCCGAACTGGTTGAGAAAGCGAATGCAAGCAATGGCAAGCAATCTCAACTAGACCTGAAGTGGCTGACCTCGATTGATCGAGATGTTGCCAGGGAATTATCTTATTATAAGGGTCAGCGAATCTATCTTGATGGCCTGACTTCGATTTCCAAGGAAGTGGCTAATGAACTGACGACGCAACGACCTGGTTGGTACTACTGGCCGGATACAAAAATCCCACAAAAAGGCATTAGTCTTGATGGTCTGACTTCGGTGACCAAAGAGGTGGCCCGCGAACTGGCCAAGTGTACTGGCGACCTGAACCTTAACTACGTCAAGTCGATGGATAGCGAGGTGGCTCGGGAACTAGCGAAATTTCAAGGCTCCTTCTTAAATATTACAAAACTCGAATCAATCGCCCCGGAAGATATGAATATCCTCAAGGACGGCCTTAGGGGGCGAGGAGGTTCTGAAAAATTTTACCGGGCTATGATGCCCTACAAACTTAAAGACGGCACAAGGCTCAAAAAATGGAATGGCAAAATAATTGAATACCGCAAGGACGGTTCGAAGATTAGAGAAATTGACTACAAATATGGTGGTGTAACGTTACGAATGGAATGGGATGAAGCGGGCAACCTGACGAAAGAGAAGACCTTTCCCGTTCACATACCTCGGGGTGTAGAGGTAGATGAGCCTGGCGAGATGATAGACCTTGGCAAGGAAAATCCTGATTCTGACCCAACCTTTGACAATGTGCGTTTTGCTCCTGAACGGAAATATCCATACGACGATCTTGCCTTTCGCGAGGGGGCAAACAAAGAACGTTTTGCCTACGCCAAGGGTGAGGATGAGCCTTTTACAGGTGTTGGGGTCTCACCAAAAAGCGAAGGATCACTGGGATGGGAATCTTGTTTTTTGAACGGCAAATTGCATGGTAAGAAAACCCTATTTTATAATGATGGTTCAATCTTGTCAGAAGAACCTTACTTGAACGGCAAACTTCATGGTCGGTCGGTCGGTTGGTCCTCCGCGGCTCCCGGCCGCCTGAATTGGGCAAAACAACACATCAACGGCAAGCAGATCAGTGACAAGGTATACTTTCGGTCTGGTTCAGTGCGGACAGACACTCTCTTCAAAGATGGCAAGCCAGTGTTGAAATCGACATGGGATCAGGACGGCAACCTAGTCGAAAAAGAGACGTATTAGTTGGCTATCTCCGTCGTGCTGATTTTCGGCCGAGAATGAGTTGCGAACTCGAAGAGCGACTCACAGGATTGACCTCGTTTTGTGATTTACGCGTTCCTTTATCGTAAAACTCGCTTGTGATTCATGCCAGAAGACACAAGACTATCCGTCGTAGTGATCCAGAAAGCGGTGGGGAGAAACTTTCGTTAACAGGATCTAGTAAAAGCAATGCCTAAATGCCCGAAGTGTCATCATAATTTCAGCACCGGCTATGCAGATGAATTTCTACGAGCAAATAGGACTGAAGCACCGTGTACTGCCTGTGGGCATGTGTTTGTTTTGATCGACCACCCTACAGATCAACAAATCGCTCAAACCAAGAAGTTCAGCAAGAAGAAAAATTATTGCATGAAGATGTGCAAGATCGAAAAGCGATGTGGTCACACTATCCAACGCTCCGTGTTCTTAAATCAGTCTTCTGGATTGCTGGAATCCTTACAGGAGTTAGTTGTAGTGGGATTCTCATGGAGACAGGTGCATAGCCCGTTTTTATCTCAACAACTATCAGTGCTATTGTGTTGCTATGTGTTCCAGAAATTCTACTTATCCTTGTCAGGATAGAACGAAGCCTTGCAAGTATCGATGGCAAGTTAAAAGACAAATAAAATCACTTCCGATTCACTGCGGAAAATAAGAGACTATTGGTGGGAATGTCCAATACGCGAAGAGAAAGAAATGATGACAAAAGAAGTAGACGAGACCCCAGAAGAGATCGTGAAACACTTGGCCGAATTGGGTCTCCATGCGGAAGACAATGATCTGTCCGACATGCTGGACGACGCACCAACTACGCCAC
>WLWG01003246.1_pt1 | contig 11285 bp, 16 predicted proteins | sample 6712871 | NCBI WGS metagenome assembly WLWG01 (sample SAMN12718693, study PRJNA515312) | sponge metagenome | isolation source: marine sponge | host: Mycale hentscheli | place: New Zealand: South Island, Marlborough, Capsize Point | collected 2003-05-01 | reverse complement strand
CCCACTCGTCTAGGCGTCTTGTACCTGGGATTAGTCATGTACCTTCCAATAGGGTCTCCCCCTACTGCACTACGTCTACGCCTGAAACTTGGTGATTCCTCAGGACCGTCTGGGTCTACAAAGAACCCTGCAGAGGCTTCATTTGCACGGCTTCTACCTGCATCACCTGAGCGGTTAGGCAGTGCGAACAGTTGTTTTCTCAGCTCAGGTGTCAAGTTTCTTGAGCTTCTACCTGGTGGTAGTGCTTCCTGTGGCTTGGTCTCTGGCTGCTGTACTGCAACTTCCATACGAGCAGGTCCTGTTGCTGCCCATGGGTCAGGAGCTATTGATGGGCTTACTTTTGCCTGCTGAATTGGCTGTTTTGTAGATGGTGTATTTCTAGGAGCTCCACCAGCCAATGAATCGAGGACTCTCCCCCTTTCTTTGTTAGCCCTTTCCATGTCTACTTGGTTATCGCGTGCAAGTCTTTCATCTGCTAATGATGCATCTGCTGATTGCATAACCTTCCTTACAGCTCTGTCTTCCTCACCTTTATTGAATCGAGCTTCTACTGCTCTTGCACGAGCGACGTTGTCATCAACTCTTGCTTGACTGAAGCCTCTTTTACCTTTAGCCATACTACGCTCTAAATCTCTATAACCTTGCTCAATGCTTACATCCTTACCAAAGCCTTTCCTAAATTGCTCTTTAGGGATTGGCTCTTTAGCTACTGCACCAATAAAGGGTGCCCGTGCGTCTGGGTCTTTCAGTCCACGTAGCGCCGCTTGAATGTTGATGTTTTCTCCATCAATCTTCTTGCGTTGACTATTGCTAACATAAGCAGCATCTACTCCGTCATAAAATACTCCAGCTGGACTATCAAAGGTTATATTCTGACGGGCAGGAATTGTCTTGCCAACATCACCGCGCAGCTGTGCATCTAAATCAACACTCTCACTGTTGCCTTCTGGAATGTATACAGGCTGATAAGAACCTTGCCGTGCTCCATAGCGTTGCTTACCTTCCAGATTTACGTCATTGCCTTCTGCCAATGCCATTTGATATAAAGCATTAGCCAATCGTCCTTGTGAAGACCTATCTACATTCATCGTGCTCATAAGGTCAGAAACTGTAGGTGTTTCTGTCGTAGGAACTTTAATTGGATTAGCTGGGTCAGCTTCGTTGTAACGACTGAATCCAGTGCCTTGTTTCTGTGCACGTTCAATTAATCGGTCAACAAACTGCTGTGCTTCTCCAATACTTTGAATACCGTTTGGAATTTTATCTACGCCTTCTCCAAACCGTTTTGTACTAAGTCCACGAGCAGCGTCAGTGAAATCTCTTGTTGCTGTCGTAATAACGGCATCTTTTAGAGCACCTTTGTCGTCATATTGCAGATTCTCGGTAATGAAGTTGACAAGGTTCTGTTTGTTGGTTGGAACGTTCAAATTCTGCAAAGCATCCGCTTTATTCGGAGATTCAATAAATCGAGCACCATTTCCGTATCCAACAACATCTCCAGCTTCATTTACCATCTGATACACCTGTTGCTCACTAATTGCGTCAGCAGCAGCTTGTACAGGCAAATTAGGAATCTGTTTCTGTGATTTTGACTTCCATGCCTCATCAGACATGACTGTTTCACCAATCACCTCGTTTGTGCTTCCACCAGTTGCAATAAGCCCCAGTACATCCTGTTCTGTCTTTGCACGGCTTTGACTGCGGCGTTTTAGTGATTCTTCTGTCACTGGATAGTTCCTACGAACTGCAGAACGTCCTTCTGAGCGTGCAAGCCTTGTAGCTGTCTGCGGATCAGCAGATTCAAGCATTCTGTCGAGAAGTTGCCCAACAGTTTTTGTATTTCCGCTTTCACGACCAGGATCTGCAACTACTGTGTCTAATGTGACTTCACCAGACTCAAGTTTGCCTAATAGCTGCTCATAAGCACTTCCAGAGCCAATCTGTCCTCGCATTGGGACATTAGGCGTCTTATTCATTTCAGTAGGACCATCTTCACCTGTTCCTCTGTAAGATGACCTTCTTGCAGTCTCATAGTTATCAACAGAGATGATATCTTTGGGATTTTGCAACTGTCCCGAAGGTCTAGCTTGTTTTACACGCTTTAATCGCTCTTTAATGACTTCACCGTTGCTATCTTTCTGTACTCGTCCAAAATTACGGCGTCTCTGTCCTTGCTTGTTCGTTTGATAAGGAACTTGCACTCTTTCAGCTGATGCAAGACCTAATTCTTGCAATATTGTTGCTTCACGCATTTCTGGACTAACACGCTGATTGGGAGCGTTCTCGCCAGCTACATAAATGCTCTTACCGCTTGGCGTTTCTACAAAAGCACCTACTCGTTGCGGTAAGTTGTCTCGTCTAGCTCCTCTGAACTTTCTGGCGTCTCTATTATCATCTCCAATGCCTGATTGGTCTTGTGCCTTTAAACTTTCGACCCTTCCGCCACTTACTTGCTGTAAATCGGCTTGATCTGCACCGAATTCTGCCATTGCAAGCAAATCAGCTTCTTTGATTGGCTTATCAGCTTGAAAATCGCGTTCATACTTATCAATTGCCTGAATTTCAGGATCATCCGCATATAAAGTGTTACCTTCAGAGGCACCACCTTCTAAATATCTTTGACGTTGTTGATTTCTAAGATTAACCATCCTCTCGGCGCCGAGAATCAAGGCATCTGTGGATAATCTGCTAGATTCTAAAGTCACATCTACATATCAAACCTGTATCTATTGTAGATACTTTATATATCTATCTATTAAACAATGTTCCCTTTTTTACTGTGCGAGATGGCGTATTATTTCCAATGATTGATTCACTTGGGTTCATATCCATCAGATCACTAGTATCTAACTGTGATTTATCGATATTACTGTTACCAGGCACCGCACCAGGCAATGGTGCTGGGGCATCCTTCGGCAGATCAGGAATATCACCGGAAGCAACGGTTTCTTTCGCTTTACCTAGGTGGTTAGCAAACACTTCATCTGCAGATTGCCTGTAATAGCTGCGATCATTCGCTTGTTTGGCAGAGATTTCTACAAAATCGTTCTGTCCTTCCTGTCCTGCGTTCTTATTGCGCTGCCAATGCTTACCACCTGCGTACCTGCGCCCTTGAATGGCCTCTTGATTGCGCATTGCCTGCATAATGTTGACATTCGGGTCCAAGAATGCGGAACGACGGCGCACTTTCTCGTCTGAGTTGTCTGCCATCGTGCGATTTGCCCAGTTAACCTTCTCTTCTGGTACAGATTCGCCAGGATTTACGTCCATCTGCTTGTAATTCTTGTTCATTTTCCCACCACGGGTGTAGCTTTCTACGCCACTCTGGTCTCCGTAGATATCTTTGGACAGACTTACGTAGTCAACGTCGCTATCGTGTTGATGTAACGTCTCTGGGTTGTAGATTTGCGAGTTACTTTTACCTGCATACGGGGAAGAAGCAGTGGTTGGTAGCTGATTGCTGGAATATGGGTTCTCTACTTTGTATCCACCACTCAATAGTTTGTTGGCATCATCCATTGTCATGGGTTTAGGACTGGTGTTTGTACCTGTTTGGATATTGCCCTTGCTATCTATACGAGTATCATGGCGATCATCGGTTGGTAAATCAATACTTGCTTCTTTCTGATAATCGCGACTAGGTTTAATAGTGTTTAACTCTGCATTTGTTGGATATTGTCCTGGTGGTTTTGTAGTTTGTACTGTTGGCTTTGACTGAGCAGGTACTTTTGTGGGACTTCCACCAGACATCATTGCACCAGCACCTCCTACTAAAGGTGTTTGTAATCCCTGCCACCAGTTACCTACAGCCTTATTAATTGCTTCTGTCTTCTGTGCTTGCGTTGTAGTCGGCCGAACACCCTGCCGCGCTTGACCTCTACCTGAACCATCAGGTGAGCCGCCTGGTCCATAAGCACCTCCTTGAGATTGACGGAGGTTGTTATTAATCTGTATCTTCTGAGCAGGTGATACAAAAGGACCAAAACCTACACCTAGGTCTTTTTGTGTTAGTCCCATTCCTTCTGGGGAAGCAGCACGGCGGCGGCGCTCATTTTCTTCAGGTGTAATGCGTTCGCCTACTCCTTGAATAAGTCCATTACCATTACGCTTCATTGAAGCATTAATCCTCGCTTTTTCTTCTTTACTAAGGAAAGGTCCGAATCCCATCTGTCTACTCTTATGTATATCTGTCTATTCTATAAAACTTCGCCTGTGTTCTCACGACTGGCGCGTTCCATTGCGATTGCATCATTTGGTGTGGGCTTAGGTGGAGAAGCAGGGTCATTGTTCACCACACCCCCAGCACCCAAGCACTTCTGCAGGGTCTCATTCCACTGGTACCCAGGTTTACACATTATTTTATTAATCTGATCCTGACGATTCATATCATACTTCATCTTCTTTTCCTCCGTCAAAAATACCTGGAGCGGCTAATGCAACTGCTGTTTGAGCGATATTGTCGCCATATCCTCTACCAATCATATTAAAGTATTGAGCAGCTCCGCCTAGTTCCCTGTACGGATTCATCTTTGCTTCATATGCAGCTTTTAAACCTGGTGGCAGATTATCTGTAAATGCTTCAACACCTCCCATCAGTTCTTTACCGAAGCCAGGAGCGCGTTTATCTATCATGGTTCCTAGTGATTGTCCTGCTCTACCTACTAGCGGACGACCAATCATGCCTGCTCCAAACCCAGCAGCACTTGACATCGCAATCTCTTCTGGTGACATATCCGTCATCAGCGCCTGACCTCCTGCTGCTACTCCTGTATAAGCAGTTGTTTCAAGCAGGTCTTGAAAAATAGGTGAAGTCTTATAGAGCTCCACTATTTTATCCATTGACATTCGCATGACGCTTTCTCTTACATCCCCCTATTCTATAAAAACTACGTTGCTACGCTAAGCTACGTTCTCTCTATACCTTTCTAAATTAATTACATAGGGGAGCTAGGGGGGGTATTAATAAATAGGTATATAGAAAACTACGGTAGTTAGCGTAGTTTCGTAGTTTTTCGGGTGACTCCAAATAACCCGCTTTCTCAATACCGCTGTTTATTCTCAATAGTGTCCAACAACGCCGTACGATGTATCGGTAGTGATTGTGGAAAACTATTTAATTATTGTTACATCTTTTAAGGTGCATATTGCCCTGAAAAAGCACCCTATAGGGGGCTAAAAGTGCTACAAAATTTGTGACGGGTCTAATACCCTCTGTACCCGAACTGTCGGTCGAACAAAAAAAATAATGAGTGTATAACTATTGTTTAACACGCTCGCTTCGCTCGCTTTCACACAAGAGTTTCGCTTGTGAACTTCACAGAAGTTCAAGCTCATGTTTATATTTTTGTTCACGCAAGTTTACGAACTCGAGAATGATTCTCATTTGTAATGATAATGGTTCTCATTGTCGTTCGTAATCATCTTGCGCTCACTCTCGTAACCACAAGTTACCACTGATATCTAACTCCCGTTGATATCTCACGTACTAACTGGTGTGTGTTACTTAAGTGACTACTAGTCCTACCTATAGTTTTCCACAGGTTTTCCACACCTATGTGGATAACTACCGTGAGGGTACTCCTCCTACCTCACCCACCTCGCACTCTATCGAGTGCTTTAACTCACAGTGTTCTTATATCTATTCACACATGCGTAACTATCAACTGATGGTTGAACTACCTAACGGCGAGCTTGTTGACACTTCATGGTCACCTCGCTCTTATCGTGCAGCCTCTGCACTCTTTCACTACTACACCCGTAACTTCCCTAAGAGAAGCTACTGGCTACGTGTATGTGACTAACTACATTCCACCCTAACGGGTGGTTTGTTTCACTGTACTTTTATATTTAACTACTATGACTAAACGTACACAGCAAGCTGATGATAATGCAGCTTTTGCAGAAAGAGCTAAGGCGATTGGAATGTTTCCACTCTTCCTTATCTCTGGCAATTTACCTGCAATGGTTGATTGCATCAAAGATGTCAATGACCCTTCACGTAATCGTTGGGGCTCTTACGACTAACTACATTGCTCCCTAACGGGAGCTTTATCTTTTTGTACAATTTCTTTCAAGTAATTGCTTGCACATGTATGTGTTTCTTTTACTTGATTGCTTGTTGTTCACACCATTCTTTATATCTAAATCATTATGTTAAATTCTAATCCTTATGTCTCTCAAATTATGGAGCAGACAGGTATGACTTCACGTGAAGTCTTTGCTTCTGCCGCTCCAATGCGTCCTATGACTTTCCCTTGTGTAATTCATGGTCGCACATTTGAGACTCAGAACGAGTATCTCAATGCTATGCATGACTATCTCGATTCTATGTAACTACATTCCCTCCTAACGGAGGGTTTAGTTCACTGTGTTATTTATCAATTCACACTATGAACGTACTTGCAACTGTAAGTAAGACCACTAAAGGTCACACCACTACCTGGCGCTTCTGCGAGGTGGTTGGACAGTACTTCGCTCTTCGTGATAACAACAAGGTTATCGCTTGTAAGAGCAAGGACGATATGCGTACTCTGTATACACAGTTTACGACTAACAAGAAGTACGGGTTCACCCCTGTACTTGCTTAACCACTGTATTGCACCCTAACGGGTGCTTTACTTCACTGTACTTTTAATCTGGACAACATGTCAGAACTTATAACTGCTTACTCTGAGTACCTCGAACGTATGTTCGTGGAGTCAGATGAACTAGCAACAGTGGATATCTTCACTGTCCCTACAACAGTCAACCTTCCTCTACTGGAGGAATGGGCTGATGTGGACTGAGGTATTGCGCCCTAACGGGCGCTTTATTTCTTTATGCCTTATTACAAGGCGTTGTTCTATGCACTAATTACTATGTTTCGTATTCCTGGTACCACCATGTCCCTTCGTACCTTCGACAAAGTCGAGACGGTTGACGGACAGTACAACATCGTTGACGTAGGTATCCAATACGAAGACGGTGCTATTGATAGTGTCGCTGTTGGTGGCTCGTTCCACTCACTTAAGCGTGCTATCAGTAACATGAACTCTAACGCGGACGCTTCTGCCACCGACGTGGCTTCCTGAGCGTCTCGCCTCCTCCCTTAACCGGGAGGTTTATTTTTTTGTTTCTCTACATCTGACCAAGCAGAGGTTGTTCCGATGCGTAGTCATATAACCCTCCCGTTAACTGTGCTAACTGCATACCTGCTGCCGTTAACCCTGCTGCTGGGATGCCATACCGGACCATGGCTGATGTAGCTGGTACTGCATACTTCAGCACCTGATTAACAATCCTAGGGTCTTGACTGACATCAGCTAGACCGTGTGTCAGGGGTGCTCCCATAACACTCCCTGCCATACCCCTACCTACGGACATCATTGAGCCGTCGGGGTTGGACGGTATTACTGCTTCCCGAACTCTCTGGGCATATTGGTCATCAAATGACCGTAATCGTTGCCCAAGATTGCCCAACATCTCCTGTAGTTGTCGTCCTTTTGACATACTATAGATACACATACTTATCCCTATTGTATGAGTATGGGCGCATTAAGAAATCCTTAAGAACTATGATACTTTTCCTCTTCCTTATCTCTAACCATCCCTACCCTGTAATTGAAGCTGACCCTCACTACTGCTACGAAGTGGCTGAGGAGCTACGTCTAGCTGTAGAAAACGAGGTGATAACACATAAAGAGGCAGTTCGCTTCCTAGAGCGCTGTCCGATACATACATAACAGCCCTTACGCCTTAACAGGCGTTTTAAGTCATTGTGTTCTTTGTAAGTATCCAATGCTTAACTGTGATATGGCAGGTGTAATCGCAGCTATGCGTGGTACACCTCGCCGTTACTGTCCCATACGTCCTGTCCCTTCTGTATCTGTTCCACAGATGTCACCAGAAGACATGCAGGCTTGGAACAGTCACTTCTCCCTCCTGGCTGATATGAATCAGTGGCGGGATACCTGGTAACAGCCCTATGCCCCCCTAACGGGGGTTTTAGTTGTCTGTGTCCTTTGTTAATACCCTATGGGTCTAACTTTCGTGCTGTATGCACTCCTGTCTGTCGTTCTACATTTAGAAGTACCTAATTGTCCACTTATCCTGTTACCATTCATCTTTCCTAAGGAAGATGTGGCTATAGTTGATATAGCTAGTAACGCTAATAATGCTTGACATGAACGACCGTATCCTCTCCCGTCTTAAAGACGAGTACGCCGAAGCTGTTGTGGAAAATATGACACAACGACAAGCCTTCTCCTACCTACGTCAAGTCATCTACAATGACGTCAGTGTACTTGGTACTGAAGACGTTAAGAGTAAGATTGTCAAAGCCTTTGGCGAAGACAAGTACAACGAAATGCTTGAAGACGCTTCTAAATAAGGCCCCATATATAGAAACAAGCAACAGCCATTGCACCCTAACGGGTGCTTTAGCTCTTGTTGTCCTTTAGATAATTTATCTATGACTATGCAACCCGTATCTCTTGAGCAAGCTTTAGACATTGCTGAAGCGCGTGCGTATGCCTCTAAAACACCTGCCTTCCCTCCTGTCACAGACACCATTGTCTGGTTCAAACAGGTTGATTGGACAGATGTTCGCCGTCGCTGCCGAGGTGGTGTCAACAATGTTGGCCTCGTCCTCGCAGTCATTGGCGAGAAACTACATGACGTTGGTGCTTACTTAGCCCAAGTCTAACTCCCTGGGGATAACAGTGAGAAATTGCGCCTGACCGCGTTTAAGCTCGTCAACCCCAGTGTGTACATTGCCTCCCTAACGGGGGGCTTTGTTTTACATTGCTCACGTATAAAAGGCAAATTAGTTAGATTTTAAAAGTCAGAAGATATTACTTATGAGTATTAAAGACTTAGCCTGGATATCAGGATTGTTTGAAGGCGAAGGATATATTAGATCTAAACGGAATGGTCTAGGTGTCAATATGACTGATTTAGACGTACTAGAAAAGTTTCTTTCTATTGTCCAAGTAGGAACTATTCGTCCTTCCAAAGTTTATCGCAAACATTACAAGCCTCTATGGGTCTGGACCGTTTGGCACAGGCGTGATGTTTATTATCTACTTGAATCTATGCTCCCTTTCTTTGGCGAAAGGCGTAGCTATGATGCTTTAAATCGTTTAGATGCAATTGATAAGTGTTAATTGCACCCTAACGGGTGCTTTGTTTTTATGTGCCCAATATATAAAGAAGCATGAGCCTTATCCTCGCTAACTATCTCGCTAACAAGCGTGCTCGTTACATGCGTGTAGCTAAGCAAGTAGCTCATCGATAACAGCCATTGCACCCTATCGGGTGCTTTAGCTTTTTTCGTTCTTATCTGTCGTTCAATTTGTCTATTACCTACGATTTCAAAATCATCAGTGACACTCAAGTCCCTGGAATTTCGTTGGTTATGGCGCAGAACGAAGATGCCTTCAGCTACCTCACGGAAGAAGAGGACCTCGCCTATCTAGCAGATGGCTCTGTTCCTCTTGCAACTGACCAAGTCGGTGACTTCATTTCTGACGCTGAGCACGCACAATTGTGCTGCAACTACGTCTGATTCATGACCACTTGCGCCCTAACGGGCGCTTGTCCTTTCATTGTTCTTTAGATATATCTTATGTCCACGTCTGTGCCTGATGGAATCTCTTTTGCTGACCTTCAAGCGTTAGCTAAAGATGCACCTGATGACTCTGCTGTTGTGCCTACTAAAGGTCCCTTCAACGGCTTGTCCGAAGAAGAGCTTAAAGCCTTAGTAGATGCACATCTTGAAGTGATTCACGAAGACTGTCCTGACCCCATGTTTGCTAAAGCCATCCTGTGGCGTCTAGTTAATAACATGATTGGTTGGCACACTGCTGCTGGTGTACACGAGATTGAAGAAGGTAATCCTGATGCTGCTGTTTCCTGGCTACGCGATGCTGGTAAATTTCAGTCAATCGGTAACATCCTTCAGACCATCAATGTAGGTCCTCACGACTTCATTACTCCTCTTGAGTAACAGCCATTGCACCCTAACGGGTGCTTTGGTTTTTTATGTTCATTATCTTTCATTCATGTCTGACACTCGCAAATCCTACGCTCAGTTCAACACTCTCACCATCGTGGGACGTGTGTACCACTCGGAGGATTACACCTACCAAGGTAAAGAGCTCACTAAAATCGTTCTAGCTACTGAGCTTAAGAACGACGGTGAGACCTTCCGAGTTGAGTTCACTACCGATGACAAGCTGATGGCTAGCTACTTCACCAAAGGTCGCTACATCACAGTCACCGGTCACCTCAATGGCGTCGAAGAAATCTTCTTTGACAAGAAAGTGGGTAAGACTCGTCGTCACACAATGCCCCTCCTGAAACTTTCCAAAGTTACAGTGATGCCTGGTGGCTACGGGGCTGTAAAGAAGCAGGAAGACACTGTCACTGATGACATCATCGACATGGCTCCTGACCTTGAAACACCTGCAACTGCAGAACCAGCGTTCTAACGCTTATTCCCTTCACCCTAACGGGTGAGGGGTTTTTTACTTTTCTGCTACCGCAGGACAACCTTATGAATTAAACCTTTCAAATTTCTCGTTATATCGAGAATTCATTTTCTTTTGAATTGTTGCCGGTTTAACTCCTAAATTTCTATATATTTCAGGAGCTTCTTGGACAACTTGTTTTGTTAATTCTGGATTATCCATCATCCCTTTTAACATATGTAACTCTGACAAATGCTGTTTTGCTAATCTTAGCTGCTCTGGACCAGATGCATCACCATACGAACGATTCAAATACTTTGGACCTGGATATTTATTTATTCCCTCATTATTATATTGAGGTATTAAATTTGCAGCGATAGCATGCTCAATATCCTGGCCTCTGCCAGCTATTTGTGCTCCTGTTCTAGCGCTTCTACCATAAACTTCTTGAGCAATTAATCTTTCTCCGTCTACTTTGACCTCTTCTTTCCCTTTTACTCTTGCTCTTTCCCTTCCCTTACCTCCAGTAGCTGCATTCCCTAATGCAGTCCATGCAGATTGATTTAACTTTAAATCGGCAGCTTCTAATACTGCTTTAACTAAAGGATTATTTAAATCAGCAGTAAACCTTTCAGTTTCTGCTCTCATAAACTGTTCTCTACCCTCATCACTTAATGTACGTGGGTCAGTTGTATCTGCTAATTGAACGAAAGCTTCTGCATTACCTAAATCTATTTCTAATGCCTCATCACTTGTACTGTCAATACTGACATCTTTTTTCTTTAAACCAGACTTTCTATCTTTTACATTTGCTTTACCTACTGTTCTTCCAGTAGT
>WLWG01003244.1_pt1 | contig 11288 bp, 12 predicted proteins | sample 6712871 | NCBI WGS metagenome assembly WLWG01 (sample SAMN12718693, study PRJNA515312) | sponge metagenome | isolation source: marine sponge | host: Mycale hentscheli | place: New Zealand: South Island, Marlborough, Capsize Point | collected 2003-05-01 | reverse complement strand
TTTGTTCAATTAATATTAACTTTCACTTTGTTTCGTGTCAGGAGAAACGCTACCGCCTACCAATTTATTACAGGTACCAACAGGTAGAAATACCCATTCATCACCAGAACCATCTAAAGTTGATTGACCGGCGCAAGCATGTTGCGGAGTTCCACAATCATTTTGGCCCGCCTTGACTACGCCATAACATTTTTCCATATCGGTTGTTGATTGCGCCAAAGCTTGGGTGGTGACAGCGCTGAGACCTAAAGCAATAGCTCCTGCCAATGCTTTCGTAATTATTTTATGGTTACTCATGAGTGCTCTCCTTAACGAAAACCATGATGTTGAGATAAAGATATTTTGCTTTCCCATTTATTTGTCTAGTATAGTATATGGAGTTTCATCAACAAGGGAATGCACTCATAATGAGTTCGTCATCCGCCATTTTTGATATTTTTGCTAAATCTCCCCTAAAACCACTGCAAGCCCATATGGAATTAGCACATCAATCTTGTCTAGCGCTACAACCTTTTTTTGCTGCTGTAATCGCGCAAGATTGGCCGAGTGTGGAGAAACATTTTGCTCACATTGAGAAATTGGAACACGATGCTGATGATATAAAGCGCTCATTAAAATTGCATTTGACCAAAGATTTATTTCTACCCGTTTCCCGCAATAATATTTTGCAACTGCTGTGCATTCAGGAAGAGCTGGTCAATCGTGCCGAAGATATTTCTGGTTTAACACTGGGACGGCAACTGTTGATTCCTGCTCCATTGACTGATATTTTTACCCGCTTTTTAAATCGTTGCATTGACGCAGCCCAACAAGCCAACCAAGCTACCTTGGAATTAAACGAACTGGCCGAAACAGGATTTCAAGGCAATGCGACGAAAATCGTTGCTCAAATGATTGTCAAACTCGATGAAATTGAACGTGATACCGATCAATTACAAGTGGCCACTCGTAAATCGCTTGCCACCATCGAGCAAGATTTCCCACCAATTGACATTATTTTTCTCTATAAAATTATCGACTGGATCGGTGAACTTGCCGACTTTGCCCAGAGCGCTGGGGCACGGCTACAACTATTAATTGCTCGTTAAAAATCTTCCCAGAGAGTCGATTGAGTTTCATCCGATGTGACTTGATCGCGTAATTGCGCAATACGCTGGTGTTTAGCGATTTCTCGTTGTTGAGATTCCGAAGCAGGATTTTGTTGATTCAAATCATTAATGAATTGATCAACCTTACTCACATAATTCTTTTCTATTGTTGACTTTGGCATAAATGCTCCCATATAACTCTTTTGTATAAATAAAATAATTGATTCAAAATAAATTGAGGGCATTATGCTGGAAAACAGCCCATTAGGTCAAACGACTCATTACATTGACCGTTATGATCCAAGTTCATTATTTCCGATTGCTCGCCATACCCAGCGCCAAGTGTTATCGCTCACCTCACCCTTGCCCTTTGATGGACATGATCTTTGGAATGGCTATGAATTTTCCTGGCTCAACCCAGTAGGAAAACCACAAATTGCCTTGGTTGAAATTATTAATCCTTGCACCTCCCCAAATCTCATTGAATCCAAATCCCTTAAACTTTATTTGAATTCATTTAATTTAACCCGCTTTAAAAATACTACTCAAGTGTTAACCCACTTAACCGATGATTTAACTCAAACAGCAGGAGCAGCCGTGCAAGTTCGGTTGCATGCGATTGATTCACCTAATTATTTTATATTATCGAATTTACCTGGCGACTGTTTAGACGGACTACCGATTGCAGTGACCGACTATCAGCCCAAACCGCAATTCTTACAAACCGCCCCCACCTTGGTCACTGAAAGCTTGCACAGTCATTTATTCCGCTCCAATTGCCCAATCACCCATCAACCCGATTGGGGCAGCATTTGCATTCGATACACAGGGCCACAGATTCATCGCGAAGGGTTACTACAATATATTATTTCCTACCGTCAACATCCTGAATTTCATGAGCATTGTGTCGAGCGTCTATTCATGGATATTTTGCAGCATTGCCAACCCACGCAATTAACTGTTTATGCACGTTTTACTCGCCGCGGCGGCTTGGATATCAACCCATTTCGCTCCAATTTTGAAGCTCCTTATGGTAATCTTCGCTTAATTCGTCAATAAGGAAACCGATAATGTTACCCAAAGCTGAAATTCACGTTCATTTAGAAGGCACAGCCACCCCACAATTGGTTCAACAGATGGCACAACGCAATGAGGTTGAAGTTCCTGACCATATTTTTAAATCTTCTGAATTGTTTGCCTGGCGCGACTTTTTAGACTTTTTAAACACTTACGATTTAGCCAGTAGCTCCATTCAGCATCCCCGTGATTATTATGATGTAACGTATGATTATCTTCAGCGCTGTGCACAACAAGGTGCGATTTACGTTGAAATGATGTATTCACCAGAACACGCTGAACGCGCCAGTGGCATTCCTAGTCGAGAACATTTACTTGCCATTGATCAAGCCATTAAAGATGCTAAAGAATTGTTTAACATTGAAGGACGTACAATCATTACCTGTGTACGTCATTTTGGTTTAGATGCTTGCGTTAAAGTGGCCAAACATACGGTGGAAGCTGCTGCAGAATTTGATACCGTCGTTGGTTTAGGCATGGGTGGTGATGAAGCAGGTTACCCGCCAGCATTATTTAAAACTGCTTATGACATTGCCGCTGCTGCTGGAATTCCTTGCACCATTCACGCTGGCGAAATGGATGGTCCTGAACGTATTTGGGAAGCAATTGAAACCTTACCAATCAATCGTTTAGGTCATGGGGTTCGTGCTATTGAAGATCCTAAATTAATTGATGCTATTATTGAACGCGACATTGTGTTGGAAGTCTGCCCTACCAGCAATGTAGTACTGGGCGTTTATCAAGATTATCAAACACACCCCCTATTAAAATTACTTGAAGCCGGGGTCAAAGTGACATTAAATTCAGACGACCCTCCTTATTTTGGAACGACCATTGGCGAAGAATATGACATTGCTGAACAACAATTTGGATTAACCCAAGCACAATTACGTCATATTACCAAAACTGCAATTCAAGCAGCGTATGTAGATAAAACCACTCAGCAGCAATTATTAGCTAGGTGTTAGTTTTAAACTCTCATAGTGGTTTGATAACGGTATCCATCGTACCTGAAACTACGAATCTTGTTCGCGGTCGGAATGACATTCCAGGTAGGGTTTTGAGTACCCATTGATCGGCATCTTCAAGTACGATGAATAGAGCTTGCCTAACAAAATAAAAATCAATTTATTATCATAATATCGTTCACTTTATCCAACTAGGATGGGATGCCATGTTGAAAACTCTAAATAGACTATTACAGAAGGTTAATTTTTCAGCAACAAATCATATTGATAACACCCATGGACAATATATTGTCTTCGGTATTTTTGGAGTCTTGAATTATCCATTGCTGTATTTGATATGGCATCATTATAATGGCTACCCTTATGGAAATTTCTATCTTTATGGCATTGCAACATTCTTATGTATATTGCTTATTTTCAAAAATAATTGGCCTACCGCATGTAAGCATTATTTACCACTTTATTGGTACATCACATTAGGATTTTGTTTGCCGTTTTTTTATACATTCATGGCATTGCAAAATCAATTCAGTGCGGTTTGGTTAATGGCAACCGATACAATATTATTCTGGTTACTCCTATTCGTACAGTGGCGAGCTTATCTAATTATCTTATTCAACGGTGCCTTGCTGGGAGTCATTAGTTATATATTGATAAACCCATCACCTTTTTCTTTTGTTCATTTGTTACAACATCATTATGTTGTGTTCTCAACTCAACTTACCGTATCTTTTGTATTCATTGTTCTTTTTGCTTATAAAAATACTCGATATAACCAAGAAAAAATACAAGCAGCCAAAACTATTAGCTCTAGTATCGCCCATGAGTTACGCACACCATTATTAACCATACAATCTGCGATTCTCAGCACTCAAGATTTACTACCAAAATTTATCAATCAATGTAAACCTTCATTGCAAACTGAAACGATTGACTTGGAAGTTGATTTTCTATCATGGCAATTTGACAAACTAAACCAATCACTCACCAACGCTGAACATGAAATACACTGCGCTAATGAAATGATTCGTATGTTATTAGTCAACTTATCTATGAGCCCTCAATATAAAAAGAAATCATCGTGCCATTCAATCATCCACTGTGTTCAGCAAGCAATCCAACGTTATCCATTCAAAAATGAACAACATCGAAGATTAATTCACTGGGAAGTCAACATATCGGATTTTTCTTTCAGAGGAGAGCTTTTATTAATGGTACATGTAATTTTGAACTTACTGAAAAATGCTTTCTATCATATCGATGCAGCACAAAAAGGTAGTATATCGATTCGAACGACTCTTGGTAGAAAAAATAATATTCTTCATATCAAAGATACCAGTACTGGCATCCCCCGCAAACATTTACCACATATTTTTCAACAGTTTTATAGTCAAACGCCTTTAGGTGCGGGTATTGGGCTTACTTTTTGTCAATTTGTCATTCAAAATTTTGGTGGATCAATCCGATGTCAATCCAAAGAAGGTGACTTTACTGAATTCAGTCTATATTTTCCTAATGTCGATAACCAATAATCCATGTAAGCAAATTTATCCTGTTTAACTCTCAAATTGGATCAGTGTTTCATCAATATCAATAAGATGTTGCTCCTGTCTTTTGAGTGTTCCTTTTATCATTGAAACTTTTTTTTCAAGAGCATTGAGGCGCTGCTCATACTGTGCTTTTAACTGTGTGTACTCACTTCTTAATTGCTTATGATCTTTCTTTAACTGCTCATGTTTATTTTGTAATCGCATCATCATTTTGCTCCACCACTTTAAAGTCCAACAAAACAGGTCAAAGTACCATGCTCACCCTTCGAATCATGCGATGATGAACATTAAAAGTAGATAAAAAAGCTTAATATTTATCTAAATAGGATATTTTATACTCTCTTACATTATAAAAGTCAATTGACAGCCGCAGGCATGACACTTCTTGATACAAGAATCGAGTTGCTTTCCATTCATTTGTCATTCAAAATTTTGACCTGCTAATTAAGTGCCAAGAGATTGAGCACACAACATCATTTAATCCGGTTGTCTAAATGATGAATTGGAAAGAACTTCTTGCATAAAGTAGCGAAAGAACTTTGCTTAAATTTAATAGATTGTTGCTTAGAGTGAATAATGAATCAGCATAAACCTCAGCCATTTTACTTTCCCTCGTCGATCATTCTGGTTGATGACAACCCATCATTTTTAGAAAACATTAGCCTCCAATTGGATGCGGCCAAGTTAACTTATGAAACTTGTCATCATGCCCGGCAAGCCATTGCCAGCATTGAAAAAAAACCTGCAGCCATCCATTCATCCTGGTTGAAACAATTGTTGCATCAACAAGAAGCGGACACACAACAGCACTGCATTATTGATGTTGATATTTCCAAAATATACTCACTGGCCTTCGATTCACAACGATTTTCTGAACAATCGGTCATGGTAGTGGATTATGTCATGCCAGAAATGGATGGTATTGAGTTATGCCGTCACTTAAATAACAATCCGATCAAGAAAATATTAATCACTGGCATTGATGATTTGAACTTAGCCATTACAGCCTTCAATGAAGGAATCATTGACAGATTTATCGTGAAAGATGACCCTAATTTCTTAAAGTGCTTGATAGAATCGATTCATGAAATGCAGCATCTGTATTTTAAATCCATCACAGAAATAATTACACAGAACTTATTGATCAGTCACACAGAGTGTTGTTTACAAGATAATCCATTTATCAACCTGTGGCAAAATATCTTTCAGCGTTATCACATTATCGAATACTATTTGATTGATAAAACGGGCAGCTACTTAATGCTTGATTGGACCGGCCGCAAATATTGGTTGGTATTGCTTAGCGAAACCAGTATGGAAGAGTATTTGATCATTGCGACAGACCATCATGCGGATGAGATACTATTGACTGCATTGACACAAGGGACCCATCTTCCCTTCTTCATCACAGAAGAAGATCAACAAACTCCGGTAGCCGATTGGCAACGCTATTTGCACCCAGCCCATACCATCCAGTTAAACCATCAACGTTATTACTACAGCCTCATTGACAATCAAGATTTATATCCATTGCCTCACTCTATTTTAAGTTATAAAAATCATTTTATGAGAAAAATAGCTAAAATGTCATTGCCAACTGACGACGCCAAATAATTGGCGTAACGCTGATCAATTCTTGATTGTATAAAACCGGATTTATTGACGCTAAATTGTAGTGCACAAGATTATATTTATTTTTACTCTGACCTTTTTGCACCACTCGAAAAAGTGTCTCTCCATCTACTGTTTCGACAATACACGCACGGCCTAAAATTTGTTCGGCAACAACATCATAATATTTCACCCCAGCAATGTATTCACCTTGGGTAAAATAAGGCGTCATATTGTCATCATTTACATGCATAACCATGCTGTGCTGATAATGTTGACGAAAACATTGCAACTCTTGTTGAATCCATTGCAATTCTTTTTCCGCTTCACTAGAACACGCAGCATCATGCTCCAACACCGTGATAGATGATATTAAGCTTGGTTCAGCGCCTTTTCCATACAATAACCACTCTAGATGACATTCGACATGATGCTGCGCAAAAATAGACAGTAATTTAGCCGCTCCTTTACGAGTTAAACCGCCATAATTCCCCAATTCCCAACTTTTAAGCGTAGGGTACTTAATTCCATAATTTTTTTCTAAGTCTTGACGACTTAAATTAGCCAATTGCCGTAGGCGCTTTAATCGCTTGGCTCGTGCTGAAGGTGACGCTAAATCGTGTTCTGCTTGAGTGTTTGACATGAGTGTGGTCTTATTTCACAGGTTGAAAATAAATCACCAGTATAGTCTTAGCCGATCAATATCTTTAATTAAAAATACCGGCATTATGTCTGAAATCACTTGCAAGATTAGCATAATATCATTCATCAAATCATCATTATTAATGACCCGACAGTTTTCAAGTCGTCATTGTCTGCGTTAAAAAATTAATCAATGTCGGTTGTAAATAATTATCCATCACCGGAATCAGCTCCGAAAAGTCAGCATCACCAATACCAACAAATTCGATAGCCAACGCTTGCGCCGCTTGCTGATCCCAAGGTTGATCACCTACATAAACAATTCGTTGATAGCTTGCGCGTTGATACTGTTTTTGCGCGCGTTCAATCGCAGTTTGAATAATTACCGAACGCTGCCAATGATCATCCGCGTATGCTTTAGGTAATGATTGATGAGGAATTTGTGCCGCACTTAATTTTAAATGTGCCGATTCGTGCCAGGCACCGGTTGCCAAAGCAATATCCCAATCCCCTAATTGACGTATTCGATGAAAAATAGTTTGTGCTCCCGCAATGGCTTGACACATTTGTTGATTCTGTGTGAGTGTCTGCTGCAATGCGGTGATGTAACGCATGCGGATGGTTTGTAATTCATCGACACTGGGTTGACGCTGTCGATACTTTGCAAACAATTCTTGGATAATACCAGAGTCAGTGGAATAACGATAATTAGCCCAATTGCTGTTAATCGCATCGATATCCAATGCTTGTTTAACAATGGTGGTAAAAATTTGTGAATCCGCACCATTTGTTGTCGCTAATGTGCCATCTACATCAAACACGCACAGTGCTGTCATTTCAATATCCTTATCTTTGAACTTACTTTGGGTTATCCGGTTTGCTAAAAATCACATGCGAAATTATCAACCCAACGCTGTCAAACACGCTTGCAACAACCCTGCCGGAAACAATCCCAACACCAACAACGCAATACCATTTAATGAAATAACCAATTGCATATCTCGACCAATCATTAATGTCGATGCATCTGCCGGCGCATCAAAGTACATGGTTTTTACAATACGTAAATAGTAAAATGCCCCAATCATTGCAAATACTACCGCAATCACTGCTAACCAAACTATTCCCACGTCGATCACGGCTTTTAACACTAAAAATTTACTAATAAAACCAATGGTCGGAGGTATACCCGCCATACTAAACATTACCAACATCACTAAAAACGCCAACCATGGATTACGGACATTCAACCCTTTGAAATCTTCAATATTTTCCGCCTCAAACCCTGCTTTGCTCAATAACACAATCATACCAAACGCTGCCAACGCCATGAGAGCGTAAATCAATATATAAAATAAGGAAGCCGAATAACCAAATTGTGTTCCTGCGATCAAACCCAATAACATATAGCCAATGTGCGCGATACTTGAATAAGCCAACATCCGTTTTAAATTGGTTTGCGCAATGGCAAAAATATTTCCCAATACAATAGAAAACAATGCTAACACCATCAACAATTGTTGCCACTGAGAAAAAAGATCTGGCAAAGCAAAGACCAACAACCGTAGTGCCATCCCAAAAGCTGCAACTTTCGGCGCACTGCTTAAAAACAATGTCACACAACTAGGAGATCCACTGTACACATCGGGGGCCCACATGTGAAAGGGTGCTGCAGCAAATTTAAACGCAATTCCTGCTACGATAAAGACCAAAGCAAAAGCATACATCCATGATTGCGAATTGGAACTTTGAATGATTGATTTAGCGACCAAAGCCAAATCCAAACTACCACTGGCACCATACAATAACGACATACCATACAGCAACATACCCGAAGCAATTGCTCCCATCACAAAATATTTCATTGCCGCCTCACTGGCAATAGCCGAATCACGTTGCAAAGCAACCATGGCATACAAAGGCAATGACAATAATTCCAATCCCAAAAACAGAGTAATAAATGAATGCGACGAAACCAATAACATCATGCCCAATGTAGAAAATAATCCTAATACATAATATTCACCACGTGGGATATTACGTTGCGCCAAATATTGGCGCGAATAATAAAAGGCACCAAATACAGTCAGATAAATAAATAACTTCAATAAACGACTAATATCATCACTGATGAATTGATAGTTAAATGTCACCACCGTTGGTTTGCCCCATTGTACAAAGGTCACAATAGCAGCCACGGCCAGCCCAACTTGGGTAAGCAAATAAGCCAGATGTTTCTGCTGGCGTGGGCTAAATAAATCGGCCAGCAATGCAGCACACGCGAATGCCAAAATAATCATTTCAGGAATGATTGCACTAAAATCGGGAAAGATAAAATTCATAACCATCTACCACTCATTTTAAAGTTTACTGACGCTACTCACCGTTAATAAATGATGGATAGACTCATGGATCATGTCTAACAACGGCGCTGGATACAAGCCAAACAACAACACAAACCCTGCCAACAAACTAAAAGCCAGCACTTCCAATCCACGAATGTCTTGTAGCTGCTCCACTTTCTGACTCACCACTTTGCCAAAAATCACCCGCTTATACATCCACAGCGTGTAAGCAGCCCCAAACACCAAGGTAGTAGCCGCCATCAAAGCGATCCAAAAATTTGCTTTCATCGAACCTAAAATCACCATGAACTCCCCGACAAATCCCGATGTTCCTGGCAATCCAGCATTGGCCATGGCAAACAACATCATGAAAGAAGCAAATATCGGCATGGTATTAACCACCCCACCAAAATCTGCAATTTGACGCGTGTGCATTCGGTCATAAATAAACCCAACACCCGCAAACAATGCCCCAGAAATAAATCCATGCGAAATCATGACAAAGTAAGCGCCTTCCAAGACCAAAGCCGCATCCATCATCGAACCGGTGCGTTGAGCAACCACAAAAATAGCAAAACATCCCAGCGTGACAAAACCCATGTGTGAAATGGAAGAATAAGCAATAAGTTTTTTCATGTCGGTTTGCACAATTGCAACAATGGCAATGTACACAATAGCAATCAAAGATAAGGCAATCATCACCCATGCTAAATGCTGCGAAGCATCGGGCACAATAGGCAAGACAAATCGCAAGAAACCATATCCACCTAATTTCAACAGCACCGCGGCTAAAATGATCGAACCACCCGCCGGTGCTTCCGTATGCGCATCCGGTAACCAAGTATGCACCGGCCACATCGGAATTTTAATCGCGAATCCAAAGAAAAAAGCAATGAAAATTAAAATTTGTACGTGCAATAACAAAGGCAAATTGTACCAAGCGGCAATGGTAAACCCACTGCTTTGCACACCCAAATACAGCAATGCCACCAACATTAACAACGAACCGATCAAGGTATACAAGAAAAACTTGATCGCGGCATAGACTCGATTATCACTGCCCCAAATTCCAATAATTAAATACATTGGAATCAACGTGGCTTCAAAAAACACATAGAACAATATTGCATTGAGTGATGAAAAAACACCAACCAACAAGCCTTGCATGATCAAAAACGCAGCCAAATACTGCGCCACTTTTTGTTTAATGCTATCCCATGTCGCCAGCAATACAATCAGCGTGGTAAAAATACTCAAGATGATCAATGGCACCGCAATACCATCCACCCCTAAATGATAATGCACACCCAGTTGTGGCAGCCACTGTTTGAATTCCACAAATTGCATTTGATGCGTTGCATAATTAAATTGACTCAACAAAGGATAACTTAGAATCAACGTCAGTAAGACAGTAAACAGCGCAATGTAACGCGAAGAATTAGGATTTTCATCATCGCCAATGTATAAAATAAACAGCCCTGCAATGATTGGCAACCAAATCAGAAGACTTAATAAATTCTGCATGTTTTACCTTTTTTATTACGCTAACGCGAGCCAAGTACCGAACACCAAGACACTCAATACCATGACTGTAATGTAATGATACAAATAACCACTTTGAAGCACATGGCTCGTCAGTGCCAACCAGCGGACTCGCCAACCCGTACCATTGACCAATGCACCATCAATTATTTTGCGATCACCGATTTGGTACAAAACATTACCTAACCTTTTTGAGCCACGTACAAACACAAGATTATTAAAATCATCAAAGCCATATTTATGCATCAACACTTGATACACCCATCGCAATTTTGTCGCAACAATAGCTGGCAACTGTGGTTGCCAGCTATAACATACCCATGCGGTGACAATACCGGCAATCACCAACCAAAATACCGGACCGGTCACAGCCGCAGTGATCAATGCCAACGGGCCATGATAATGCGAACCAATTTCCGCTAACACATTGTGTTGTGGCAATACAAACACACTACTGCTCAATAA
>WLWG01003243.1_pt1 | contig 11288 bp, 30 predicted proteins | sample 6712871 | NCBI WGS metagenome assembly WLWG01 (sample SAMN12718693, study PRJNA515312) | sponge metagenome | isolation source: marine sponge | host: Mycale hentscheli | place: New Zealand: South Island, Marlborough, Capsize Point | collected 2003-05-01 | reverse complement strand
CAGAGATCCCGCACGAACATAAGTGCGCTCACATAATTGCTCTCGATGATGGCAATTTTGCAGCACAACCTAACAACAGATGTATTTGGGATTTACCTTCTTTTACCGTGAAAGATAATATTCCAGATTGGAAAGTGCAAACAAGTGAGTGGAACGTGGAGGATACTGGTAAATGGAAAACAGAAGACACGGATAACTTCTTCTATGAAATTGAGGAAAAAAAAGATGTATAAAAAATTTATAGAACCAATTTGGTTTTGGTTCAAAAAGTGGCCAAGAAAAATTAAAAGTTATTTTATTAAATAATTCTTATCGGCCGCATAAGATAGAGTGTGTTGGGAGACTAACACACTCGGTACTAAAATTATGAAAACAATACCTGACGCAATAGACGATACAATAAGATTAATTAAAAGAACAATAAAATTAATTAAAAACATAATAGACGTACCTCTATCTTGGATGGAAACAATAGGCAGTAAGATGAGTGTCTATGCTTGGAACAAGAGATGGGGAAATAGGGAAAAAGGCTATGGCTACCGAAACGAAGACTTGTAAAGACTGTTATCACGAGTGTCATTGTGATAACGAATTGCACGCTGATGAATATGGTGTGTGTGTTTGTGAGGAGTGTAAATGTTAACAAAGGAGTCCAGAGATGAAATGGATAAAAAAATTATGGAACCGCTACGTACAATGGTTATTCGAGGAACATGAACAAAACAAAAAAAAGTAAAAGTAAATTTGATTGGTTAAAGAAAAACATAGTAATTGTGCCTGTTGTAGGAGCAATCCTAGCCGGAACTGTTACTTCAGTTAGATATGTATTTACAATGACTGATACTATTTCTGTGAACAAAGAAATACTTACAAAAGTAACTCAAGATTTAGAGATTCAAAAAGAAGTACTTAGTGATATTAAAAACAGATTAGCCAGAGCAGAAGCAACGTGGGATATGGCTGAGAATATATTTCAACAACTAGCGGACCAAGTGAGGCAACATGAATACGATATCAAAGATCTTAACAGGTAATCTATTCTGGATTATCTTCTTTCTGTTTGTGGTGACATCTGCACAAGCACGTAACGAATATTTAAACAACGGCACAAACACATGTGCTCAAGGGAGCTTTGATGTTTCTATTGAACAAAGAGATGATCAATATAATTATAATCATTATAGTCCTAGTAATAATTATGAAGGAACTGATGATGATAGACGAGTGACATTTACATGGAGAAAATATTTAGGTACAGCATGTACAGATGAGTTTATTGCTGAACAAGAAAAACAAATGAAGATTAAAACACAATTAGAAGTTATTAAAGAGTGTAAGAGAGTCCCTAGAATTAACCCTCCACCACCAGAGTTTGCAGAGCTAATTAATATGTGTATGAAAGTGGGTGTAATGTCTGCTAGTTATGGTGATGATAGACCAGATGCTAGTATTAGTTATTGGACTGTGTTAAAAGATGGTTGGAAAAAAGAAAACCCAGATAGACCGGTATTTGAGGGACAATGAAGTTAAATGAAGGAACAAGAGTAAGCACAGATCTCAGGACAATTGCAGGAATTATCGCTGCTGTAGCTATTGCTGTGTTTGCATACACCGAACTGACTGCCAGGTTAGTATCATTAGAGACTTCAAGAGAACTATTTCAAGCAGATTTACTAAAAAAAAGTGAGCAATTGCCCGTGGACCAGGAGCAACTGATGTTGTTGGAGGATCTTTATAAGACTGTAGAGAAATTAGAGGCAAATCAAGAACAAAACATGACCAATAAAGTGAACATACAATTTTTACGCGAACAATTAGATAAAGCTTTACATGATATTGAAAAATTAAAGGACAAACAAAGAGAGTTTGCAAATGGTAATGGACAGAAACACTAGAAAAGTATTGCAGTACATAACTGACATGGAAAAAAAAGCTAAACAAATGAGCTATGTTAAACATCTTAAGAAAGAAGTTGAGATCAATGGTACAGGCACACACAAATATAGAATTAAACACGGACCTAACAAGGGAGTGGTTGTAAAATGATCGAGCATATCGTAGCCCTCCTAATGTTTGTAGGCCCTGATATCAAGGAGCACAGAATACAAGTCGATCCTAACACAGGAAAATATTCAATGCACCTTTGTATGAAGCATAAGCGTGAGGCTAGCAGACCACCAATTAGTGACAATGTATCATATAAATGTATTAAATCTAAAGCAGAACTAGAGGAAAATATAGATGGCTCCAAGTCGATTAAAGCGCTCATTCTTGAATAAAAGAAATCCGATAGCAAGACAATTAAAACACTTTACATCCAAAGTCATACCGAATAAAAAAAGATATGTCCGAAAAAGAAAATTGGAAACAAAGAGTCTTGGAGACTGAAATTGTGTCAGGGCATTGTCCTGAATGCGAGATGTACACTATCTTAGTTGGTTTAAACAGATCCTTTTATAGATGTACAAACTGCGGATATGACGTTGAGCAATGGGTAAATGGTGTGATTAAATACATGAAGGTAGATAAGAATACCAAGATAACTATGATCAACGATGGCAAAGATTAAAGGCTTTTTAAATAAGTCAGCACACGAACCTATTTTTCACAAAACTTCTATTGGACGTAGACCTAGTTTACAAAAAATGAATAAGAATAAACGCAGGTCGCACAAGCCCTATCGGGGACAAGGCCGTTAATGTACATATGAAATTTATTTTAGTATTCACAATCTGCTCACAACTTTACGGGAACTGTATGACTCCTGTTAAACACGACACATATTTTTACAATCATTATGATTGTGCAACCTATGGTTATGGTGTGGCTCAATCAATGATGGCAGAAATGGGGCAAGATTATGTCAACAATAATAGAATTGTAATTGGTTTTAAGTGTGAACCCAAAATGGACATTTAATGTTGCCGTGAGCAAGAAAGCTCACGGCAAACAAAAGGTGTGAGAAGAGATCCCCAGAATACATTAAAAATTATTTTCTTGCAAGTCTTGTTTTTTTAATATAGTTTCCCATATTAATGATAACAAAAGACAATAATAGAAAGGATAATAATGCGTTATACATATAAAGTAAAAGAGTTAGGCAAAGAAGAAATACAAGATATGGAAGCTATGTCACTCAAAAAACTAAGAAAAAAATTAGACCACGCAAAAGAATATAGTGTGGAATATACAAACAAAAAAGGCAACTTCATCGTTGCTACAATGAGAGGAAAGGAGAGTAATTAATGGCTAACCCAAAATACCATAAATCGGTATCAGTGCCTGTTGAGGCGTGGAAGAAAGCAAACTATCTTAAAGATAAGATAACTGATGCATCGTTAAGTATAAGTAAAGTAATAGAAATCACAATTAATGAGAAAGCGAAAAAACATGGCTACAAAAACGGAAAAGCGGACTAAAATATTTTGTCCCAAATGTAAAGGTAATGGATTCTATCGAGTCCCTTATCACCAAGCAATGGAAGAAGTCCACGCACAATGTGATGACTGTAATCGAACCGGGGAACTCTGGATTGAAGATAATCTAGAACCCCATGAACTAAGAGAGAAAGGTGTAATATGAAGAGAAAGAAGAAAGTAAATATAAGTTATGTAGCAGGCTTATTTGATGGTGAGGGATGTATCACCACAAGTAAGATTATGAAATATAACCCTACAATGAAGAAAAGATATTCTTGTATGACTATTAGAATGGAACTAACAAATACAGACTTTGGTCTGGTTCAAGATTGTTATAAATTCTTTGGTAAGATAGGGCATGTCTGTGATATTAAACCAAGACTTACTGTGATTGGAAATAAATCTAAACCACAAAAGCGTTGGCAACTTACACATAGACAAGTAGAAAAGGTACTTAAGAAACTATTACCTTATCTACGTAACAAAGATAAAATTAAGAAAGGTAGAGAGGTGTTAAAACATTATGCAACATAAATCTATGTCTCAAATGAATAAGGAAAGAAAAAAGAAAGGGAAGAAGAAATATAATGCAGTGTACGCGTATGGTGCAATGCTTAAACTTTTTAGAGAAAACTATGTCAATAAAACAAAAGATAAAATTTAATGCGACCGTAAGAGGTTACCGGGATAGGGGTACACATTCTGCCAAAGGCGTTTCCCTGGACCTAAGCGATGATCCGAAAGGGGAGCGACGAAGCCCGGCGGTAGAGGAGACGAGTACCGAACGCGACGGAGATCTCCCTACCGATATGATTCGGTTTGAAGAACACTCGGAAGAAGAGTATCGAGCCCATTTAAAAAAATTTTTTAAAGGTAAAGATGAAACATAATAATTCTTATATCTATCCGAAGACCGTTAGAACAACGATCGACGGTAAACGACACTATGACATCAATGGTGGTAAGTGGAAGTTGCCTAGTGTGACAACGATATTGAGTGCCACACAGTCAGCCGAGAAGCGCGAATCGCTACAAAGGTGGCGTGAACGAGAGGGCGAGGAGAACGCGGCGCGGATCGTGGCTACATCTGGTGCCAGAGGTACAGCGATGCACAAGATATTGGAAAAATATATTTTAGAACAAGGTTATCTGGACCAAACAGAAGTAGGTAAAGAAGCACACAACATGGCTATACAAGTCATACAACAAGGATTATGTAATGTTTCAGAATATTACGGATCAGAGGCAACCTTATATTATCCTGGGTTATACGCAGGACAGACAGATTTAATTGGATTACACAAAGGTGATCTAGCAGTAATAGACTTCAAGCAAACAAATAAACCAAAGAAACGTGAGTGGATTGAAGATTATTGTGTACAGTTAGCAGCTTATACAATGGCACACAATTACGTATACCAAACAGGTATTAGTAAAGGTGTAATTATGATGTGCAGTAAAGATAACTTCTATCAAGAGTTTATAATACAAGGACTTGAGATGAAGAAATACATGCATATGTTTTTAAAACGCATAGATGAATACTATGAAGAACTGAGAGGAAAAGACTAATGAGACTAAGAGATCTACAACAAGTATTGGGTAAATTTACAAATAATGAAAAAGGCACAATTATATCAGATTGTCCTATATATATTGAAACTATGGACGGCAGACTGGAAGAGATTAGAAAGGTAGAATTACAGGAAAGTAAGTTAATAAACTCACCAGAGCCCGCAAGAGTCGTACTCAAAGCAGAGTCTTTGAAGAGATTTATGTCGCCAACCTTCAAACAAAGCTAATGAATTGTGGTATAAATGTGACAGTGTTGCATAAATGTCACTATTATGGCAGAAATAAGGCACTGACCACCATAAGAGAAATATTGGGGGCATTGTTTTTTTTTCAGAGTAAAAAAATATGGCGTGGTCACGTGGTCAAAGAGGCTTTTTTGGACTATAAGTGTTGGTATAAGCGAAGAGTAGCACTACCAAGACAGCGTTTTTGCGTGGTAGGGCGTGGTCAAAGTTGGTATTCGGCGCGCGCGACCCTTTTTGTTTTTTTTAAAACTTTTTTTGCCCAAATATTTGTCTTATAATGAAATATGCCAAAAAGACGTAAGAAATCTAAATACAAGTATGCAACTATTGGTAATAAGAAATATTACTTTTACAAAATAGTTTGGGTCGATCCGTGCGGTGATGCGGGCCATGCAGACGTAGATGAAATGAAAAAGTTAAGACCAGCAGTTATGATTTCACAGGCATACATATTTGATAAAGATAAGAATCACGTATGGACATTTGCATCTTACGACACAGAGTCTGCTGTGTTCTCTGATCGTAATTGTTTCCCTAGATCAATAATAAAAAAAATGGAGAAGATACACACATGAAAAAATATATAGATAAGTTCCACGTATGGCACCTATACTATCGTAGAGAAATAGTATGTTTTATGTTGGGTTTTGTTGTAGGCGCTATAATATTATGAAGAATAAGTCCTTGACGAAGAATATGCCTTATGTAAAATGGAAGGCTATACCACCTGTAAAAGGGCCTGACTCACAAGGAGTAAAATATGGGAATAATAAAAAGGACGTTAGCGTTCGTAAAAAGAATTTGGGTAGAGATAAACGAGATGTTTAATCGGATACAGGGAGCTGTTCTGTTTTTGATTCTTGTCGTGACTCTTTTGGACTAACATCTATTAATGTTTTATGATCGTCTAGAATTTTGGCCATCTTGGCTTCCAGTTCTTTCTCTGACATATTATCTAAATTACCTGACAATATAAGTTTTTGATCAACGTAGAGTCCACCGGCTTTACCTCTGGCTACCTCTGCGTTTATGGCTGCAGACCATGCACCTTTTTTCATTGCGTCATCTCTTAATTTTGCAAGTTCACCCAGGTGTCTACTAAGATCTATACCAAACTTCTCTTGCACTTCTGCTCTTAACTCACCAATGTATTTTACTACAAGAGGTGATACTCTAGGATTCCTGAGTTCTGATGCTGCTTGTCTAGGCCTTGTCTTGTAACCAGCTTCATAAGCTGCTTCAGCTGCACTCTTTCTACCTTCATTATAGACCAGTAATTCTGCAAACTTGATCTGTCGTTCTGTTAATTGCTTTGGAAGTCCCATACTTGACTTATATCGTAATCTAACGTACAAGTCAAACCGATGAAGATATTATTAATATTACTTGGTTTAGTTGGTGCATCCTCAGACAAATCGTTTGATAGTACTAGCTTCATAGTAAACAAAGCTATCAAAGGTGTGTACGATGAAAGCAGAGACAAAACTATGGCTCTCACTCAAGAAAAATACCCCAAAAATAAGTTGGACTAGACTAGAATCTTGGGCATCTTTTGGTGTTCCTGATCTGCTTGGATATGATGATTCATGCGGATTTTTTATGTTAGAGCTAAAGGTTACAAAGACTCAAAAAGTATCGTTCAGCCCACATCAAAAACTATTCCATATGACCAAGACAAAACGTAATTTCATCTTGCTCGAAGATACCTCTTCTCGCTCCATAAAACTTTATGAGAGTAAATCTATCCACGGTCTGTTGATAGATCACAGAGAAACACCTTCCCTCACAAACAATAATTGGGAGCACGTTCAGCGCTTGTTGCTTGACCTTCCCTTTGACGCTTGAAGCTTGTCGCTTGCAGCTTGTAGCTTGACGCTTGTCGCTTGTGGCTTGGCGCCCTCAACGAATCGCGTAGCATTCTCTGAGTCCAGAAGATCGTTAGCATGCAGCTTGGCGCTTGTAGCTTGCAGCTTGTAGCCGTTGTCCAGGCACCACTGGTCGTGGATCCGGTGTATCACGTGAGAGTACTTTTGCTTAGCAGCCATACATCTCTTCACAATAGCTATCTAGATCCAGGTCGTCCCTGAAAGGCACAAGGACCTTGTCCCCGCCCCAATAGCCTTCGACATATTTCGTATCCAGATTTACCCAGATTGTAGGCCCGCCTCCTGCTACCATCAGCTCGGCGCCCAGGTAACGCTTCTCACGGTCCACGATGTAACGTATGTCGTATACGTCCTCCATCCAGTCGCTGGCCCTCTCTGTACGCTTCTCTCCTGTTTCCTCGTCTGTTATCTCTTGCGGTTCGCTGATGCCGTCCGCAATGTTCTTGCACATCCTGCGAAGCTGCTCTCCGCATGTCTCGCTTTTCTTAACCGTAGAATTGTTGCTGCTTGGCATAATCTTTCTCCTCCATTTTTAAAAGTTCAACGAACGTCTTCACCGCTTCCTGCGATCTATGTCCATCGTCTCCCGTTACTATATTGACTGCAGTGATCATACGCTCAACTGCTTTTGATATTGTTATTGTTTTTTGCATGTTATCCTTTCTGTTTTATACTATATTATCCCAGTATGCTCCACTTGTCAAGCTTGTCGCTTGCAGCTTGGTGCTTCTTTTTCAGGCCATAATCCTTCGGTGACATAGTCAACGCTTGTCGCTTGTAGGTTGTATTTCCGTTTTTAATTTTATACTTAATGAAGCGCTGCCATGGCTCCATCTGTATGGACAGATCCGCAAGCAGCGTCTTGATTTGCGCGTCCGAAGCGCGGTCCACTTCTATAGTTATTTTTTTCATAGTTCTCCTTTATCATTTCATTGTGGCAAGCTTGTGGCCTGCCACAACGGTCAAACACATCCCCGAACCTCAAGTTCTACGGGTCTAAGCAGGTTATAAAGCTGCGGCCTCGTTAGTGCTTGACCCCAGATCCAAGATAACAACGGCGTATACTTTCCGATAGCTCTTGGATCAGGGCTCAAGTTTAAGCTTGTAGCTTTCTAAACTAGTCAACCTTGTAGGTGCACGTAGGCGAGGATCTTCCATGCAACCATGCCTGATTACATTCCCATCCATTTAGGATCACGACCTATGTTATAGGGTTTATTTCCCCACTCCAAACAAGGTTGGCTACTTTAGAATTATTCTAAACAAGCATTATAATAATCGTTATACTCGTGTTCACATTGGGCTTTATATTCCTCTTTGTTTTTCGCCTGTGAGTTGCAAACTCTATCGTATTCATCAATATAATGTTCTGTTATACTTTGTTTTGAATACGGAAAGTTTTTAATCTTACGATTAATTGCGTCTATTCTTTTGCTTTGCCATGTTTTTATTTCTTCTTTCATATTGACAATATAGTATATATGGGATAGTATGTCAAGTATAAAAAACATAGAAAGGAAATATATGCAAAAAATAAGAATGAATACCGAATACAGAAATAAGTTATTCAATAGAATAAAAGATGTATTCGAAAAAGAAGAAACGCAAGAACGTCAAGCATTTATGGAAAGTCGAGAAAACTTTAACATAAATCAACAATCAGCACACGCACTTGCAAGAGAAGTTGTTGAAAGGTCATATCCTATGGAAGATGTAGCCACACTAAGAGTATTTAAAAAGAAGTATGGTGATCCATGTGATGTAGTTGCAAAAGATAAATGCTTTTACTTTTCACATAATGAAGATGTTGATGATGAGGGCGAGAAAACAGAAACGCAATCACACTTTGACTTTGGACTATTTGGTAATCTAAATGGTAGAGAAAGTTATAGTGATAACGAAGATAGTCAGCATTTTGCACACGCATATTATAGGGAAGAACTTAAAGAGAAAGGTTTTAACCCTGATATAATTGCACAACAAAATGGAAAAGATAGCAACCCACATAAAACTAAACACGTAGAGGCAAACAATAAGTTTTTGGGTAAATCTAATAATAGTTATTATAATGATGATGACAAAAATAATATTGGTATGACTAAAACTTTCAACGCACCATTTTATCTTGATGTGATTGGAACTAGCCATTGTAGAAGTAGAGCAATCGCTTGTACTAAAGATGAGTACAATATCTTTTTGATGTGGCGAAGTGCGAAAGCAAAAGTTGTAAGCACACATCAAACTTGGATTGATAGTTTGCAAAAACAATTCGACCAATTAAAAATCGGATTGAAAGCATACAGATATTTAAGCGAGGGTATTGAGTTAGCAACTGAACTTGGTATCAAGGTTGATGAGGCAGAATTAGTTAGAACTAATTCAACAGGTCTTACAATCTATAATCCTAGTAATCTTGCTAGTATGATTAAAGGTATGAAGAATAAAAATCAAACTAGAGAAGATAAGATCAAAGCTAGACTACAATACGAGAAACAATCAGTAAATTAGTCCTTGACATTGTTAATGGGATATGCTATTATTATCCCATTAACAACAACAAAAGGAAAATATGCAATACTACATTTTAAAAAAACAAAAGATGTTCGGCAAAGTTGAGTACGAAACTGAAATGAAAGCTAGACGAGGATATGAAAATCTAGACGAGGTGATAAAAAGAAAAATAGCATTAGAAACATTGAACGAACATGAGGGCGTTGAATATATTATAGTCAATGACGGAACGCCAACGGAACAAGTAATAGAAAGTATGGAACACGACCAAGAAAGAGCAAACCATATTGCAAAGTCAGTAAATAGGGGCGAACTTTAATACTTGACACATATGGGATATTATGATATAATATCCCATAAACAAACAGAAAGGAAAATATGTTTTATATAACTTACTTCGCAAAAAAACACGCAAAGTTTATCACTAGAAAAGGTCAGTATGATAAACCTGACGGAACGAAAGGAAAATCCTTTGTATCTAAAAATGGCGTACCATGTTTAGTATATTGGGATTTAGAAAATGACGGTTGGAGAATGGCTGTCGGAGAGGCAAAGGTCAGAACATAATGGCTGAAACTATTGCAAGATTACTAATGGTATTGGTCGGCTTTGCCGTTGCAATGCTCGGATTAATTTACGCAATACATAGTCAAGATATCTATTTAGGTATCTTGATTATGGTAGGTGGTATTGTGTCAATGCACGTGGGGTTGCCGTCATGAATTATAATTGGTGTCATAGTCCGAAGTGTCATACTTATAAAACGCAAGATAGGGTTCGAGGTAGCAAAGGTTCTAAAGTTTTAAGAACTAGAAAAATAAAACAACAGACAGAGAGTAGTTGGTATAACCCTAATAACATCAATAATTATTTTTGTAGTCAAGGTTGTCAGAACGATTTTTGGAATACTTACGCTCAACGAATCGTTGCCCTCGCACCGATGAACGAGCCATTAGAAACACCGATCAATGACCCTAAGAAAGTTAAACACGAATATGCATATGGAAATTATGAAACAACTGAAATAAAAGAAAGAGGGGTTGACACAACAGAATAATTATGTTATAATATCCCATATAAACAGAAAGGAAAATATGAGCGAGAATAAAATAAAAGCAACGAACCCATACTCAGGTCAATCTGAGATGTTAACTAAAGATGAATACATAGTTTATACTATGGTTAAGAAGTTTGAGGAGATGGAGGAATATGATTTAATGCAGGAGGGTTTGACAAAGTTTAGTAAGATGAATCCGAAAGCATATATGACATTATTGGACTAACATATTTTCCCATAGAGTCAATACTCTATGTGTCCATAATGGGTCGGCCCTAACGGGCCGATCAACCACAGGTTGTGCGCCGGCCTACGGCCGGCCGAGGGGTCCCAGCAGGATCTGCCTTAATTTTGCCACAATTGACCCCCACCCCCCAAACGCCAAAAGGGGTCCCACTCAGTTTACCTTTATGCCTTGTTTTAGATATAGATAGGCTATAAAATCGTTTTCAGGTTAAACAGAACTCAAAAAAAATTCTGCACAAAAATTTATGAAACAAGAAATTATAGACAAGCTTCCATCAGACGTTCGTAAAGAGTTTATGAAGTATGCTATAAAACTTGACCAGAAAAAAACTCAAAGCAAAGTCAAATC
>WLWG01003240.1_pt1 | contig 11297 bp, 3 predicted proteins | sample 6712871 | NCBI WGS metagenome assembly WLWG01 (sample SAMN12718693, study PRJNA515312) | sponge metagenome | isolation source: marine sponge | host: Mycale hentscheli | place: New Zealand: South Island, Marlborough, Capsize Point | collected 2003-05-01 | reverse complement strand
GTGGTGCTGACCTTCTAATTATTGATGACCCACATACTGAACAAGATGCACTAAACTCACAAGCTCTTGATAGAACTTACGAGTGGTACACTTCTGGTCCACGTCAACGTCTTCAACCTGGTGGATCGATTGTTGTTATTATGACAAGATGGAATCAAAAAGATTTGACCGGTAGATTATTATCAGCTCAGTCAGAAGCAAAAGCTGACAAATGGGAAGTAGTAGAGTTTCCAGCAATCATGCCATCAGGCAAACCTGTTTGGCCTGAGTATTGGAAGATAGAAGATTTAGAATCTGTTAAGGCTAGTATTCCTTTAACCAAATGGAATGCGCAGTACATGCAAGACCCGACATCTGAAGAAGGTGCAATCATCAAAAGAGAATGGTGGCAAGATTGGGAAAAAGATTACATGCCTCGTTTAGACCATGTCATACAATCTTATGATACAGCATTTATGAAAAAAGAAACTGCAGACTATAGTGCTATTACTACTTGGGGTGTATTCCGACCAAAAGAAGATGGACCACAATGTATTATGTTATTAGATGCTGTCAAAGACAGATTCGAGTTCCCCGAACTTCGTCGCGTGGCTCTAGAACAATATAGATACTGGGAACCTGAAACAGTTATTGTTGAGGCTAAAGCAACTGGATTGCCTTTAACTTACGAATTAAGAAACATGGGAATACCCGTAATTAACTTCTCTCCATCAAAAGGCCAGGATAAACACACTCGAGTAAACTCGGTTGCACCTTTATTTGAATCTGCTATGATATATGCTCCAAAGAAAAAGGAGTTTGCGCAAGAGGTCATCGAAGAGTGTGCAGCTTTTCCTTTTGGCGATCATGACGATCTTGTGGACTCGATGACACAAGCTATCATGCGTTTTAGACAGGGAGGTTTTTTATTACACCCCGAAGACTATGAAGAGGAAGAACAACCAAAGAAAAAATTTGAATATTACTGGTAAAATATATGGGAACAGTCATAAGATTATTACAAGCAATCAGAAACCTAACTAAAACAGGTTCAATTAAATCTATAGAACAAGCTTATAAACTAGCACAAAGAGAATTAGGGGAAAGATTTAATCAGGTTAAAAAACAAATCGATGACGCCTTTAATCAAGGTAAAAAAGAACAAACCCTAGATAAAAGAACTAAGGACATTAAAAAAATAGACGAGTCTGTTGTAGCAGAAGGTATTGAAACTTTAGCTGATACTAAGTCAGGTAAATCTATTATGGATAAAATACAAGAATCCAAAACTAAAATTGAAGATGCAAGCTCTAAAATAACAAACGCTCAAAAAGAAATTGACGAGATGTATAGACCTAAAACGGACGAAGAGATCGCAGAAAAATTTAATAAAGAATCTGATTTAATGAAAAGACTTGAGGAAAAAGTCAAGAATATAGCAAAAGTTGAAAACGTTTCAACAGGTCTTACGAGAACAATAGCTAGAGAAATTTTAGGAAAAAAAGGAATTGAACTACCTAAGGGAACGGATGCCATAGAATTATTTAAACAAAAATTTGGTCAAGATATTTTAATAGATATTAATGATTTAGCTGAAGAATTAATTGAAATGGATAGAAGAGGTATAACACCTAAACCATTAACTAATCTTATAGAAGATGCAGGTTTGTTTGATATTAAAATGCCAAAAGAACCACCTCAAGGATATACTCCAGATGAGCTAGCAGATATTCAAAAAGAAATAGATCAAGAAGATATTTTACTTAAGTTTGATCCCACTGGTAGAAAGTCAAATTCAATGGGTGGTATAAATAGAATTAATTTTGCAGATGGTCCCAAAGACCCTAAGAAAAAAGCATTAATAGACACAATTAAAAAAATACCTAAAGTTGGTAAGGTTGTTGGAGGTGTAGTAGAAATTATAAATTTTGTAAAAACACTAGACCCAATAGAAGCTATGAAAGAAGTAAACAGAGTCATAGCTAAACAAGGTGACTATAAAAACCTAACAGATAAAGATACTCAAAAAATATTTGATGACACACAAGATCATATTTTTGAAAGAGAACCTAAACCAACAGAGTTTGATATTGATATTGATGAAATAGAATCAACTAGAAAACTAGCACCTAAGATGACTGAAAGGTTAGAAATAAAAGCAAAGTATCCTGGTATTGATGATGACCTTGTAGATAAAATTTTAATAGACGATAATCCGCAAAGAAAAGCAGAACTACTAGCAACACTTGATGAAGCTTTTAGAATGATGGAAAAAGGTAAAAGCACTGATGAGATTATAGATACATTTAAAAATCAAAACAGAACTAAACAAGCGATGGGAACAGGGCCTGAAGGTTTATCTGAAATAGCGGATTTATATAAAAAAATAAACGAAAAAAATAAACTTAAAAACGAAGAAAAAAAATCAGATCAACAAGTTAGATACAGAAAGCTAATTCAATCTAATCAGTTTCCTGAACTTAATAAATTTTTTAAATCTAAACTTAAAGAGTCTAATCTTAATTTAGAACCAAGAGTAAACGTTTCAATAGGTGGACCAATAGATGAAAATAAAAGAAGACAGCAGTCTTATATAGATTTTCTTGGAAGAAGAGGTACCGGTATAGGTGGCACAGGAACCACTACTAGCGGAACTTACGGCTCGTTTAGTAACTCGACACCCGCTACGGGAGGCTCGCAGCCAGGAACTGGAGGAGGTGGAGGAACTACAAATACAGGCGCAGGTAATACTGGTATGGGTAATGTTGGTACAGTCAGCACAGGTACTGGAGGAACAAGCGGCGGTGCAACTGGTGGCGGCTCAACAGGTAGCTCGGGAGGAGGAACGAGCGGCGGGACTGGAGGAACAGGTAATCCTTTTTATGGTAAAGGTAGCGGAGGAGGATCTAAAGTATTTTTTCAACCATCGGGAGGATCATCTAGTGGAGGCGGGAAAACATCAGCAGGTTTTAGTTTTTCAAAAAAAGAAGATTATGACAAAGAAATTTTTGCAGATACAGACCCAGCTAACTATTATAAAGAATCTGTACAAAATAGACTAACCAATTCAAACCCCTTTATTACTAATTTTGGAGGTATGAGTCCTAATCAACTTTTGACTAATAGCCAACAAGCCAAAGCAAGAGCAGATGGAACTTTTGATGACATGTGGAAATTTTATGAGGAAAATAAATCTCTTATTTCAGAAGCAGAAAGAAAAAACAAATCTCTACGTAATTTAACTGCAGACGAATACATAAAACAATTTGAAGATCAATCTAAGAATTATGGACAAACAGCTGATGATATGGCTATGTATGATCAATTCGGAGATATACAAAATCTTAATCCTGAGTTCTACAATGAAGATGGTAGTTTAAAAATGGTGTTGGGTGAAGATGGTGAGTATATTACCGCAAGAAAAGCGGCAGGTCTTGAAGAAGGCGTAAGAGATAAAAAAGATTTCTTGGGTGCTATAGAGTATCTTGGTTATGATGACGAAGAGTTAAGAAATTTAAGAAATCCTTTTTTATCGCAAGAAGAAAAAGAAGCTAATTATGAAAAAAAATTAGACGAACTTGAAAAAGAAAGCATTGGAGATGGCTCTATAATAGATGAAATAGATAAGCAAATGCGTGGAGACGCTAAATTAGAATTTTATAAAGAACGTGGATTAGTTCCTCAAGATGCAACAAGTGTAGAACAATACGCAGGTGTGACTTACTCACCAAGAAATCAAAACTTAAACATAGAATTTAATGAATATATGGAAGAAAAATTTGGAGATTCTAAAGAAAACGCACGAGAAGAATATAGACAAAGATTAGCCGAAAGATCCGGCCTTGAAAAACCAGGAGAAGACAGCAGAACAGATTTCTACGACAAAGTTTCAAGTGAATATGCAGGAGGAGGAGCAGACCAGTCTGTATTAAATTTAGAAAAACTAGCTGGAAGTAAGGAAATAAAAAATCTACAAAAAGAACTAGGTTTTGAAAACATTTCCGAAAGAACTAGTAAAGAACAAAAGAAAAGTTTTTTAAGAAGTATAAGTGATTTTGCTTCTAAGCATAGAATACCTCTTACAATTGTAGCTAGCCTTGTAGGTGGACCAGCAGGAGCTCAGCTAGCAAATAAAGTTCTTGGAGCAAACGAAATGGTTCAAACAGGGCTTGAAGTAGCAGATGATGTAAAAGAAGGTGACTTTAAAGGGGCCGCTGAAACAGTTGCAGGTACTATTGTAGGTAAAAATACAATAGATAATGTAAAAGAAGTAAATAGGGTATTAAAAGAAAAAGATCTTAAAGGTGCGGTAGGAGTGGGAACTGATATAGCACTTGGAAAAGGTGCAGGTAATGTTGTAAGAAAAGTTTTAGGAGGACCTACAGAAAACAATCAAACCACTCAAACTGTTCAAGAACAAGAAGATCAAAAGGTTGCTAAAAAAGAACCTGATATATGGAACCAAGAATTAGAATTTTATAGAGGTGGTGGTAGAGTAAACAAAGCATTAGGAGGACCAATTGATTTAGCGGCTAGAAAAAAACAATCATATGCAGATTATTTGGCAAGACAACCAGGTGCACAAGCGCCAACAGCTCAACCCGCACAACCACAGCCACCTGCAGTTAATCCTCAACAACCCGCAGTTAATCCACAGCCACCGGCAACACAACCATCAGGTATGGCAAGTGGCGCGGCAAATACTATGGGATCATCTATGGGTGGCTTAACAGGGCCCGGTGTAACTCAACCTGTAGTCAATCCTCAAGCACCGTCAAATAGAACGTTTGATCTGAATAAAATTATGAATTTTGATAATTATCAATATGATGCATTTAGGGCGAACCTTTCAGAAGCAGAGAAAGCTCAATTAGATAGTCAATTTGAATCACTAGGTCCACAACCAGCAGCGTTCGGTGATGGAGAGGATAACTATGATCAACTATTTGGTATAACCGCTAAGGAAAGAGCCCCTGGAAAAAAATATGATATAGAATATTATGAAAGTGATGACATAAGTGATGACGATTATGATGCATTTTTTGATAACCTTAAACCATCAGAACAAAGAGAGTATGATAGACAAAGACTCAGATTTCAGGGCTACGATTACGATCCAGATTCGGGAATGGGTGGAGATGATCTTTTTGATAAATTTTCACTTTCTAGATTTGGAGTTGATGAAGCCGACTTTTACGATAACATGACCAATGAAGAACAATATGATTTATATGATATTGAACAATATATTGATAACCAAATGAATTATGGCGGCCTTTATAATGCGGCTGAAGCATTAGAAAAAAGAGGAATAGATCCAAAACAGTTTATAGGTTCAGATGGAATGTATGATCGAATTGCTCTTACAAAAACTTATGTAGACTCAGAACTTAAAGACCTTAAAGAGAAAGGTTTTATAGAGGATAAACAATTCTATGATGGACAGAGTTTTTATGACAAGCAACAGTTACTAAAAAAAGGTCAAGATGCGTACTATGACTCATTAAGATCACAATCTTATAATTCATACACTAATACAAACCCTGGTAACTTAGCACCTGTTAAGACCGTTGGAGTACAAATGAAAGATATTATAAATCAACAAGGTGGAATGGGTACAGGAAGAGGTAATAGTATTAATCAAAACACGAGTGGTTACATGAAAGGTGGCAGAGTTGGTTTTTCATCTGGAAGTGAGAGAAAAAGAATAGATAAAAATATGCAAACTGACTATTCTAATCCTTTTAATAATTTAGCTAAAATAAATGCATCGAAAGAAAAAGCATTTACCAATGCTCTTTTTAAAAGAAATAAAAAACTAGTTGCAGATGAGAAAAAAAGAAAAAGAAAAAATCTTACTATACTAAATGAAGATGCTAGGGCAAAAGCATTACAACGATTAAATTTATTAAAAAGATTATACGCTAGCGGAAAAAGATAATGTACAAACCAAGTGCAGCTACTCAACAAATGTTAGATTCTCTTACAGAGAAAAATCGTAAAGGTTTTGCCATAGGTGGTGGTAATTTTTATGGTACTAATCTTGGTACTCGTGAGGGGTTTGCTGGACCAAAATTAATTAAAACTGGAAAGGATAAAGGTAAGTATGTAGTTAGATATAGAGATAAAGAATTTGGTAAAAGAAAATCAGGTACAGGATTTAATGAAGGTAACACTCCTCCTATGACCAAAGAAGAAGCTGAAAAATTTTATAATAATAGACAAGCTGAAATGTCAAAATTAAAATCTTCCGGACAAAAAACAAAAATTTTAAATCAAACAGAAGAAATTAATAACTTCGTAAATAATTTTTTTGATAATAACATAGATAAATATGGTGTTAGAGACTATGATAAATTTGAAAAAGAGTTAATAAAACGATTTAAAAAAGTTAAAATTTCATCTCTTGGAGAAAAAGGAAGAAATATTTTAAGACATGGTTTACCAAATATTGGAGCAAAAGATTCTAATATACCTTTTCAAAAATATAATTCAGGAGTTTATTTTAGTCAGGGAAATAATCCAGAACAAGCCTATAAAAATTTTTTTAAAAAATTATTTTATTCTGGCAAGATGGAAACAGATCCAATTCTTAGAAAGAGAGTGGGAGAATATTTAGATTATTATAATGTAGATAAAAAATTTTATGGAGATGGTTCACCTATAGATAGAGGAGGATTAAAAAGACAATATTCAGACACTTTAGATAATTTAAGAGATGTTATGTTTATTTTGGGTGATGATAAAGTAGGAACAGGTAAATTTAGGTCTAACATTATTAGAAATTATTTCCCAGATTCTATAAACAAATATATTAATAAAAAAAATAGATCTTCTGTTATTTACGATGAGAAACTAAAACAAATAGAAAATAAACTAACTCCAGAACAATTAAAAAAAGTTTTAGGTGGAGAGACTTCTATAAAAAATTTTATGACCAAACAGTCAGATCTTTTAAAAGAAATATTTGACGTATCTACCCTAGATTCAGGTTTAAAATTTAACTTAGATCATACAGAAGGAATAGCAGAAATAGCTAAAATGGATAAACCTCAAGACATTATGCGAGCACTAAACAATTTAGTAGGAATGACTTCTGCAAGAAACTATGAGCTAGGTTGGAGAGGTTATTCAACAAAAAGAAAAGCTTTATTAAACAATATTAATCAAGGGACAGATGTAGATAAAAACTTACAAGAATTAAATAATTTAACTAAATCAGTTTATCCGGAAGTAAAAGGTAAAGATGCATATAAAATTGTTAATAATAAAATAACCCCAACAAAAAATTTTAATTTTACTTACGAACCTGAAAAAGCTTTTAGACAATACTTTACAGAATTAACTACATCACCACAATCATTAAAAGTTTTAAAATCTCAATATGAAACAAATTCTAAGTTTAAAGAGTTTATTCAAAAAGACCCTAATCTAACTTCTGCAATTGATAATACTTATAATAAAATGATTGAAGTATTACAAAATCCAAAATTTAAAAATATTCTTCAAAACTCAGGTTTGACTTTACGGGGTTTAGGACAAATGAGAAAAGGAAACATCCCTGGTTTTTTAAATACAATGGAAAAACTAGTTCAAAAAAATCCTGACTTTAGAGCTGAATTAGGTGATCCTTATAAAGATATTGAAAATCAATTTGCATCAGCGTCTTTAATGTCAGATGTAAGTCCAATTAAAAGAAAAGAAAAACCAAAAGAAGGAACTACTGAGGGTGGATCTGCGGCGGCTGCAGGAAGTTCTGTTTTATTGGGTAAGTATGCAAAACCTTTTTTAAAAGGAGCTTTAAAAACTGTCGCTTCGGCTCCTGCTGGTTTAACATTTGCAGGACTAACCACTAAAGAAGGAATGGATGAAGGAAAAAGTTTTTCAGACGCTGTAACAGAACCTCTCGTTGGAATAGAATTATTATATCCTGAATTATTTAAAAGAGCTGGTCTTGGTTTTAATGCTTTAAATAAACTGGCTCGTGTAACTAGTCCAGCTGGACTAGCTATTACAGGAGGAGGTATTTTAAAAAATGTTATAACAGATTCAGAACCCAACCTTCTTATTGATAGAGAAACAGGGGAGCCAAAAACATTTAAAAGAAAAGATGCTTCTTTTGTAATGCCTACAATGTTAGACATGAATGAAAGAGCTTACAGATTATCAAAAGAAAAAGGTATTTCTTATGAAGAAGCTTTTAGACAATTAGCAGGAGACAAAACTTTTCAAGAAGGTATAGAATCTTTAAAAGAAAAATACGCAATAGGTGGCCGTGTAGGATTTGCAGACGGACCCGAAGATCCTAAGAAAAGAAAGTTTATGAAGATCATGGGTGGGCTTGCATCTATACCTTTACTTGGAAGATTTATTGATATTGGAACAATTGCACAAAAATCAGCTCCTGTAGTTGCTGAAACTGTAAAAAGTGTACCACCTTATTTTTTTAGATTAGTTGAAAAAATTAAATTTATGGGTGATGATGTAACAGACATAGCTGCAACTAGTGATAGAGAAGTTGTTAAGTCGTATAAAGATTTTGAAATGAGAGAAAATATGTCAACAGGAGAAATTATAATTAGAAAAAGAAACGAGGGTGTATTTTATGATCAAGATGGTATAATATCAGATGAGTACATGACTTATAAACCCGGCACGGCAGATGAAGCTACTAAAATGAGAACCGTAGATGAGTATGAAGAGTTTACAGTAAGACCTGACGATGAAGGTAAATTAAAAGATGCTGAAGATGGATTGGATAGCATAGATGAAATTTTAGAAGAAGCAGGGGATACTGATTCTATGACACTTAAAAATTAAATGACAAATAAATACCCTAAATGGCATCTTTTACCACCGAAATCTGGGCCTCAACCACAAGGCTTGAATTTAAAACATAACAATGTTAAAACAGTGCGATTGGAGAAAATAAATGGCGGAAATAGACAAGGCGTTACCAAACGTAGAAGAGACAATACAAGTAGCTGAAGAGGACATGGTTCAACAAATGTCTGAACCGGAAAATGTAAATTTTCCATCGGATGCATCAGAAGTAATTGAGAACGAAGACGGTTCCGTAGATATTAATTATGGTGAGGATTCAAACTTACCTGCCCCAGAAGACCATAATGCAAACTTAGCAGACTATTTAGATGAGACAGACTCTGGTAAATTAAGCTCTGAACTAATTGAAAACTATAAAGATTATAAAACATCAAGAAAAGATTGGGAACATACATACACAACTGGACTTGATTTATTAGGATTTAAATATGAAAAAAAATCAGAACCGTTTCAAGGTGCCTCGGGCGCGACTCACCCGGTTTTGGCTGAAGCTGTTACACAGTTTCAGGCTCTCGCTTATAAAGAGTTACTCCCGGCTACTGGACCAGTAAGAACACAAATTTTAGGTATCAATACTCCGGAAAAAGTTCAACAAGCGAACCGTGTAAAAGAATTTATGAATTTTCAAATCATGGATCAAATGAGGGAATATGAACCTGAGTTTGATTCTATGTTATTTCATCTTCCACTAGCTGGATCAACTTTTAAAAAAGTTTATTACGATGATTTATTAGGACGAGCTGTTTCTAAGTTTGTCCCTGCTGACGATTTAGTGGTTCCATATTCTGCTACCTCATTAGAAGATGCGGAATCCATCGTTCACGTAATTAAAATTACAGAAAATGATTTGAGAAAGCAACAGGTTATGGGTTTCTATAAAGATGTAGAAATACCCGAATCTAATGAAACTTCTGAAACCGAAATTCAAAAAAAAGAACATGAATTAGAAGGTGTAAAGAAAACAGGAAGAAGTGAAGACTTACACACTCTTTTAGAATTTCATGTTGATTTAGATTTAGATGGTTTTGAAGACATTGGACAAGATGGTGAACCAACAGGAATTAAATTACCTTATGTTGTAACTATTGAAGAAGATTCACAGGAAATATTATCTATTAGAAGAAACTACATACAAGGTGACCCATTAAAAAAGAAAATAAATTACTTTGTACACTTTAAATTTTTACCAGGGCTAGGTTTTTATGGTTTTGGTTTAATTCATATGATTGGTGGACTATCAAGAACAGCAACAGCTGCTCTAAGATCTCTTTTGGATGCAGGAACATTATCAAACCTACCTGCAGGATTTAAACAAAGAGGAATTAGAATTAGAGATGATGCACAATCAATCCAGCCAGGAGAATTTAGAGATGTAGATGCGCCAGGTGGCAGTATTAAAGATGCATTTATGATGCTTCCATACAAAGAGCCTTCACAAACTCTATTACAGCTTATGGGTGTCGTTGTAAGTGCAGGACAAAGATTTGCTTCAATAGCAGACCTGCAAGTAGGTGAGGGTAATCAGCAGGCCGCGGTGGGAACGACAGTCGCCTTGCTTGAAAGAGGAAGCAGAACAATGTCTGCAATTCACAAAAGAATTTACTCCGCATTAAAAGAAGAATTTAAATTACTTTCAGGAGTATTTAAAACATACTTACCCCAAGAATATCCTTACGACGTTGTCGGTGGTCAAAGAACTGTTAAACAAATGGACTTTGATGACAGGATAGATATATTGCCAGTTGCTGACCCAAATATTTTCTCACAATCACAGCGAATATCTTTAGCGCAAACTGAGTTACAGCTGGCAATGTCCAACCCTCAGATTCACAACACATACAATGTTTATAGAAACATGTACGAAGCGTTAGGTGTAAAAGATGTAGATTCAATATTAGTACGTCCTCAACCACCGGCTCCAAAAGACCCGGCGTTAGAACATATAGATGCAATGGGACAAAAACCTTTTCAAGCGTTCCCTGGTCAAGACCACAGAGCTCATATGACGGCGCATATGAACTTTATGTCTACAAATATTGCTAGAAATAATCCAATGATTATGGCTAGTCTTGAAAAAAACATTTTTGAACACATTTCATTAATGGCTCAAGAACAAGTCGAGATGGAAATGGCAGAAGAAATACAACAAGTACAACAAATGCAACAACAAGCGCAACAAAACCCACAGATGGCACAAAACCCACAGATGCAACAACAATTAAAACAGTTTTCTGATAAATTCGAAGCAAGAAAAGCTGTTCTAATTGCTGAAATGACAGAGGAATTTATGAATGAAGAGAAAGAAATTACTTCTCAATTCGATAACGACCCGCTTGCTAAGTTAAAGGCTAGAGAATTAGACTTAAGAGCCGCTGAAAATCAAAGAAGAAAAGAATATGACTCTAAAAGAATTGAATTAGATCGTATGAAAGCGGTTATGAACCAACAAAACCAAGACAATAAGTTAGAACAGA
>WLWG01003237.1_pt1 | contig 11313 bp, 9 predicted proteins | sample 6712871 | NCBI WGS metagenome assembly WLWG01 (sample SAMN12718693, study PRJNA515312) | sponge metagenome | isolation source: marine sponge | host: Mycale hentscheli | place: New Zealand: South Island, Marlborough, Capsize Point | collected 2003-05-01 | reverse complement strand
ATACAAAACCAGGGAAATTAAAGAAAAGTTTCGGACTGATCTGTAATCATAGTTATAGGGTACAATTCCTCCTCACCTAATTTTGAAAAATATAGATGAGGAATCCTTGTTACTGAATGTTGATCAAAAAACCTCCGTCATTTGCAAAGGTTATAAATCTTGCGATGGATGATAACCCCGCTCTCAGTGAATCTTATAAAGAAAGACTAAAAGATCTTTACGCAGATACACCGTTTCTTTATGACCGTTTTGTTCGTCATCTTCTAACCACCTCGATAGGTGGTAGCTTGACTCTTTGGGTGACTAGTCTGAGTCCACCTAGGACTACGTTATTTTGGTTATCATACCTACAGGTGTTTCGCTAGCCTGTAGCTCTATGTTCGAGCAACTAAACAGCCTGATAGTCAAGGAAAAAAGAATAAGGCAGTGGGCTCGAAACAACAAGCCCTTATAACATTGGCGAAGCGAACCTTACCTCTAGACAGGCTCTAGAGAGGAAGTAGAGATACTTCATTAGACAAAAGTCTTTTTTTATAAGTAACAAGGATTCCAAGTCTTCTAAAAAAACATGTTAGTATACGTAAAGTCTAAAGACGGCGTTTGGCTAATGCCCACTACTCAATGTAAAGCGAGGCGATTGCTTAAGCAGCGAAAAGCAATAGTAACCAATAGAACTCCTTTTTCTATATCTCTTCTTTATCGATCAGAAGAGCATACCCAACCAATCTCAGTCGGCATAGATCCAGGAAAAACAGTAGGTTTAGCTGCTGTGAATCACGCAAGTAAAAAGCCACTCTTTGTAGAGGAAGTTACTACTAGGTCGGATATTAAGAAAAGTCTAGACCAGAGAAGGTCTTTAAGAAGAGGGCGAAGAAACCGAAATACAAGGTATAGAAAAGCACGTTTTCAAAACAGAAGATCCTCAAAATCCCCTTGTAAAGTCTGTTATGGAAATACAAAAACAGGTCAACAGTTATGTTCAGTATGTTTAAAGAACTCAGAAAAAGGGCATCATGATTATGCCAAAATTCAAAAACTTTGCTTCAGAGTGCCTCCGTCCATAAGATCTAGATGGGGTGCAGTCGTTCAATCAATTGCAAAGATCCCCCTCCCAACCCCAAGTAAAATTGTGGTAGAAGACGCCTATATAGATATCAGAGCGTTGAAAGGTGATAACCCACAAGGAAAAGAATACCAAAAACCATTATACATAGAAAAAAATGCAAAGGCTGCATGCCGAAACCGAGATAAAAACACCTGCTTCAGATGTAAGGGGAGCTCGACTAAAGATCGAAGAGTTCGAATAGAAGTTCATCATATTTTGGAAAAGAAGAACGGAGGAACAGATATTATAGAAAATCTTGTTTGCTTGTGTAAACAGTGCCATTATCACCTTCATAATCGAAATAAACCGATCACAAAAAAAGAGCTATCGGAAATAAAAGAATCCACAGTGAAATACTTTAAAAACTTCCATGCTGCATCATTCAGGAACAAAAAAGGTATCTCTAAGGAGCAAGCGGCCCAATTAGCACAGCAGGGAAAAAAATACTTCTATTCACTAGTTACAGAAAAATATGGAAAGGAGTGTTTGTGGAAAACTTATGGTTTCTGGACAGCTTTTAACAGGAAAAGCAAGTCATTTAATAAATCTCATATAGTCGATGCCCTCGTAATCACAGATCGAGAGGTGAACTATGTACCTGAAAAATATATCAAAACAGCTTGTGTAAGGTCGAGAAAAAGACAACTGCATGAACAATACCCGCCTAAAAATGGAAAGAAAAAAAGGAAAATTTCAGCATCTAAAGAAAACCTTAATAAATTTGCATACGAGAAGGTTATGGAAGATGAAAGAGGAAAACCAATCTTAGTCGGCCCTAGAGGACCAAGGAATGTTTCTTTTATTTCAAGGAAGAGCGACGGCCAGGTTTTTCATAAGCACTCGACTGTCAAACTGATAGAGAGCCATAAAACTAAAAAAGAGTCATGCAAGAAAGGCACCACTTGCTTTGTAGCTTCATTTTCGGGGAATTCTGTTCATTTGAAACGTGCAAGCCCAGATGGGAAGAAGTCTTTAGCCCTTTCAGTCTCTTTAAACAAGCTTCACTTCATCCACAGAAATAAGGGGAGGCTATCAGAGCTAGACAATGTTGCCAACACTTATTTCAAGATAGAGAAATCAACAGTCAAAAAAACAAAGTAAGGGTTAGAAAAATAAGTTTTACTTGCGTGCATTTACCTCTAATATTGAAGGGTGAATATCCCTTGTTTTGACGACTTATATAGCACCTACATTTGAACCTTTATTTGTGAAAAATGTCGATAGAATATAATCAGGATTTTTTATGAAAGAAAATGAAAAAATTTCCGAACATCGAGCAAAAACTTTTTTATTAGAAAAAGAATTGATTAAGAACTACAGTCAGTTGAGTCAAAAAAAATTTATTCAAATGGATGAGCTTACGGGAAGAAAGCATTGGTGTGATATGTCTACCGATAGGGAATGGGGAGAGTGCACCCAGGTTTTCCAGAGCAATCGAGAAGCAAAAATTATCCTCAAAGATTTATTTAAACTCGACAAAGAACGTTTTGAAAAAGAATACGAAGTTTCCATAACCCCTTTTAGCCAAGCTTTTCAAGAAAAAAAATGCTATTCTTATAAACTGAACACAAGAGAGAGCCTTAAAGAAGCTTTACAAAAAAAACTAAAGAAACTTTATCCATATATTCAAAACAACTATTCGCAAAAAGGTTTGCTCTTAGTCGGTATCACCCAACCAGTTTTTAATGATTTTAGGAATGATGGGGAGATCTCTATCGTCTTCTTAAAAAAACTTAGAGATGACCTTTGCTCTGTTTTCAAGGCCAGTAGCTTTAAAAGGGTTTTATTAGTCAATGCACTTTCTCCATTTCATGAGAATCCAGAGATGTCAACCTACGATTTATTTTAGTAGAGAAGGAAGAGATCAACTGATGGAAGGCTGACTTTTTCAGGTATTAATTAAAAGTTAATCTTAATATCTGGTGTGTTAGATCATTGAAAATGAAGGTGCTTCCCCTTTGTATCTCCTGACTCTTCTTTGAGCGTCTTGAAAATCTTTTTGATTACTTTGACCTCGGACCTGGTTTTACAGAAGGAGGTCTTGGGTCTATTTCTCTTAACCACTTTCTAATAGTTTCTGGGCTAATAGGTTTGCTTTCAAAAGCCTTTGCAAGGGCTTGAACTTTTTCTTTGAAGGTTTTTTTGTTCATTAACTCACTTGCTCTTAAGTTCGGCTCCAGATTCCAAAAGTTCTTAGCTATCTTTTGGACTTGTGTTTTTATGGGATGATTATTTTTTCCCAATATAGATTTTCTTATATGTTCCAATGTTTTTAAAGCTCTTTCCTCAGCATGTATATTTTCAAAGTTGTTTTTTTTTATTGTTTTTACTTTAGGGCTATAAAAAAGATCTCTTTTACCTTGTTTAGAAAAGGCAGAAAATTCGCCCGTTAGTTTATCTTGATAATAGAAAGTTTTTTCTATAGAATTATTATCAAGAACTAGTTCCAGTTCCTCTTTAGCCGCTTCTTCATCTTTAAAGACTGAAAAATCTGAAAAAAATGGAGCTCTGATCAGATTTCTAAAAAAGAACTGGAAAAAAGTATTGATTGAAAAATCTTCAGAGTACTCTATTAAATAATAGGAGGATATACCCCATAACGGGTCTGCATCTTTTAAAAAGCTATATTGTTCGATAAGCTTAGGAGTGATTTTAAAGTAAATAACTTCAGGCTGAATAGTACGGTACTTATCTCCATCACAGCATACCATAAAGAATCGACGAAGTGTCGTTCCGTGACATTTAAGCTTTATTACACTTTTATAAAACTGGTTATTAGGAAACTCATGTACCCAAGGTTCATCAAAGTCAAGGCGTTCTAGAGAATGATTGCATACGATCGTAAATTCAGGGTGCCTTGAGTGGTAGCACCCTCCCTCCGTATCAGAAATCTCTTCCCATTCCTTAGGTCGCTGAATAAGATTAAAAATCCTTTTTAACGGAATTTCAAACTCAAAGGTCTTCACAAATTACCTCCATTGTCTTTAGCATTTTTCTTTTGCTTTCATTAGACAAGTGGGCATATCGTTTTGTCATTTGTAAGCTTTTATGGCCTAAAATTTCAGCAATTTGTCCAAATCCATACCCTTGCATTGCAAGATGGGATGCTGTTGTGTGTCGAAGGTCGTGAACCACAAAGTCATTGACGTTTGCTCTTTTTAAGGCGAACCTCCAGGCAGATCGAATATCAATAGGGGTATTTTTGTCATGAGAGGATGGAAAAACCAATTCTGTACCATTCCCCCTTCGTGCTTTTAGTATGTCTATGATTTCACTGCTGATAGGAACTGTGCGAGGGGCATTGTTTTTTGTTGTTTGTAAGAAAACCCAACGGTTCTCAAAGTCAACATCCTCCCATCTTAATGAAAGGATTTCTCCTTTTCTCATACCCGTCTGGATTCCCAGAAGGACAATTGTATGAAGATATGGGTTTCGGCTCTTTTTACATTCATTTAACAGCCTTGGAATTTCTTCTTTAGATAGATAACGGAGTCTGCCTTGATTGTTTTTTGGTTTTTTGATTTTGGCAACAGGGTTATCCGCTACCCACCCCCATTCATTTGAGACCACAGTATACAGGTGGGAAATGCTTGCAATGTATCGGACTACAGTCGATGAAGATCTAAGTTTTCCATTTGTTGTTATTTCTGTAAGAAGTCGATCCCTGACTCCTGCGATGTCAGAAGGAGTTATTTCTTGAACTTTCTTCATCCCAAGCTCTCTCTTCCATCTTTCTAGGTGTTGTTGCACATTTCTTCCGTTTTTCGGCTTGTAGGGTAAAAATTCTTCTATATATTTATCTACTGCTTCACCGAGTGTCTTGGATGTGCTAATACACTCCTTAAAATACTCACCTTTTTCAATGGATGATTCTGTGATCCGTTTCCACTTTTTGGCGTGAGTAAGGTTTTTAAATGTTTTTGATACGGGAAGATGACCTTTAAGACGGATCCGAACTCTATAGGAAACCTCTCCAGATTTAGTGACTCTACGATCAATACCTTGAGGGATATTCATGACTGCTCCTGATTGTGATTTTTCAGTGTTAGTCATGTAGCCTATGGCGCTCCAAGGTGGAATTTTGTCTTTTAGTGGTCCACAATTGGTCCACACGCAGAAATATACGAAAGATGAGAATTTAATTTCTATCTATAAACTGCTAATAATAAAATACTTAGAGAAGTAGCGGCAGACGGATTCGAACCGCCGACACGCGGATTATGATTCCGATTCCTCTCTATATTTCACAATAGCCTATAATAACTAACAACAACATTATAAGAGGTTTAGGAATTTAAGTTCTATTGCGAACTGTTGCAAGATATGAATGAATTTTGATCTTTAGTGGTCCCCAAATGGACCGTAGACACACAACCGATTCACAAAACAGGTCTTTAAAAACTATCCCTCAAGATTGCTTTGAACTTTAGTCGGCTCCTCCAGGATGTCCCGAATCTCGGTGGCACAGTAACCTTGTCCTCTCTTTTTACTATTTATTCGTTTTACTATTCTCAATTTTTCCAGTTTCTGGATTCCTCTTGACGCTGTCGTGTAGGCGATATTTAGGTCTTTAGCGAGTTTGTTTGTCGACAAATAAGGATTTACTGCTAACTGCTCTACAATTTTAATAGAGGTTCTCGATTCATCTTGAGCAATACGGATTTTCCACTTGTCCAAAAGAGCATTAATACGTTCAGCCCTTGACAAAACATCCTCTGATTGAAGTGCGACCCCGTTTAGAAAGTAAATGAGCCATTCCTGCCAGGTTCCTTTTGCACTCAAACTATAGAGTTGCCGATAATATTCACTCCGAGTTGCCTCAAAAAAAGCACTGAGGTAAAGCAGAGGAGAGGGGAGCATTTTTTCCTCAATAAGAAGCAGTGTAATAAGCAACCTTCCGACCCTTCCATTTCCATCCAAAAAGGGGTGAATTGCTTCAAACTGATAGTGACATAAGGCGATATGAATCAAGGGGGGTAACTGACGGTTATGAAGAAACTTTTCAAAACTTCCTAAACAGTCCATTAGGTATTCTCGATTCGGTGGAATGAACTCAGCGGTATTAAGAGAACAGCCAGGAGTGCCAATCCAATTAGGACTTTTTCTAAATTCTCCAGGTGTTGCGTGAAAACCTCTAACCCCTTGCATCAAGTCCTTATGAAGTTCTTTGACTAACCTGAGGCATAAGGGCAAATCATTTAAGCGCTTTATCCCACGCTCCAAGGTGTGAATATAGTTCTGAACCTCTTGTAGATCATCAGGGGTCTGTGTAACTTCTATCTCAGCGTCAGCAACCAGAACTTCACCGATAGTCGCCCGCGTTCCTTCTATTTTGCTCGATAAAACTGCTTCTCTAAAAATAAAAGGACGAATGAGAAGGTGGGGGTTCGGTAATCTATTTCCTTCCCTTGCTAACTTACCCAGTAAGAAATCAGCTCGGGAAAGCGCAAAGACTAATTGGTTAGTCCACTTAATTGTTGGTGGTAATGGATTTGGTACAAAAAAACTATACCCTTCTGGGGCTTGTAAGATTTTTCCGACAGGCGATTGCTTTATATCCATACGATACTTAATTCAAATATTACCAACTTACTATTTATTTTCGAATAAGTCAAATATCGCTAATAAGAGGAATCCCTTACTAGCGCTGTTGCATCTAAATAATGACTGTATTTTCGAATAGCAGAGATATCGCTAATAAGAGTCCGTAATGGGCTCTAGTGCTTCCTAATGGGAAAAAGTAAAAGATTTTAAAAATCTAACTCTTTAATAATAAGTGTTTTGTGAATATTCCCAAACTCATCCCAATAGAAAAAATTCCTTTTCCTAGCCTCTTCTTCATAGACAAATCTCTAAAAATCCCATTAATATCTCTCTTATCCCATTAATTATCAGTCATTTACTTGTTTAATTGTATTAAATATTTTATATATATGAATTAACTGGCAATCAACCACAACAAAGGAGATTGACATGCCAAAATTAATCCCAATACCTAAATGGAAAGAACATCATGAATGGCCAACAGAGGCAGGACTACGTTACTACATTTTTAATGCTGAATTTAACGGTTTCAACAAGGTAATGAAAAGAGTAGGAAGGAGGATTTTGATTGATGAGTCTAAGTTTTTTGAGTGGGTGGAACAAAAAGATAGGAGTGTCAGATGAACCAGGTGACAAAAGAAGAGCCTGTCTGCCAACAGGCTCTAAAACAGATTAAAGTTACTGATACTTGTATCGTAAATTCTTCAGATAAAAAAAGCAATAGTAGGGGTGACTTTTCAAGTCACCCTTCTAATCATCACCCGTGTTTGGAAATTCTCAAACATATGAGATCTAACGGTGTTGAATTTAACGATCAGGTGATCTTAGACGGAAAAATCCATCGATTCTCTTCTGATGGTAACAAGTCCAAAAAAGATGAATGGTATGTTGGGAATCAATGGAATCATAAAGATAAACCCTACTGCTGCATTTTTTACGGATCGTGGTCAAATTCTAATCAAAAACACACATACAAATCTTGGAAAGATACAGAATCTTCACTTTCAAGCCATGATCTTGCACAAATTAAGGGTAAGCAAAGACAACTGCAGGCTGAGATAGAGTCGGAAAAAAAGAAAAACTATGAAGTAGCAGCTAAGGAAGCTGCCGAAATTTGGCACTCTTGTCAAAAGGTTGCTAAAAATAAAAATTTTTCTTATATTGTTAAAAAGCAGATTGATCCCCACGGAGCTCGATTAGGTAAATACCATGATGGAAGCCTCTCTTTAATCATCCCCCTTCATAACGTAGATGGTGACTTGAGATCATTACAGTACATTTTTGAAAGAGGTGGGAAGTTCCAAAAACGTTTCCATTACCTTGGAGAGAAGAAGGGTTGCTTTCATCTCATCGGCTCACTAAAGGAGTCAGAAAAGTCCTTCATATGCGAAGGATATGCCACAGGGTGTTCGATCCACGAAGCAACAAATATACCTGTCATCGTAGCATTTGATTGCGGTAATCTTGACCCTGTTTTTGATGTTGTTCGACGTAAATATCCAAACCTGGAGGTTACAATCGCAGCAGATAATGATCATCAAACCCTCGGTAATCCTGGTCTTTTGAAAGCAAGATGCATTTCAGAAAAATATGGCTGCTCTTATGTATTTCCTAAGTTTTCTGAAGACGAAAAAATGCCAGATAAAACATCTCCGACTGATTTTAATGATTTGTTTGTTCTTTCCAGGAAAGAAGAAGTGAGTCATCAAATCGAAAAATCTTCAGTTATAAAGATTGACCCTCGGGTCATGAAAAAGTTTTTCCTTTCTGAAGATGGTCTATACTATCGCCCTGATGTAGATAAAAAAGGAGAGCAACCCGATCCGATTCTTGTTTCATCCTATATTGAAATTGTTGCGATAACAAGAGATGCTCATAATGGGAATCACGGGAAACTGTTACGTTTTCGTGATTATGATGGAGTTGAACATACATGGGCCATGCCTTTAGAGTTTCTGTGTGGTGATGGCTCTGCTTACAAGCAAAAATTGCTTTCCGAGGGCTGGATGCTAGGAAGTCATGAAAGGAGTTCAAGGTTGTTCAAGAAATACCTTCAAAGCGTAAATCCTAAACAGAGGATGCGATGTGTCCATAAGCTTGGGTGGTACGGCCAATTTTACATTTTTCCTGAAGAAACCATAGGAAATGTAACAGACGAAGAAATTGTATTTCAGTCTTTAGCTCCTGTAAGCGGTTATCATCAAAACAAAGGCACTCTTCAAGAATGGAAAAGTCATGTATCAAAGTATTGTGTTGATAATTCACGACTTGTTTTTTGTGTTAGCACTGCTTTTGCAGCACCTTTACTTCATATCCTTAGGGAGGAAAATGGTGGCTTTAATCTTCGTGGGCCGAGCAGCGGTGGAAAAACTACAGCTTTAAAAGTTGCCCATTCCGTTTACGGTGGCTCGGGCATGCTGCATTCTTGGAGAGCGACTTCTAACGGACTTGAGTCTTTAGCAGCCCTTCACAATGATTGTCTATTCTGCCTCGATGAACTGGGCAAACTCGATCCCAAGATAGCAGGGGAAGTAGCGTATCAGCTGGTAAACGGTGAAGGTAAGCAAAGATGCAATCGATCAGGTTATGCAAGAGAAAAACAAAGCTGGAAGTTACTCTTTCTTTCAAGCGGAGAGATTGGTCTTCCTGACCTTATTAGGCAATCGGGTCAAAAAGTAAGAGGTGGCCATGAAGTAAGAGTTGTCGACATTCCCGCCTTCACGGATAAATTTGGAGTTTTTGACTTTCTTCATGATCAACCCTCTGGAGACGCTTTTTCCAGAATGCTTTGCTCTAATGTAAATAGATACCATGGGACAGCAGGAAAAGCGTTGATTAAAGAACTCATTAAAGACCTTGAGGGGCATAGAAAAAAACTCCTTCTTTATATAGGTCAGTTCAAAAAAGATAACACTCCCACGAGTGCTGACGGGCAAGTATTACGTGTGCTGAATAGATTCGCTATCATTGCAGCAGCAGGATCCCTAGCTACAGAATTGGGAATAACAGGATGGCCGGAAGAAGAATCTGTTTGGGCTGCGAAAAAATGCTTTGATGATTGGATCAAATCGAGAGGAGGGGTTTCAGCTCAAGAAGATGCAGAAATTCTTCGTCAAGTAAGGCATTACTTTGAACAACATGGAGAATCCAGGTTCACACAAATTGGAACTGAAGACGACCGGAAAACCATTAGTCGTTCAGGCTACAGAAAAAAAGAGGGTGGTAATTGGATCTACTTTGTTTTGCCTGAAAGCTATAAAAAAGATATCTCTGCAGGATTTGATCCACGCTTCTCAGCAAAAATTCTTATAGAAAAAGGTTGGTTGATCCCAGATTCTGATGGGAAAAGCACGAGGGGAGAAAGGCTACCCTGCTCAGCTTCAACGACTCGTTGCTACAAGTTTGACGGAGACAAAGTTTTTTCAGATATTATTTAAAAAATGGTGAGACAGGTGAGACAAGTGAGACAGCTTCATGTATTGGTGAGACAAAAGAAAACAAAGAATGATTTATATATCATTAATAATAAGTCACTTAAGAAGTAGTTCTTTTTTATAAAAAGTGATTGATCTGAAATGTCACACTTGTCTCACCTGTCTCACCGAAAAAACAACAATAAGGGGAAGAGGATGATTACAACAAAACAACTACAAGCCAACAGGCAAAATGCCCAGCGATCAACAGGCCCTAAATCACTCGAGGGAAAGGAAGTAGTATCCACAAATGCACTCAAGCATGGAATTTTATCCAAAAAGTTACTCATTCGAGATGAAAGCTCTGAAGACTTCGATAGCTTGAAAGAATCGATGTATACAGATCTTCAGCCGATTGGAGCGACAGAAGAGCTGTTGGTAGAGAAGATCGTGATTACGATTTGGAGGCTTAAAAGACTGATTCATGCAGAATGCTCGGCTTTATCTGAGAAAAGTTGGAATGACCAGTACAATGATCCTCACAAGTGCTTTTACGGAAAGCTTATGAATACAATATCTCGTTATGAGGCAACGCTAGAGAAAAGCCTTTATAGGGCGATACATGAATTACAACGGATAAGGGGGCTGCGTACGGGTGAGTCTGTAACAGCTCCCATAGCGATAGAGATGAATGTGTAGGATTAGGGGTTTGTTTAGCAAAAGGAGGATATATTATGAAGAAGACAAAACTTAGCTCAGGTGCACACTGCGTCTACTCATTGCATTATCATCTGGTGATTGTTACCAAATACAGACGAAAGGTTTTTACGAATGGTATGCTGAAGGTGTTATTTTGGATTTGTAAAGATCTATGTGACAAGTGGAGTGTAAAGCTAAAGGAATTTGGAGGCGAAGCCGACCATGTGCATATGCTGTTGTATATGCCTCCGAAGACACAGCCTAGCAAATTTATCAACAACCTAAAAACAGTCTCCAGCAGAAAAATGCGGGCTATGTTTGCAAGTAGAATGAGGAAATTTTTTTGGAATAAGCCTGTATTGTGGTCAGGATCATACTGTCTGATATCGGCAGGTGGAGCTCCTTTAAAGGTTATCAGGGCGTATATACAAAACCAGGGAAATTAAAGAAAAGTTTCGGACTGATCTGTAATCATAGTTATAGGGTACAATTCCTCCTCACCTAATTTTGAAAAATATAGATGAGGAATCCTTGTTACTGAATGTTGATCAA
>WLWG01003236.1_pt1 | contig 11318 bp, 3 predicted proteins | sample 6712871 | NCBI WGS metagenome assembly WLWG01 (sample SAMN12718693, study PRJNA515312) | sponge metagenome | isolation source: marine sponge | host: Mycale hentscheli | place: New Zealand: South Island, Marlborough, Capsize Point | collected 2003-05-01 | reverse complement strand
CAGTAATTGGTGATTATGTATTATATATTAAGGATGCGGAGGCTGAATCGTATGGTGCTAGAGGGTATTATATGGAAACATTGTTATCTAATAGCAGCACTAGCGAGGTAGAATTATTCTCAATTTCTAGTGAAGTGTTTAAAAGTTTCCCTTAATTTAGTATCTTTGTATTTGGATAATGTTGTATATTACAGCGTTATTATAATATATCTAAAAAAAATAATATGGCTTTAGGAACATTAGCATTAATATCAGGTATCGCAGCTGGTTCCAGTGCTTTACTTGGTGCTGGTCAGATGATTGCAGGAGCTCAAAAAACAAGAGACGCTAACAAAGCTGCTGATAGAGCATTAAAGGATTTAAAAAAAATTCAGACTACCAATAAATTATTAGCACTACAGGTGCCTACTATGGGTGCTCAATTTCAAGAAAGAGCACTAGCTAGAGGCACAGCAGGACAGGTTGAGGCGATGCAAGAGGCTGGTGCAGCAGGAGTTATCGGTGGTGCAGGAAGGCTTACTCAAGCAGTAGGAGAACAGGCTGGTGCTCAGGCGGCAGAGATAAACCGAATGCAAGCAGAGAGAGATAGATTAGTTCTAGGTCAAGAGCAGGCAATAGAGACAGCACAACAGGATGTACTCAGGAATATAGAGGGCATGAGACTACAAGGTGCTCAGGCAGCTGCTGCTGAAGGGGCTGCTATGCAACAGGCTGGTGCTCAGAGCATTGCATCAGGTATAGGGTTAGGAGCTCAGATATTTGCTGGTGGTTTAAATCCTTATGGAAACCAGAAGACAACCTCTTCAGGGCAAAAAGTTGGAATAAGACCTGCTGTTACTAGTGGCTTAACAAGCCAACAACCTGAATTTCAATCTATGTATCTTGATTCGTTAGGACAACCTTATAATCCTGCTTATCAACAACCAACTTACGGTCCACTATCTGGAGGTATGACCACACCTACAACTTTACCTTCCAATTTTAATTATGCGGCACTTAGTTCTTTAGGGGGATAACAATTAATAAATTAAAAAATGGCAGAATACGCAGGATATGTAAGAAGACAGCCACCTATTAATTGGGGGACTGTAGCAGGTGACATCGTTAATAAGATGGGCGACATCGAAAAGGAACAGGCTGCATTCAGGGAGAAGTACGACACTATGGCTGCTGATATCTCTAAGGAGATAGGAGAATACGAGGCTGGTAAATCACCAGCTTTTAATGATTTAGTATACAGTGCTACAGCTGAAGGTAGGGAGATGATTGCTGAGATGCATAATAAACTAAAGCGTAGAGAGATATCTCCAGATGAGTTCAATAGAATGAAAATGTCTATTAGTAACCAGTGGGCTGACTTTAGCACACTAACAAAGAATTATAACGAGGCGGTAGCTGGAACAATGGAGGGGCTACAGAACGGAGAGCTATCAGGAGTTTCTCAGTGGGCTCTAGACCAGTTTGGAGAGCTGGCTAACCTAAAGAACAAGAGACTACAGTGGATGCCTAACGACAACGGATACACTAACCTCTACGTTACATCTACGGATGATGAGGGGAATATGGTAGGTGAGCCTACATCTGTAACTACACTAACTAATCCAGGAAACCTCGCCTATCTAAGGGTTGATGTTCCTAAGGAGGTGAGTAAGTACACTAATGAATTAGCTACGTATAAGATAGGACGTACATCTAGCCCTAAGGAACGTGAAGGCTACGAAAAATATTTAAACACATCAATTGACGCTATTACTTCTAAAGATAACGATGTGGCTAGTATTCTTAGTGAGTATGACGGGACTGAGTTTTATAAGTCATCAGAGGAACCTATAAAGGGTGGTATAGAGATGACTACCGATGAGAACGGAAACTGGAAACCAGTTATAACTGATGAGCAGAGAAAGAGAGCTAAGGAGATAGTAAGAGAGCAGTTTGAGTTCCAGGTGCCATACACTAAAACATTTAGGGAGTACAAACCTTCAAAGGGTGATGGTTACACTAATGAAGAATTAAATATATTCAACCAGGGTTACAACGCCACATGGAGTGCTACTAACGCTAAAAACCAAGATGGTTTTAAGTTTATGGATACAAAACGCTACAACTTCGACATAGAGTCAGATGGTACTATTACAGTAACTAATAAAGACGGAGAGGTAATGGTAGAAGGCTTAGAGAGAGGTAGTGAAGAGACCGCTAAGGCGTTAGCTCCTTATTACTCAGAAAAATTTGGAGGTACTGGATGGCAGGTAATACATAACCAAGAACAACGAGCAGAGAAAATACCTGGTGAAGTAGAAAGAGATGCATATACTATCAATGCAGAAGATTTAGAAAAGATTGGTCAAATAACTAAAATGAATCAGACTAAAGGTACTGAAGCGTTTGCTATGCTTGAAGAAATAATAACAGATGGGAACCCTCAAGCTAAGGTTGAATTTGTTAGTGTAGAAGATGCAGCTGGTATAGACAACTATGACTTAACTATAAAGGTAGGTGAAAAAAAGTATAAAATATTAATTGACGAAGGTACAAGTATAATAGGTGACTCTTATAATGAGGTGTTAGCTAAAAATAAAAAAGAAATCACCAAGGCAATTAATGAGTCTTTAGGGGTTAAAAAAACAATAACACAACTAACAGAAGAAAACCCAAACAAAACAGCTAAAGAGATTGTTGATATGTTTAATGCTCAATAATAAAAAAGAAAACTTATGTTTGAAATAAAAGATTTATTTGCACTAACTTTAAATGGAGCTTTTGGTAGTGAAGAAGAGTTTTTAAAATTTGCATCTTCTGCTTCAGATGAAGATGTATATAGTGTATTAAAGGAGGGTTCTTTTTCGGATATTAATGAATTTAAGTCTTTAAAAAAAAAAGACGAAACTACGGAGTTGGTTTCTCCACAAGAAGAAGTCGTTACTACATCGGTTACAGAAGAAGTGGAGACTCCTGGTGTTTCGGATGTTTCCGTTTCAGAAGAGGCAGTTGAAACCACACAAGAACCTACCATTGACACTCCAGAGGTGAAGGAGGTAGAGGTTGAAGAAGATATAGAGGTAGACCCTGATAAATTAGCTCAACAACAATCACAAATAGACCAAGCACTATCCGAGTCATTTAAAATAAGTCAATCACGAGGAAGATTAAAGGAGTCAAATGAGATGCCACTATCTATCTTAGATGAGCATGGTAAAACCATCATGATGGCTGAGAACGATGTGGCAGCTGAGGGTCTTCAGAAGATATATAGAAACCACGGATTTACATTTGAAGATACTGGATTAGGGACTATGACTGTTACATCTAAGAACGGAAATACAACTATGATAGATACCGACACCTGGACAGAGGATGGTGCGGTAGAGGAGGCTCAGAAATTAAAATCTTTTCTAGAGGCTAATAAAGGAGATTATGAGGAGACTACCTTAGAGAAGATGTATGAATCGTCTAAAAAAGATGATAAGGATTTTATGAGGTACTACGATGAGGACCTTGTTAATCAATCAATAGTAGACCTAAACACTCAGATAGGAGGTTTTCAAGACAGGGCGTTAGAGTTTCAAAAAAACAAAAAACAACTTGAGCAGGATTATAACAAGTTTATTGATGATTACAATAACCGTAGATTAACACCTGAACAAATAAAAGTACAGGAAGATTTATTTAAAGAAAGAGGTGCTCAGATAGATTCTCAATTAGCCGAGCTTAAAAAGGATTCTGAAAGTATAGATGACCTTAGGTTTAAGGTAAACGAGGTTACTGGGGAGCATGTTGCGTTAGAAGCTCAGAAAGGTAACTATATAAAATCTTGGTGGAAAAGTTTTGTAAATACATTTGATGCTAAGAATGCATCACTAACAGGTGGTATGATAGATGTAATTACCACGGTTATGGGAGAGGAAGGTTTAGACTCATTAATGCCATTAATGGATGAGAAGGGAGAGTTTACAGCAAAGAGAGAGGGTGAGACTAATGCTCAATATAGAGATAGGGTTTCTAAGAAATTAAAGGGTGAGCTTAAGCCTATGGTTAGAACAGCCCTACAGGACCAAATAACTGGTGGTGTGACTAATGAGTATCAGCAAAAATTTCAGCAGACAACATTTGGTATGGTATCTACATCATTAGCTGAGATGGCGGCTCACATGTTAGCAAGCGGTGGTAGAGCTGATGCTATGGCAGTATCTTTTGGGCTACAGATTAACGATGCGGTGTTTAAGGAAATGGAGTCAGAAGAATTTAAGGATATATCTGAATCTGAAAAAGCAGGAATAGCTGGACTTATATCTATCACATCAGGATTGTTAGAATCATTTGGAGCATCTAAAATATTAAATAAGACAGGGGTATCTAAAAGTATTCTACTTAGAGTCTTAGGCAAAGCTGGAGCTAAAGCTACCTACGAAACGGTAGAGAATATGATAGAGTTAGAGGTTAAAAATTTAATAGCAAAGGGAGGGTTGAAGGTTTTAGGTTCATCATTAGTTGAGGCAGAAACAGAGGCTTTACAAGAGATTTCTGAAAGAGGCATAAAGGGTATATATAATCTAGCAAAAGACAAAGAGTTTTTTGCTAAAGAAAGTACAGAAATAACACTAGCTAATATAGGTCAGGCGGCTAAGTTAGGGTTCTTAGCTGGTGGAGCTATGGGAGGTGTTACAGCATCTATTCAGGCATATAGACAAAGTAAAGTAAATAAATTAAATAACGAGCAGTTTGAGTTAGCTAAAAATTTAGTTACAGACCCTAAGATGAGACAGCTATACACCGACAAGATAAAGGTTGAGTTAGCGGATGGAACAACAAGTAAAAGTAAGGCAGAGAAAGCTTTAGCTAGTATGAATGAGATGGTATCTATATTTGAGCAGATACCTAGTGATATAGATGTGGCTGGTCAAAAGGAGGCATTTACCTTATTGCAAGAAAAGGCTAGGCTACAGAAAGATATAGCTGGTAAGAATGAAAGCTTAACTAAAAACGAAAGAACACGGATAGCAGACATTGATACTCGACTAGAGAGAATAAGTGAAACTAAAACCTCAACAGAAGAAGTAGTTACCGAAGAAGTAGTAGAAGAAACCCCCACTACACAGGTTACTGAAGAGGTGGAGGTAACACCTGAGGTTTTAAGTGAAGGTAAGCAAGAAGTAACAGATGTTACGGAAGGTATTATTACAACCACTAAACCTGTAAAGATATTTAAAGGTATAGGAGGTAAAAAAGATTTACAAGGATTTCGTATAAATGCACATGAAGGTGCTGAAGGTGTTTTTTCATCTGTAGATGAAAGTTTAGCTGAAGAATACGGTAGGGAAGAAGGGGTTGCTGAAATTATACTACCAGAAGGCACCACGGTTGAGGTGGTAGAGATTGATGGTAAAGGAATGACATTACCTGAGTACCGAGCTGCGGAGGTAGAGGCAATAAACAATTCAGATGCACAAGTTGTTAAGTTAGTAACGATTGATGGTGTATTAAAAAAAGGACAGAAGAAACAACAGCAGTATGTAATAAAAGATGAGTCTCTTATCGAAGAACTCACCACCCCCACTACTAAGGTTAGTGAAGGTGACGTTCAATTACAGCTTGAGGCTGAGACCACATCTGAGCAGACAAAGCAGAAGCTTGAGGATGAGGCGGTAAAGCTTCTTGAGGATGTAACTCAGGAGAACAACGGTGAGATATCAGAGGACCCATTCACCGCAGAGCAGCCTGCTCCTGGGGCTGAGATAATAACAATCGAAGTAAGGGAGAACAGCAAGCTAGCTGCTAAGGTGAAGAAGATGGGATTAGGCGACCTAGTAGGTAAGAGGATAAGCCTAGTGATGGCTGACCAACTTAAGGTAGATAAGAAAAGAATGGGAGGTCCATTCTTTCCTCTAATAGATAAGCTATTTGGAAAGGTTGCTTGGGCTTCAATTGATAAGAAAGCCGCTGCTGGTATAATTAATGGTGCTATAAAGTCAGACTATAGCGTGGTATATAACATGTCTCCATCTGCTATTGACTCTAATAGTATAATGGGGGAAACCCTTATTGAATTACTTGAGAAACTTCCTAAGTCTGAGAGACAGGAGGTGTTTGAGCTAATGAAAGATAACGTGCTTAAAAGCAAGGCAAAAGATTTTGTTAAAATAAAAGAAGTATTTGAAAAATCTAAAACATTACCTGAAGCCTTAAGTGAATTAAAAAAATTATCTGTAGATGAAAGAGCTGCACTACTTAAGAAGGTTGTTCCCTCAAGAGATGTTAAAGCAAATACACCTATAGGAGTGAAGCTACAGGAGAATAATATAACTATAGAGGGGTTAAGAGAATTAAATGTAGAGCAGTTTGTATCTGAGTTACCAGCAGGAGCTATGACTATGGTTCTTGAGGTAACAGATAAGGCAGGGAATAAGATAACAGAGCAGACAAGGAATGAAGCGTTTATTATGCCTGAGCAGCAGAAAGAAGAAGGGTTACCCGAACATCCAAACTATCCCGTATATATTAGAGGTAAGGTTGTTGGTATACTTACGGAAACTACACCTTTCTTTAATGTGTTAAAGGATGTTGCTAGAAATATTGAGATAAAAATAGCAGGCATAGTAAAACAGAAGTCAGGAAGAAGAATTACAAGTAAGGAAGCTCGTTCTCAAGAGATGAGGGCGGCATCCATGGCGGCATCTAAAGCAAGAACAGTTAAAACTCCTGAAGCTACTAGATATCAGAAGTTTGTATCAGTGCTTAAGAGGTCGTTCCCATCTGTCGAGGTTGTAACATCCCAAATAGAGTTTGATACACTACTGAAAGATACAGGAGCTAAACAGCTCACCACCAAGAACCAAAAGGTATACGGTGCAGTATATAAAGGTAAGCTATATCTAAATCCATCACTTGAGAACTATAACACACCTATACATGAGTTTGGTCATGTGTGGATGAATGTAGCTAAGGAATCAGCATCTGATATATATAACAAAGGAATGTCTCTTGTAAAGGGGTCACAGTATGAGCAGGAGGTTCGTGATAACAAGGCGTATCAAAAGGTTATTAAGCAGATGAAAAAGGATGGTGCTACTGAGCAGGAAATAAATGACTACGTTCAGGAGGAGGCACTAGCTACAGCTATTGGTGACAAAGGGGAGTCGTTTGTTGGTGCATCACAAAGAAAAAACTTTAAGGAATGGCTTAAGACGTTATATGGGTTCATTAAGAGGCTTACGGGGATATCTAAGTATACCGCACAGCAGCTTGAGGATGTTACATTAGATGAGTTTACACAAGCAGTAGCTGTAGACCTTTTATCAGGTGAGCAGCTGTTTGAGGGGGCTAAGATTAAGGATATGGGAGATGCCCTACAGCTTATGACATCTAAAGAAAGGGTGGATAGTATTATAGATGAGATTATTGATAAGGTAGAAACTAGAAATGTTGGTAAAGACACTAACCCAAAGGTAATACTAAAAGCTACTATTGGATACTTACAAGGCAGTAAGCTTTATAGTGAGTTAACAGATACTCAACGAAATACTGTAGTAGTTGAATTAAATAAAAAGCTAGGAATAAAGATACCTAAAGCACCATCAGTTAAAAAGATATTAGGAACACCTAAGAAGAAAAAAGTGGTAGTTGATGAGATGGCTGCACTTAAAGACCAAATAAAAGTAGGTGCTAAGGTAGCTAAAGGTGTAATTAAGGACTTAAACACGAAACGTAAAGAGCTAGCAGAATCTGTGAAGGACCTCAAGAAAAGAGGTAAGATAACTGCAAATCAAGCACGAGTAATAATAAATAAAATAAGCTCCGTAAATCTCTACAACCCTAAGTCAGTAGATGCCTTTGTTAAGTACATGGATAAGGTGTATAAGAATGCAGAGTACGCTAACAAAGTAATGGATGCCAACGCCTTACGTAAACGAATTAAAAAGGGAGCTAAAAATAAAAAGAAGGATGCTAAACTAACAGAGCTAGCTACATCATTCTCTGCTATAGACCCTAAGTTTGTTGAGAATATAGACGAGTACCTGTCGGTAGCTAACTCGGTACTACAGGGAGTGGTGTCTTCAAGGGTGGTAGGTACAGATGTGAACTGGAGAACATCACCAGATATAGTCAAGGTAGATAAATACATTAACTCTCAATTACAAAAACAACGTGAGATACTACTAGAGAACAAGAGACAGGAATTTGAGACCATCACTGGTATATCCGCATCTGAATTATCGTATGATGACATGATGGCTATACTGGAGACTACTGAGGAGGTAGATGAGAATAAAGAAAAGTTAGTTAGGGATAATGTAAAGAAAGTATTCAATGCGTACAAATCTATAATTAATAATATCATATCTACAGGTAGAGACCCATTTACTGGTGAAAAAATAGATGCACCTAATAAAAAAATTATTCAGGAGTTTATGGACATGGACCTCAACGACCTAACAGTAAGAGAAAGTATTGAGGCGGTAGATGCGTTAAATAACTATGTAACCAATGGTATAACCAGTGGGATGGAGACAGTAGTGAGTCTATATAGAGGAGCTAAAAATACTAAAGAATTAGTAAATAAAGGTGTGAAGGCTACAAGCTTAAGGCTCTTTGGATTAAAAAATATAGCCAGAATAGCTGGAGAACAAATTACATCACTACCTATACTTTTTGAGAGAATGTTTAAAGGATTAGGTGCTGGAAGAAGAGTGATGAAGGCTATAGGAATAACGGATGCTATTAACGGAGTAGCTAAAGCAAGGAAAGAGGCTAATGTTATTATAGACTCTTACGTTAATAAATTCTCAAAAACCAAACCAAATGGTAAGGTATTTAATGATGCTTACAACATCACTGAACGAGGAGTCCTTGGTTTCATGCGGAGAACAGTAGTTGGTGAAGATGTTCAGCAACAACAAGAATTTGATAGAAGAAAAGCATTAGTGGAACAGAGTATAGAGAAATTAGAAACAGGGACAGAGCAAGAGCAAACAAAAGCAAAAGAGTATAGAGAGGTATTTGATAATGTACTTAAGGATGCAAAATCCATAGAAGAGGTAGAGAATAACGCAAATGAAACAAATCTAGAGGCTGTTGAGTGGTGGAATGAGAAATGGGCTAGTTACTATGACCAGTTAGCAGATGTATCGTTAAATGTTTACAACAAGGTATTAGGTAGTGATGTAAACTACATCCCTGATTCATTTAGAAAAACCCAGGAACAATCAAGTGAAGACTTTGAATGGAATGAATCAGCCTTTGCGGCAGCTCAGAATGCATTGTATCAGAAAAAAACAGGTATCCTGGAGGAGGTAACAAGACCTAAAAATCTTCCCAAAGATAGATACATAAGCTTAGACTTTGATACCAACAATGCAGCGTTGCTAGAGGCAGCACTAGTAGATATAAATACTGCGGCACCTATACAACAATTAAAAGGCTCTATTGAGTCTAAATATTTCAATAAACTTGTACCTACAAAGGAAGATAGGGAAGTGCTTGTTGGTAGATTGAAAGGGTATGTTAGAAGAGTTAGAGGCAAGGACTTTGCAGGAGGAGCCACGGCACAGGAAGTAAATAGGGTGATTAATTTTATAGCTGGATTAGGAGTTTCAAGAGTACTAGGTGGTATTACTCAACCTATAAAACAAACTATCCCTGTTGCTATAAACACACTAATAAACGCAGGTAGGTTAGACCTTAAGGCAATAGCAGGTACAGAAATAAATGAGTGGTTAGATAAATCAGGTTACGGTATAGCTAATAGGGGTATTGCCTCTGAAACTACATTAGATAGTATCAATAGGGCGTTAGAACAAGCGGCAAAATCTAAAGGTAAAAAAGCACTTCAATTTATAGAAAAAGCTAATCAAATGTGGTTAAAAACATTCCTGGTTAAACCTGATGCAGCGATAGCAAGGGCTTCGTGGATATCCTACTACAAGCAGTCATTAAAAAAACAAGGGATAAATTCAGCTAATATCGATTGGTCTACACATGAGATAAATAAAAAAGCCGCAGATTATGCACAGCAGCAGGTAGATAGACAACAAAACGTATCTGATGCTGACCTTCAGGGAGATTTAATGACTAGTAAAAAACCAATTATACAAATAACTAGAAAAGTACTTATCCCTTTTATGAACTTCGTTCTAAATCAAAAGGCAAGGATGTACTCGGATATAATAACACTGAGTAATAAAACCTCTAGTGTTGAGGATAGGAAAATAGCGGCACGGTCATTAGGGGGATTGATGGCTGAAACAGCCGCCTTTAATGCTTTATCAGCTGGTATAACTAGTATGTTATTTGCTTTAGCGAAAGAGGTAATGGATTATGATGAGCCAGAGGAAGAAATGGAAAAAAGAATTAAGAATAAAAAAAGAGGCGTAGCTACAAACGTAGTTACTGATGTATTATCTCCTTTTCCTATATTGGATTATCCGATTGTAGGGGGTGTTAACTCAGTGTTAGATTTATTTCAAATGGATATTCCTGAGGAGGAAAAATTTACACTCTTTAATATGGAGGATGAAGGTTATTTAGAGAGAGCAGGGGTTTTAGGTATAGCGGCAGAAAAATTAATAGAGCTAGAGAGTATAAGAGAAATGGCTATAGACGGAACAGCTACTAGTGAGTTTATGGGTAAAGAAACAACCAAAGAGCTTCCAGCTGAAAGCCAAGAGGTAATGGAGTCTATACTTCCTTTAGCTGTACTTTATAACTTAGGATTACTTCCATCAGAGGTGGGTTCTGAGATAAGATACATAACTAAGATAGCTAAGAAGACTGGTAAGACTGAAAAGCAAAAAGAATCAGCTAAAAAGAAAAAAGAGAAAGAAGAGAAGGAATCTAAACGAAGAAAAAGAAGAGTTAGGAAAACAAGAAAAAGACGTACTAGAACTCGTTAAAACAGATGCGTTAGTCTAGAAATTTGTCCATGCTCCTTGTGGTGTAAAAAACCTTCGACAGCCTTAGGATTCCCTATGTACCCTTTCTTAGCGTGCCATGAGTCACTACCCGATGGACTACGGAGAGACTCACACGTCACCCCACAGAAATCCTTAGAAGTTTTATGATGTACATGATGGGTGTATATATACCTATGGTCTGTCTTAGCCCACTCCTTCTTAGCCTCCTGAGCCATAATTAATGGTAGGTCAGCCATCTTAGCCCCATCCCCGTGTGTGGTGCTAATTAAATTTTTGCCGTACAAAAAATACTTACGGTGACGAATAGAACAATCAAAGGTGATGTCCTTGCAGTTTCGAAACCACGCACTGATGGTGTCAGACAGCATAAATCCTGAGATGTAGTCGTGGTTAGATGGGTTAAAAGTAAAA
>WLWG01003232.1_pt1 | contig 11326 bp, 12 predicted proteins | sample 6712871 | NCBI WGS metagenome assembly WLWG01 (sample SAMN12718693, study PRJNA515312) | sponge metagenome | isolation source: marine sponge | host: Mycale hentscheli | place: New Zealand: South Island, Marlborough, Capsize Point | collected 2003-05-01 | reverse complement strand
TTTAGAGTTAGCAACATCTAATTTTTTATTTCTGTTTGTTATTTTTTTTATTATTGTTCCTGTGCCACCAATAACACCGGTAAACAATGCACCCTCTGTACCAAACTTTACTCTGTTTAATATTTCAGTTACCGCATTGTCATCATCTCTATTTATTCCTGTAGGTCCACCTAACAAATCTCCAAAAGAACCTGCTTGTTCTACGTCTCCAACAAACACACCTTCTGCAAGACCACCACCTAAAGCTCCTGCCATAAACTGACGACCCTTACCTTTGGCTGTAAGTTCTAATGCTTCATCTGTTGCTTTAACTAATTTAGGATTATTTAATTTTACATACTTACCATTCTTAGATGCCAACATAGCAGACTTAGCTAAGTTACCTGCACCTTTAAAAGCTAGACCGCCTGGTATACCAATGTTAATTAATAGCTCTGTAATTTTTCCTGCAGCTGTAGCTTCTGCTTTTTCATCAAGCTCTGTAAGATCATCAAAAAATGCTTCTACTTGTGCAGCTTTACCACTGTTAACCCCAAGGTCCATAAGACTTGCACCTAAAGAAAAGAAACCTTTTGGTATTGAAATAAGACCCGAACCTACACCAGCTAACATGGATTCGAATACACCTACCTTGTTATTGCTTTCTGCTTGTTTATTAAATTTTGTAAAATCTAGGGCCATTCATTACCCCACAATAGACTGTGCTACGCCGCCTGTTACTAACACAATGTTTTCCCCAACTTTATAATACCCGTCACTAACTTTGCCTCCTTCTGATGCTGCTTCTAAATTAGCGACAGCGTTGGTAGCAATATCTAAAATAGTTTTTTCTTCTATTTGTTCACCTTCAAACTCTTTCATTTGTTTGTTAAAATCTTTAGTGCTCATTATTGAACCACCATAACCATCACCAAATTTTTCTTTGGCAGCTGCTCCAGCGGCATCATTTACACCAGCTTTTTTGTATACAGCTTTTAAATTAGAGATACTTGGGTCTGCTTCTTTATTTAAAGCGTTTAATTTTGCTACTTTTAAATTTCTATCTAATTCTCTGTCCCCACCTTCTAAATAATTTTTAGCCATCATTACACCAGCAGCTTCTTTTAATTGATCTGCTTTATCTAGTCTCTTATCAAATGATGAGATAGCTTTACTAATTGTAGAACCTATATTCTTTTTAGAAATAGTGTCTTTACCACCTTCATCAATGTATCTACTTACATCTACTAAAGCTTTAGATGCAGCGTTACGTTGTGCTCTATCAACACCTAATAATTTATAGATTTTATTTAATCTCTCTTTATCTTTTGCTCCTTTTTCTTCAGCACTTAATACTTTTGCTGCTCCGTCAGTTTCTAATCTACTTCCTCTTGTACCATCTCCGGTTGTTGTAACAGCTTTTGGTTTAACTTTTCCAAATAAAGGTCCATCTACTTTATTACCGTCTGCATCAAATCTTTGACCAAATAAGTTTGGTAAATATTTATCAGGACCAAAAGGTTTTCCACCTGGAAATATATCTGTTAAACTAGCAGCTGTAAGAGCTAATCCTGTAGGTGATTTTGCAATTCCTTTTGCTATTTTAGGAACATATTTAGATATTGTGCCACCTGCTCCGGTTAAAAATTTACCTTCAGGGGATCCTAAAAGATATTTACCAAACTTGTTTGGTTGAAACATTTCTTTTGAAAAACCTGCAACATTTTTACCTAATAATTTTCTACCACCCACTGTTGCAGTGTTAGGTCCCATAAATTGTCTTCTTACAAAATTTCCAAAAGGTCTTGCAGCATACCTCATAGCCAAAGGTGCTAATCTTGCTAGTCCCATACCAGCCCCTATTACAATAGGAGCTACGTGTTTTGTTCTACCATCAGGTCCTACAGGATAAACTGGATTACCTACAAGCGCTGCTCTTTTTGGTCCTTGATTATTAGCCATACCACCACCTGCCATCATAGTAGCGTCAGCCATTGTAGCTGGACCGCCATCTCTTAGGCCGTTCATTCCGTGCATGATGCCTTGTTTCTTAACACCACCACCGTATTTAAACATTGGTCTTTTAAGTGGTCTCATAATTATCCTATTTTAAAACTAGGTTGTGGTCCGTATAGTCTAGCGTAAATACCACCTAGTCCTGTAGCTGTTGATATAGCTTGTGATAACGGACTTTGTACTGGTGCTGGGTCATTGTAAGCTGACGCTACACCACCTGCTAGTCCAGTTAAACCTTGACCGTATTGATTTAATCTACCGTACGGTTCGTAAGCTGCTGTTTGTTCTGCTTGTTGATTAGCTGTTAAATTAGCTTGTGCTTGTTGTTGGTTAATAGCACCTAAGCTACCTAGTGCTGAAATATCTTGGCCTAAAGAACTTCTATCAAAGTTAGACAAACCCATTTGGTTTTGTGCTAGTGTTCCTTGATTTAAAAATCCTTGTTGTGCTAATTGATTGGCTTGCGTAAAACCGCTTTGTTGTAATTGTGCTAGTAAAGCTGCTCTACCTGCTGTTGTATCAGCATCGTATTGTCCTAACATCGCTCCTTCTCTACCACCACCAAAATTTCCTGTGCCTACAGCTGCATCTTGTATTGCCTGTCTGTTTGCAAGTCTTGAATCTGAAAATTCTTTTAATGATGTGTCAATAACTTGTTGTTGAAAAGGTGACATAAACGATGAGTAAGCATTTGGTCCTGTAAGACCCGCTTGACTTGCTACGTTTGCTTGAGCATCTTGTAAAAAAGGTTTGTAAGATCCAACGCCTTGCGTTGCTAAATCCATAGCTCGTGTTTGCATAGGATCTACGCCTGCAATAAAAGGATTAGCTCCTGTAATTTGTGCGCCCGAAGCCCTGTTTCCTGCTGCGTCTACTCCGCCAGTAAATCTACTTGTTTCAATCGGTGTTGAAAAAGTTGCTGTTGATTGTTTAGCAAAGTCTTTAGCTGTATCTTCTAAATATCCTGGTAATGCCATTATTCTATTCTACTCTCCAATTGTTGTGCGGTGTCAAACATTTCTTGTGCAGGATTCATACCTTGTGATTCCTCTGAAATTTCTCCGCCTTGTTCTAAATGATCCATCATTCTTTGCATAACAGCAGAACCTTGATCTATGTCTCCGCCTCCTGCATTTCTTACAGCGTCTGCTGTAAATACAAATTCGTTTTTACTTAGTCTTGCTGGTACATCATCAGCTTTTTCTTTTCCGCCAATAGGTACAAAGCCACCTTCTTCTCTATAATCTTTTTCCATACCACCTAAATCCATGATACCGCCTTCAGCAGCCATTTGTCTATCTCCAGTTGGTCTGTACATGTTTACTATGTCTGTGTCTTCCATAAGATAAGAGTCAGCCATAGGGTTTGCACTAGACATGTAGTCTATCATACCACCTGAGTTAGCCATAACTCTATCCTCTACCATAGTTTGGTCGGTATCAATAATTTCTTCTTCAGGGTTTTGACTTACAAAATTCATTAATGATTCTTGTTCTCTTTCATTTAATTGATCATAAGGTTTACCAAACACTTCTAATGAAATAGAATTTAGTTCTGCCATAGGATCTGGATTAGATACAACTTCTTGTGTATCTTCGTTAATAATTTCCTCTTCTTGAATAGGACCACCTATATTGTAACCCATTCTACCGCCGTTAGCTGCCATCTGTGGCTGACCTTGTTGTTGCATAACTAATTTTGCAAATTGTTCAAAAGGCATTGTTCCACCTTGTTGTTTATACTTTGCATACTCTGCTTGTAATGCTTGCATCATTTGTTGTTCGCCTGCACCACCACCATTAGCCAAGCCGACCACACCACCGTTAGCTAGGTAATAATTTTTTTGTGCAAATCTATCCGCAATTCTGAAAGGAGCTAAACTTGGATCTTTTGCTTTAGACATCTGTCTAATGTTTAAAATTGAATCTGGCGTAATGTCAAATTCATCTCCTACTACTTCTCCTTCATCTTCACCACCACCCATAAAAAATGGTAATGCTGTTGCAGCTAAACCACCACCTATTAAAGCTCTTTGACCAAAGGACATGCCGGGTTTGAAAGGATTTAGTTTAGAAGCGAACCTGCTAAACATACTTCCTTGAGCTTTTTGTCCTGCTGGATTTAAAACACTACGTGCACCTATTAAATTTTTAAGAAATCCTGCTCCAAATTTACCTGATGAAAAAGGTCCTGCACCTAAACCATAAGCACCTAAGCCACCTATAAGAGCAGCTTTACCTAAAGGACTTTTAAATACTTTTTTAAGAGGTTTAGTAACTTTCTTTACAAGCTTGCCTAGAAAATAACCTTGTCTAGGTTCTAGATCCATGATCCCGCCACCTGCTCGTAATTGTCTTGCTTGTTGCATGTTAGATATTGCCATAATTTTACCTCAAATAATCGTTTTAACTTGTTTTTCCGAACAAATCAAGCGGAGGCATGATCACTGTTACGTCCTGCGCTATGTCTTCATTAGGTATTCCAAGCTTTTGCCACTCTTCTTTTGTCTTATAAATAGCCCCTGTTTTCTTGTGTCTATATTGGCTCTTAGTTTCTACTGCATCTATTACTGGTATTTCATTGTATGTTTCGTCTATCATTAGTCTACCTTATCCTTCCTTATGTTTAAATAACTAATAGCTACATCAAAAGAGTCTGCGCTGCTTGATGCAACTGTTAACACTTTACCGCCTTCTACTACTAAAGGGACGGTTAATAGTTCTTCTGTTTTATTAGCTGTCAAAGCAGCTGTCTTAATTGTAGTAATACTGTTGTTAATAACGGTTACCGTAGGCGTGCCTGCTGATGTAACCTTTATAGATTTTACAATGTAAGTCTCATTAACTAAAGGGTTTTGTGTAGCTACACCATTAATCGTTGTCGTACCAAACATTGTTTGTGCATCTGTTGATGTTACGTTATCTACGCCAAAAAATTTAAATACGTTTACTGTTGCCATTATTCTAAAAAGAAAGCTTTAGCTTCTATCTCCTGTTTAATTTCATCTTGGAACGTAGAGTTAAGTTTATTAATTACGTTATCTAAATCCCTAACTAAAGATTGAAATGTACTTTGATCGTATTCTTTACTAGCTCTAGTTAATGATTGTACTATCTTTGCCATTATTCTCCGCCACCTGGATCGTATGGATCATCATAACTTGTGTTACCCATGCTATCCGTGCTTTCTCCTCCAGCATATGTATCTGATTCTCCTGTGTAATCTAAAGTTTTACCTGTTGAGTCTGTTGTTGGCATTGCAAACTGACCGATACCCTGATTATAATTAAATGCAAACTCTCTAGCAGTCATTCGTTTGCCGTCAGGAGTTTCATAACCACGCATCTTAGGACCTGTTGTTAAGTAAGCTTTTAATTGGTCTCTAGCTATTTGTTTTTTTTCTTCATCTTCTTGTTTATCAATATAGTCTTGATACATTTGACCTAAATCATTAGTGCCAAAACCACTAGCAAAGTTTTTACCTTCTAAAACACCACCTCTAATTTTATTATCTACTACTGAAATACCACCTGGTTGATTAACATAATCATAATCTAAATTAGAAGGTCGGTTACTTAAATTTAAAAACTGTGAACCTATACCACCGGCTAAAGCTAAAAGAGGATTAGTTATACCAAGAGCTTTACTTAAACCCATGCCTGCTTGTACTCCACCTTGAAACATAAAAGGTCGAGCAACTGTATTTCTCATAATACCGCTAAACCTATTATCAAAACCTGGAGCGCTTGAATTAGGTAAAACTGAAGCATTAGTAAACGAAGATTCAGGATTAGTAGTATACATTGTTCCTGCATTAAATTCTTCTTCCGGATTGTCTAAATACATTGGAGCATTAACAACGCCATAGTTTGTATTAGGACCACGATTAGAACCAAAAGTATTGTTTCCAAGATTTGTATTTTGATTAGTGCTGTATCTTCCTGTGTCTGCGTTAGCTAATATTTCTTCTATTGTTGCCATTATCTTCTACCGTCCGGTTGTATATCTAATCTAAATGTACCTAACTTCCAGTCCTGTGAAGAAGCTGTGTTAGATATTTTTAAAGCAATTGCTCTTGCTCTTGCCCTAGTGTCCACCTTATCAGTAGCATTTGTTACTGTAAAGGGCCCTAATGATGAGCCTGATGCTGCATTATTAGGATAATCTCTTAATAATAATGTAATTGTTGTATTACCTGTTTGAGATATAAAGTCTGGTATAATTCTTCTTATCTTCATTAAAAATTCACCGTCACCCCTAAGATCTGGCATACCAATAGTTTGTCCTGATGCAGTTCTTTTCTGTGTAATGTCAAAGTCTCCAGATGTAATTTCTGCAAGTATCGGTGTAACCGTTCCTCCAGCTACAACTTGATCGGTCCCTGTTTCATGTTGAAAGTAAATAGAACAACCATCAGTATTACCTACTACATCAGAAGCTGTGCCAGCAGGATCGTATTCTGTTGCGTGTGGTTTTGCAAACACAGCAGAGTCTGCCCATGCTGTTCTTGCTAATGTTCCTGTTGTCCAAATAGCTTGTTTAGGACTAGCTCTACTGTAAGACTCAATGTAATTGTATGACACCATGTTGTTAATAGCTAATGAAGTACCTGATGGATAGAACCATATAACTTCTCCAAACAAATTGTTTAGTCCTACATTAATTAAATCTCTAGGTGTAGAGTTTAGATTGTCATAAACAAAGTCTTCTACTAAACAGTCCATAGATTCTAACTGACCGTCGTATCTAAAGAAACCGTTTTCTGACATCCAGAATGCTGTACCATCTACCTCAACACATGCATTCTTACCAATCAATCCACAGTTACTACCTATTTGTTGAAATGAGAAAGTGAACGGTGCACCTACAAAGGTCATTAAAAATAATGCTGTGTCTGTCCATACATAGATTGCATCCCTACCTCGTATAGCTCCCATAATTTTAGAACCTGCTGCAAGTCTCTGTGTACCTGCCGTGTTCTCTGCGGTTACGGTGTATGCATCTGTGCCGTCAATATTTTCTTGATCAGAGAATCTAATAAACATAGCATCTTGTGATGACTGTGTTCCTACCGTTGTTTCTGTACCAAAAAATACTAAGTGACGATCAGGTGTAGATACTAATACATGTCTTGATGCTGTTGGTGCGTTTGCAATTATTGTTGCTCGTGTTGACGTTGCATTAGCTGCAGCTGCATCCCATTCAAAACATCTACCGTTATAGATTAGTGCAATAAGTTTTGTACCAAAGTTATCTAATACCCATAAACCAGGATCAATTGTAAAGTCAGCAGATGAAGCTTCGCCCCATGCTACAAACTGAGAAATATTTGTAACCGTCACACCACCACTGTGAGCAGCTTTTGTAGTGCCGTTAACTTCTCTATCACCACCACTTAAAATGTTTGTCGTTGTATTGTTATTTGTGTAACTAATATCTTCTGTACCAATTCTAATTTCACCGGTAGCAGGAAACTGAGATGTGTCTGTTAAAGGAATATCAGTTACCGTATCGTTAATGCTAGAAGCTAATGTTGTTGTTGCTGGTCCGGCTACCGTACCACTCCATAACCCTGTACCCCAACCAAAGCCACCAACTTGTTGTGCGGGTCCTACGGTGTAATAACATAATATAGAGGCAGATCCTGCTGTACTTAAAGGTGTGCCAGATTCAGCTAACGCTGCAGTAATTGTAAATGTAGTTGTTGTAGGAACAGACGTTACCATATATTTAACATCTTCAAAGGTAGCGTTTGTATATGTAGATCCTGATAAACCTGTTACATTATCGAATAATACAATGTCATCATCTTGTAATCCATGAGCCCCGGTGCATGTTACTGTAATTGTTTTTTTTGAAGCCTCACTTGTAAAGTTTGCACCTGTGAGTGTAGTTCTTATAGGGTGTATGTCATAATAGGTACCGCCTGAATATGCATATAAAATTCTGTTTGTGCCTATTGCAGCGTATTTAATACCTGCGTTATCGTCAAAGTGATGTATGGCTCTGGCTGCACCTGTAAGATTAGTGGCACCAAGCTGTGTCCAGCCACCTATCTTTTCTGGTGATCCATATCTAAATCGTACGTTATCTCCCCCGGTCCATTGTCCTTCAGCCCCGGTTGGAGTAACTTGTTTATTAAAGCCCGGCAAAAAGCCTAGTTTTTGTAACATAGAAATTCCTGTTTTATTTAGATTATATTAAATCGCGTTGTAGTTCAACGTTATTTGGGTATGCCCAACATGGGTCTTTTATCATACAAATTGGTCTTTGCAAACCGTCCATCTGCATGGTTGTAGTGTAGAAATACTTGTCCGCACAGCTTGCCTTCAAAAGGCTTACGCCAGTGCTCTAATTCACAGCCAGAATAGATAAGCATATCACCCGGTTTTAAATTAACTTCTACACCTACGGGTGCACCTGGTTTGATAATACCTTTGTATTCATCAATAACTGTATTCTCGCCTGTTGGATCTAGATAGATAGGCCAATGATCACCGCCTAAACATAGTGTAGTAGAGATCTCACAGCTAGGTCTATCTTTATGTCTGTTTAAAATATTGCCTGTTCTGTAAAGTCTTGTGTAAGAATAAGTAGGCACTAATTTAAGTCCTGTTTTCTTTTGCATGGTATCAATAGTTTTAACTAATAATACTTCCATAAGTCTATCTGCATATTTGGCATAAGATCCTGGTACTTGTACATCATGAAAGTTACCAACTAATGGATTACCTTTATGTGTGGTGTAATTGTTTATCATCCAGTTATCAGCTTCTGCAGATATTTGTAGATATCTATAAGCAACGTCTGCTAGTTCTTTAGATATAGCACCTCTAATGACTTGGTATTTATTTTTTTTAAAACTCATATTTGTATAAAATTAAAGGACACAGATATACGCCAGTTCTTTTCGCCTTTATCTGTATTTAAATTAATGTCTACGCCGTGAGGCAACCAAGATGGAAAGAATATCATTCTTCCTTCTACAGGTGTATAAGCACATACTCTCCATAAAGCTTCAGGTATACCTTCAACTCTTCTAGGCATATGTGTATTGGGTCCTGGTCTTGGATCTTCTAAAAATAGTTTACCAGAGTTCTTAGGTACTTTAATATAATACACACCTGACCATAATGAGTTAGGGTGGGTATGTGTTTTATTATAACTGTATGTTGGATTAATATTAGCCCACATATTGCCTAAACCTAATTTAGGTTGTACTCCGTAATCTTTATTACATTCTTCTGCCATCTTAAATAGTTCTTGAGTAAGTGGCTGAAATTCTTTTCTTTCATTCATATCTGTTTTACTGTGCCAACCAAATCCAGAGTTTGTTTTCTTCTCTCCATCAGGATCAGCTTTCTTCCAAGCTTTGATATGTTTGAATAAATATTTATTGAGTTCTTTAGCGTTAGGTAAATCGTAAAAGTATACAGGAGTTGGAAATAATATCTTTCTATTAAGCTTCATTTTAAAGGTGGTCCTCCAAACCACATAACCATAGATCGTCTAATACCTTTTTTAACAGGAGCTACTTTGTGTCTTAGAAATGATGCAAAGAATATAGCTTGACCTTGTTTAAGAGGTAAAGGTTTATTATCACCCATCTCTGAAAACATAAGGTCACCTCCAGTAAAATCTTTAGGGTCTGATAATAATAAAGTCATAGATATTTTTCTAATAGGATTTTGACCGTCTTGACCAAAAGCATTTAGATCCATGTGCCAATCATAAAAACCACCTTTAGGATATTCTGTAAACTGTGCTGGCTCTGTAAGTCTAACACCATCAAAACCAAAATGATTTAAATTTACAATAGAGAGTTGATTCTCTATTTGTTTATACATCTCAGGTAATTTATTAAAAGGTATCCATGATATTGTTGTCACTCGCTTCTTGGTATCATGTGCACCTTTCTCTCCACCACCTACTTTGGCTACTTCAGGTTTTTGTTGATGTCCAGCATTTACAATCATCTGACATTGTTGCGGTGTAAATATTGGTTGTGTCGTTGTGGCAACATAAGATTGCCATCTTGGCATTCTTGGTATCATTCGTTTTGCCCTGATCCTGTTCTTGATGCTACTGGATTATAGTCAACATCAACGTTACAAACTAAAGTTCTTCTCTTTTCTTTTGTAGAGTTAAATGGATAAACACAGTGTCTCATATCATAAGGAAAAACATAAAAGTCTCCTATCTTCATATTAGGTGAGTAATCTGTTTTAGAAAACTGACCATTAGCTGAACCAATGATTTGAAGTCTACCATTCATAGGTTTTGATTCTGCAGAATATTCTATACCTGTATCCTTAGGCATCTTCAAACACATCACAGAAGATAGACCTGTATAGAGTTTACCTTGATGGATATGTACTGGATTATATTCATTAGCTTTCATTTCATTAACCCAAACAGAATTGATATTCTTTTGTGTAGGTCCAATCTTATTCCAATCTGTGTAGTGATCAAAGACGGTATGAAACCATTTTAATATATCTTGTGGCAAGAAACAATGTTGATGCATTTTGTCATTGTTAGGACCAGAATAATATAAAGATACTTCATCTTCTATTTTACCAACAAGTTGTTTGTTAGCAGAAGGCAAATGTTTTTTTTGTTTCTCATAGATCTCATTAAGACCAACAAAGATCTCTAATGGAACTTGATACTTTAAAACTGTTTGACCTAAGTATACAAAGTCAAATTTCATATTATCTCAGTTTCTTTTTTTCTTTCGGTGGTTGTAACTCTTTATCTCTAATCACTCTTTCAAGTGTATCGATTTGACCTAACACGTTAAACACTTCAGGTTGTGATGTTCCTGGAGTAATAGTATTCTTTTGATGTTGTAGTCTTAACATGTAAGAATGTGCTTGGTGTGAATTAACATCTTTCTTATCAAAGTTATCATCGTCAAACTCTTTTTTAAGTTTAGACCAAGTTGCAACTTCTCTCATTCTGTGTTTTGCAACAAGTTCCATTTGAGCTTTACCATAGATCTTTTCTTCTAATTCTATTTGTTTAAGTTCAACTTCTAATGGATCTTTTTCTTTTTTGATATCTCTTTGTAATTTTTTAATTTCCACTTCATTTTTTCTAGCATCAAATGATAAATGGACTAAGTTCTCAAAGTGAGTATTTTGTTCTCTAACGGATTGCCAATACTTTGCAGCTTTCGTTGGATATTTATTATCAGACAATACAGAAAATCTCATCTCTGTTTCTGTTCTGAACATTTGTTTTTTGTGCCACGTATCTTGTAGCTCAGGTATTAATTTCTTAAACTCTTTAACATCTTCTTTATCAAGAATGTTAGTTAGGTATTTAGA
>WLWG01003231.1_pt1 | contig 11328 bp, 5 predicted proteins | sample 6712871 | NCBI WGS metagenome assembly WLWG01 (sample SAMN12718693, study PRJNA515312) | sponge metagenome | isolation source: marine sponge | host: Mycale hentscheli | place: New Zealand: South Island, Marlborough, Capsize Point | collected 2003-05-01 | reverse complement strand
GAAAGCTCGGCATAGACGATGTAGACTTTAGAATACAAGGAGAGACCGGAGCTGTGGTCGGATATGCAGAAGTAAAAGTCCTGGACACGGAGATGAAAGATTCATTCCCATTAATGGTTGAAGCCCGCAAAATTATAAAGCTTCGAGACAAACGACTACACGCAGTAATGATATGGTCATGTATAGATGGCATCTACTATCTTCCTATAGAAGGACTGGTAGGCAGAGCACTATGGTCAGAAGAAGAGGAGCTGATGCTGTCCTTTGATAATAAAAAACTTTTTAAATATGTCAGACCCTAAACTAAACTTTGCTCTAGCATTCCTAATCAACGGTCTGCTCTGCTATTTAATTTATAGAGCTATATTTTAAAACTTTTTACGAAGCCTCCTTGTTCTAAGTAAAGATTGAGTCTTACCCTTATTACCTACTCTCTTGGGTAAATTTGTCCCTTTTGGGGTTTCTTTTTCCCATTTAGCTGCTATCTCAGGCAGGTTCTTATACATATATCTTCTTTGTGCTTGGCTTACAAAAGGCATAACTACTCGTACATTGATTCTAACATTTCTTTTTCTAGCTCTCGCATATCTTTCTCAAGTTGCTTTAGCTCTGGGTCTTCCATGTCTTTTATCATCTCATACATCTCCGGATAAAACTTCTTCATCTCCGTCATAGACATAGGCTTCTTTTTTGCTCCTTGTTTTTTAGGTCTACCCTCTATCTGATATTTAGAGTAGTTCAATAACCTTAGCATAAACTCACCAAAGTCTTCACTTTGTGATAACTTTGGATAGTTATAAGCAAACTTTTCTAGAGTTGCAACAGGCACACCTCTGGTTGTTAAAATATTTAAAACTAATTCATAACCACCTTCACTTCTTTCTTTTTCGTTTTTACCAAAAACAAATTTTTGTAAAGAACCTAACATTTCAATGGCTTGTTGATAGATTGCAAGCTGTCTAAAGTCTTTATACCAAGGTTTTTGTTGGAACGCATCGGCTGTTTTTGCTATTAACTCACCTACAATGAACAACGCATTAAAATTACCAATGATAGCAGCTCTTAACATATCTTCAGTATCTTCATCTTCCCAATCAGATATTGGAAAACCTGATGAAACCCACTGAAAGAACATAGGCATAAAGAAATGATACATTAATAACTGCCTTACATTTTCAGTAAGAGTTCCTTTACCAGCGCTTCTATCCCACGCTCTTAATTTGCGCATCAAGTTTCTAGAGGCTGTAATTTCTTTTCTTAAATATTGTTTAGGAGTGGTCAAGAACATATTCATAGACCTAACCCAGGGGTTAGAGGTTTGAAAGTAATCCTTGTCTTGAAGGTCAGAAGACTGCTGAGTTTCTTTAGTATCTTTTTCAAACCTTTTTATAGCATAATCTATAACCTCTTGTTCACTAGCTCTAGGATTTTTCTTTTTATATGTATCTTTATAATAAAGATAATTTGGCATACCTCCTAGCATAATAGCTGTTCTATCACCAAATTTTGTAGTAAACATTATAAAGTTTTCATAGAATATTTTGCTTTTACTTGGAAGCCACTGTACTTTATTAGGTTTATCTAAATTAGCATAAGTTTCTATTTGTCTTAATATACTATCATTTCTTCTGTCTTGCATATAAACAGAATTATCTCTTATTTCTTTCCAGGTTTTAACAACCTCAGGAAGATTCTTCATTGAATACTTAATCCAGTTTCCTATACCAATATCATTTGCATAAGTAAACATGGAGGTCAACTGCTTTATTGCAATAACAGGACTCAATCCAATCCTTGCGGTAATAAAATAACTGTTTAATTTATTCAATAAAGCATCTCCTTTAGACCTTTGAGGGCCTTTAGCCGCAATACTTTTAAATACATTATCAATAGCATCATATGCTGTGTTTCCATGTATTCTTCTTATGGCTTCTTCAATAAAAGGATTTGTAAATATTTTATTTACATCTCTAATTGACTCGGCATAAGCTGCAAAATATTCCATGTCTCTGGTATAAGATACGAGCGCATCTGTCAAATTCATAGCTAATATTTCTGTAGCAGGATTAGTTCTAAGAAGTATAGATGGAGAGGTAACTGAAGTATTAAAAGTACTTCTATCTGCTAACAAGTCAACTGCCTCTGGTTCTCCTTCAGTTCTAAATATACGACCCGCGTAGTTTTGAGTTTGAGGCATATCGGTTCTATATATTCTTTTATATACACTGTTATAGTAATCATATACTGCTGGAAAATACTCGTCAACCTGCCAGTCTGCAAACTTTTTTAAGTCTGAATCTAAAAGGTCTTCTATTTTTTGCATAGTTTCAGCGTAGCCATCACCATACATATTTTTAAAAGCAGGGTGTGTTTCTTTATTTTTATATTGATTATACAAATACGCCATCTGGTCTTGAGTATAAACGTGTTCAATTCCTTCGCTGTCTTCTACCGTAATAATATCTTTTTTAAATTTTCTAGCTTTTTTAGCCCAGTCTTTTCCGTAATATTCTTTTAGCTTATCCTGAAGCATAGCATTAAACGCAAGCATTCTACGTTTGTATTGAATGGATGAGTCATTTATTTTGTCAGTTACTAGTTCTTGAGCTTTACCACCCATCATTTCTCCAGGCAATGAAGATATTCTATCCATGAGCCCTGACAATGATTCTGCTGTTGATAATCTCAAAGAATCACGAAGACCTCTAAAAAACTTTTTTAGTTTACTATCAAGTTTTTTTCTTTGTTCTTCAGACCTTTTTATTTTTCTTAATCTAGCCAACTTCTTTTTAAAGTCAGGGTCATCTGGGTCAAGCTTTTCACCAGTTATTTCTTCATAAACAGCAGCGGTTTCCGCTCGGTATCTTTTAGCTGCTGCTTCTAATTCTTTTTTTAACTGTTGTTTACCTAGTTCAATAATAGAATTTAAACCTGCATATACACTATCTAGCACTTGAGTTTTTCGTGGATTAGTATTTTCCATAACCTCGGCATTAGCATAATTTATAGCTATTTGTAGGTCACCCATTCTATTCAACTGCTCATCCGTTGGATTAGTCTCTGTAAGTAGTGTATTAAATTCTTCCGTTAATTTAGCTTGTAATTCATTAATCTGCTCAGGAGTAAGACCTGAAAAGTTGGTCATCTTTCTTATGCCGTCTATTCTTTTTCTTGTCTGAGGGTCTATAGTTTTTCCAATCTTTTTAGCTCTCTCTGTTCTTTCATACTTACCCTCAAGTATAGACTGTATTTCTTTTGTAAGTATTTTATTATTTTCTTCAGCCACAAAGTCTGTAATCTCTTTGAATACATTGTCAATCTTTGCGCCTTGAGCTTGTGTTGATTGCATGAAGTCTGGAGTTACTCGCTCTATGTACCTAAACATTCTTTGAGCGTCTTTACTTAAAAGTATACGAGCGGGTAATGCCTTACGCATAAAGTTCTTCAGCTCCGTCTTAACTTTTTGTACATCGCGTATACCTTTTATTCTTTGCTTGACAGCAGCTCTAGCTATACCTAACTTACGAGACATATCTTGCGTTGGTCTCATGCCTAAAGTTTTTTGTAGGTCAATCTCCATCAACATCTGCTGAGTAGACAATCCTTTTCTTGCTCGTGTTTCACCACGAACCTTATAAGTGTCAGCCTCGTTTTTATATTCAGGCTGGCGTTGCATATACTCAATAGCTTTCTCTAGTATCTGAGAATCTGCAAGTGGCTTCTTCTTTTTCTTTTCTTTTTGTACGAGCTTATCAATTCGCTTGAATAGTTTTAAACCTGCCTTAGCACCACCTTGAATATTTTTAAAGCTTGCAGGCAAAGCTCCTAGCCCTTCAGATACAATCTCCATCGCAGATTTTATTTCCTTCATAGGAACTTTTCTTACTCTGCTTAAATAATCTATTATAACAGTATCTTTAAATCCAGCCTCTCTTCCTTCAGATATATATTCCTCTGTTGCTCTTTGTTGTCTACGTTTAAGCTTTGTGACATACTGACCACCCATTGCAGAGCGTGCAGCTCTAGCTTTAGTTCTTTTACCTAAAGGAACTTGACTTGCTTTTTTAGATTTAGGAACTGCTTTAGGGTATGCTTCCCTAACATCCACAAAATCATCTAAAACCATAATAGGCTGTCCTGAAATAGTAAATGGATATGATGGATGATAGTTAGGGTCTCCTTCCCTTACTTCAGTAATTTTAGAATCTTTATCAAATTGAATAGCAGATATTATATCTCCATACTCAGCATTTTTTAAACTAGGTGCATTTACATAATCTAAAACACCAACATCTACTTTAGCAGTTTTAGTTAAAGGAGGTATATTGAATTTTTCTTGTGAAGTAGCACTAAAAAATGTTTTTGCAAACTCACCCCTTACCTCATAAGATATTTTATTTTTACCCTCAAAAGGCATCAAGGTGTTTAATTCTTCTAAGTTTTTTATTTGAGCTGGTAATCCCTTGGCTTTTAATCCTTCAGAAACTTTAGTTAATCTTAACTTTTCATTTACATAATTAAGAAGTTCATTAGGGTTTGCTCCTTTGTTTATTGCGTGAGCTATTTCCGCATTTAAATATTGAAAAAAAGTAAAGCTTCCTGTAATACCATCAGGAGCTTGAGACATTACTAAGCCAACACCATCACTTTGTTTTACTTTATTTAAAACCTTTTGAGCGTTAGTTTTGTCTGTGAATGCCCATCCAAATCCTGTTCCGTAAGGATATAAGTAACCTCCATAAAAATTAAACTCTAAACCTGTTGGGCTTTTTATCTTACCAAAAGTTGCTTGGTCTGCCGCAAAAACAAAAGCGTTAACTCCAGACAACTCGTTTAAGCTACCTACTTTTATGGTATTTAAATCTATTCCTCCATTATCTACTTGAAATGGAGCGTCTTGTTGTTGCCTACGCAAATTATTTGTACGACCACTACTTGCAATGTCATCAGGAATTATCCCCTCAGCTTGCGGTATAAGCTCTCCTTGTTCTAATATTTGCACATCTCCCTCAACTATCTCTTCACCAGTAGCAACCTTTCCTGCTAAGGTATTAAGCAGGTCTATAACATCCTCATCTGTCTTGGTGAACTCTGATATTTTTAAATCAACACCTATCTGTCTAGCCAAGTTCTCTATAAACTTAACTACTTTGTTTTTATTAGGCTTGCTTAGAGTTTTGTATTCTGATGATAGAATGCCTATAAGCTCTGCTAGACGCTCTTCATTCTGTAGTTCTGTAACATCTGTATATGACTCTGCAAAAGTATCTATACGCTTCGCTAATTCGCTGGTAGCTGGCAACGCTTTTCTTACAGACTTCATCATTTTCTCAGCTAACTGAGCAGCGGCTGGTTCTGTCTTTACTTTGTTTAAAAATACTGCGTGGAATATTTCATGAGGCACTGTAGTTAGAGATGCCTGTTCTAAGTTTATATGAATAACATCAGCTGCTGGGTCGTACTCACCCCTTCCAGGAGCGGCAAACTTCTCAAACTCTTCTGTTGTTTCATGAAGAATAATTCTAGTCTTAGGAAGTAATTTAGATACAGCTTTAGCTCCACGCTGTGCTATTTTAATAATAGTGTTTTCAGTTCCTAAAACTTTAGCTGATTTTGTTTTTGTTTTTTTACTTCTATTAATAGACAGATTATCAGTTACTGTCTCTGTAGTTTCTTCAACCTCATCTCCAAAGAATGACTCAATATCTACAGCCTGTTCTTTTTCAACTTTAGTTTTTAATGGAGCTGACTTTTCATCTACCTCGCCTTCTTCTTTTATAGCTTTATCTTTTGTTTTTTCACCCTCTACAATCTTTCTTATGTCTTCTTCTATACGAGCTATTTCAGTATCAATATTGCCAACTAAAGCAGGGTCTTTATCAGCCTTCTCTTCAACCAACTCTTGTTTGCTCGCAAGCAAACCTAAAACTTCTTGTTGTTTTTCTGGTGACAAGTCTATAGGAACTTGATTAGCTAAACCAGCAGCCTTTTCAAAATTAGCAAGTTGTGTTTCTGCCTCCTCTTTAGTTATCTCTCCTTTTTCTTGTTGTAGTTTTAGTTGTTGTACAAAAGCTTTTTTAGTAACACCATCGTTTCTTATTTTAAGAAACATATCAAAGATGTTTTTATCAACTCTAGTAAAATCTTTTTTTGCGTATGCGTCACTTATAGCTGGCAATGTACCTAACACAAATCCACCCACTGCTTCTTGTCCTGCTGCATAAGCCATTTCGGCTAATGCTTCAGGTATAGAGTTTGGACCTTGAAACAACTCTTTGTCTTTTATTTCTTCATATATAAATTTACCAAGAATATCTGCACCCTCTTGTAAAAATCCTGTCTCTGCTTCTGCTAAAGAAGCTCCTGCATATGTCAACCCTGCTCTACCTAGTTTGGATTTAATTTCATTTCTAATTGCATCTCTTATAATCGAAGGTGTTGCTTTTGTAGGCACTTTTTTTAATCCATTTAATACAAGCCTCTTAACTAGCCCTGAGTTTGTTATTACATTTCTAAACCCAAGGTTTTCTAAAAGACCAACAGTAATAGCTAATGGAACTTTTAAAATAGTTTTTTCATCTTCCGTTAAATCTAAATCCTTAAACTCTTCTTGATATTGTGAGTTGACTTGAGCTACTAGTGCAGGTATTCTTAAAAATTTACTCGGAGAAAGTATTGCAGGCAAGCTTCGTGCGAGTCCTAGAAATGCACCAGGGAAAAACTTTTGTTGTTGTGCTTGTTCCCATTGTTCAGATACATCTTTACCTCCTAATTTTTCTACAAAAAACTCTCTTATAGGTGGTAATATTTTTTCTTTAACTTCTTTTCTTTTGAGGTCGCTTTCTTTTTGTTCCTCTTCTGTCATTTTTCTTTTTGGCAATCCACGAACTCCCATGTCCATAGCAAAATCAACAACACCAGCAGGTATTTCACCTATACCACGAAGAAAACTATCTACAAGACCAGCCGTCATTGAGCCTTGCTTTCTCTTCATTTCATAATATCCTCCAACAGCTGTTTGTAATATGCGTTCTCTATCTTCAAAGGTTTTAGAATAGGCTTGTATTTGTTGTAGCGTTTTATTTAAATCAGCTTGTTCTTTGTTAAATGCCTCTATACGTTCTCTTTGTTGTAGACGTTGTTCTGAAGTTAATAATTCTAAAGCTTGTCTTTCAACCTCATGTCTTTCTTTATATTTTAAATAATTGTTTACACCTTCTGCAAATTTATCAGCTTCCTGATTTAATGTTTTTAAACTCTCTTGTACTTCTTGGTCTGTTTTAAAAGTTATCTTATTAGCATTATAGTTAGCTTGCGCTTTTTTTATCATAACGCTTTCTTCCTTGTTTGAGTTTATAAACTCATTCAGCCTGTCTCTTTCTTGTTTATTACCGCTTGTTGTAAAAGCATCTAACCCAATAGTAATGGTATTACCATTCACAGCAGTTACTTTTACATTATCAGTCAAGCCTGTTTCTTCAAAAACAAAACCATCATTGCCAAACCTGTAATTTAGTTCTGGAACAATATACTCTTCATCTCTACTTATGTCTTCGATAGACACAGGAGCTTCAGGGGCTTCAGGTTTTTCTATTTCTAAAGTAGAATCTGTGGTCTCAGAAACTGTTGTAGGTGTAGTATCAATTTCTGCTTCAGTTGGTTGAGTAATTGTAGGTTGCACCGATAAACCATCTTCCGATAGTGATACCGTATCTTTTGGAGTGTCTTTTTTTTTTACGCCAACAAGAACTTGAAAGTCTTCGATTGGTTTTTGATAACCTTGCTGTTTAACATAGTTATAGTTATCCTCTAATACCTCTTGGTCAGAACTAATTAAGGTAGAGAACTCTTCTATTGATTTTGAATATCCTTTAGATACAGCTCTATTATATAAATCCTGTAATACTTCTTGGTCCATACTTGCTATTTATTACTATAATCTATACCTGTAGTTTCTGATTCTAATGATAAAAATCTTTCGGTCGCATCTTTGTTCGCTCTAATAAATCCTTTAAGGGCTTCCAATAAACCTTCTTTTCCTGCTTCTGAAAAATCTATTTCTTGGGTGACCTCATTATTTCCTGAACCAATTTTGAAGATTAAAGAATCTCCAGTAGTTCTAGTAGGGTTTTCAATTGTTACACCATATTTAGTAGCTATTGGAGCTAATTTACCCAACACAGTTGCGTCATCTGTAAAATCCTCATCGGTAATCACACTAGGATTAAAATCAGAATTTAACTGAGCATCAAACCTTACTAGACCACTAGGTGGTTTAGGAGGTGTTGTTCTTTCAAACAATACGTTTGTACCTGTTATAGGAGCTGCTACCATTCCTTCTGTAAGACTAGAGTTTTTTAATGCAGTATTTATATCTTCCACACCTGTCAATCCAGATGCTGCTCCTTTAACAAAACTAAGCGTTGCTTCACCTCTTGGATATGGAGTCGTAACTGGCTGCGCTCCTTTTGTTGAAGACTGTCGTGTAACTAAAATCTCGTCTGGAGTTTCAACAATTTTAATAATGGTGTCGTCTCTTCCAGCTATATCAGATGCAGACAACACTCTTTCTTCTAGAGTTTTTCCAGACTGCATAGTAGCAAGAGAGGTGACTATTCGACCAGATGCTTTGCCAGTAGTTTTTCTTCCTATATCTCCTTCAGTATCTGTCTTGAACTTTTGTTTCTTAGGCAAGTAAGCTTCTAGTATACCATCGAATTTATCTACTGCATAATTCAACTGTTCTTCTGTCAAAGAAGTAGAGCCGTCTTGATTTAGTAAAATCATTTTAGACATCTCATCGTTTTTTGTAGCGGCTTCATCTGAATCTTTTGTAAAAGAAAAACCTTCATTCAGATAGTCTGTTAAAAAAGCTCCTGCGTCTTCACTATTTAATATAGCTCTTATTTGGTCTTTTCTTGCCTGGTCTAACTTAGCTTGTGTTCCCTTGGGAGCGTTGTATAAAGCCTTATACGCCTGCTCAATATCCGTACCTCCCACAGTTCTTAAAACAGTTTGAGCTACATCTTTAGCTAAATCAGAAGCTGCCTTGTCGGCATCAAAAGATGTATACAAAGCGCTTGAAGCCTGTAAAAGTTCGCTCGCATTTAAAAATTCATTAGGGTTTTCACTCATCACATATACCCCGTCTACTAAATCTTTTTTTGCTACACTTACCTCTGAAGTTTCAGGGTTTACAATAACGCCTGTCTTTTCAAAATCAAACATACTTTCTGCTTGAGCTCTTAGAAACAACATTTTTTCTTTAGCCAATGTTCCGTTAGCTATGCCATCCATTACTTCATTATAATTTTTATTGTAAGTGTTGTAAGACTGAAGAACTAAATCCGTTCCATTTTTTCTATTTGCTTTATTACGCAAATAATCTTTTGTACTTAACGCTCCGCTCTTCCAAAGCTTTTGGTCAATCCCAGCTGTCCCAGTTATAGAGTCTACAGTGTTCATAATCCACTGATTAGCTAAAGCATCTTTGCCAAGCTCTACAGAACCTAGTCTTTTTATTTCATCACGATAAGCCTGCTCGCCTTTTTGTCTTGTTTCTTCCCTAGCTTTTTCTTGGTCTGTTAAAGTTTTTACAACATCTCTTCCTACACTTAACCAATCTACTCCTCCGCTATCTATTAAAGGCTGTGCTTTAAATCCTATTTTTGTAGCCATAAAATATTATCTATTTTTAAAATACTGTCTTTGTTCAAAAGGACTCATGCTGCTAAAAAAATCTCTAGGGTCTTGCCCGTAGGTAACAGACGCAAAATTGTCAGTTCCAGGAACTCCATAAGCTGAAGGGTCATATCCAGGAGCGTATGATGTAACGGGATTTATATTTCCAAACTCTCCTATAGTCATATCACCCCCTATTTTTCCTGTATTTCTTGCTCTGTTAAATTGCCTAGTAAGTTTATTGGTGGCTCGTGTAGTACTGTCTGGTAGGTATTCAGGTAACATTTCTCCACCCAACTTTAGTAAATCGCTAGCGCCTTCGATTGTTCGTTGTGTTGCCTGTTCCCCTCTTATTCTTTCAAGCATAGCTGCTTCTTGTTGACCTTCAACTTCTTTTAAATCTAAACCCGCTTGTAGACCTGCTAATCTAGCATCTTCACTAGCGGCTAATTTTTGTAATCCAAAAAGCTCTTGCCCCATGGCAGACGCCACTCTTCTTTGTCCCTGCTGTTGAGCCATTTGAACTCTTCCCGCTGTAGCGGCAGCACCTCTCGTAGAGCCTTCAACACCTGCTTGTAAAGCTTGAGCTCCTGAAGAGAGTAAAGCCTCACGCTCTAACTCGTAAGCCTCTTTAGGTATTGACAGCCCTTCTAAATAATTAACATCTAATCTTTTTCTTGCATCAGCCAATGCATCACTAGCAGCTTTTTCAGCTTTTTGTTGCGCTTTATTGGCTTGTTTTGCTTTTACAAACGAAGCTGTGGCTGTGCCTGCTGCTGCTGCAATTTTTGCTGCTGATGCTACTTTTGCTAAAGTTATTCCAGTTGTTACAGCTGCTGTTGTAAATCCTCCCATACTATAATACTTTTATCATTTCTTTATTGTAACTATCCCCTTGTATATAGCCTAGCTCTTCATATGTTTTTATAAGGCCATCGTGTTTTATAAGGGCGTATGTAAATTTGTTATCTGCACTTTGCGCTACTCTAGTAAGAGCGTCAATTAACAAAATTAGAGCAGCCTTCCTGTTGGCTCTATCAGTATAATTTTTATTAGAAATAATCCAATCTACCCAAGCTACTTTTGAATTTGTCATATATATAAATCCTGCACAAACAGGTATTTTTTCATCATAAACTATTAAACCACCTTTACCTTCATCTGGTAAAAAATCTTTAACAGGTGCTTCCCATTTCCAATCTTTCCACCAACCTACTAAAATCTGCTCATAGTCAGACTCTTCAAGTGATTTAATATTTAATTTCATTCACCTACAAAGATACTAATTTTAGGGATAGCTTTTCATTACTTCAGACTCTACTGCAAATAGTTCCGTAGCTGTGCTATCTGTATTTGTTATTGTAAACAAGCAGTAGTGCCCTAATACTCCATTTGATTCAGCTTGCTGATTCTTAATGTACATTATAAACCCATCCTGTAATGATATAGCTACCGCACCGCTTATAGAATTATCAATAACAATGTTGTTGGTATTGTTCTGTAAGTCTATGTTTATTGCCGTTACCTGTCCAGCCATTTGTACTGCGCTGTATGGAGGAGGCGCAAAGTATATAATGTCGCCAACACTAAGGTCGCTGCCAATAGCTATTAAAGGGTCTGTTGCAAAATTAATTATAGTGCTCGTTC
>WLWG01003228.1_pt1 | contig 11341 bp, 15 predicted proteins | sample 6712871 | NCBI WGS metagenome assembly WLWG01 (sample SAMN12718693, study PRJNA515312) | sponge metagenome | isolation source: marine sponge | host: Mycale hentscheli | place: New Zealand: South Island, Marlborough, Capsize Point | collected 2003-05-01 | reverse complement strand
GTTCAAGAAAAGCCAGCTTTGCTGCATCTTGAACGAACTATGTTGTGCTTTTTCAACATAATTTTCATCCAATGTGCATCCAAAACTGATGTTTTTCCGAGATTTAAAATTTTGATGAACAGTTACTTATTTTTAGCCCACTGATCCAACAATGCCGTGCGTAACAACACGCCATTGGTGACTTGCTGCAACACGGTGGATTGGGCGTGATACACCAGTGTTTCAGCAATTTCAACATTCACATTCACAGGTCCCGGATGCATGATCACTGCTTTAGGGTTTGCCAATGCCAAACGTTTTTGCGTCAAGCCATAGTGAGCGAAATAATCACCCGCATCGGGCAGCATAATGCTGGGCATGCGTTCTCGTTGAATGCGTAGTAACATAATCACATCCACCCCCTGTAGCCCATTGACTAAATCGGTGGATGTTTTTACATAAGAGAATGGCAAATCCGTAGGCAATAATTCTGCTGGGCCGATGATGCGAATGTCGCGAGTCCCTAATAAATCAAATGCGGCTAACTGCGAATTGGTTACCCGTGAATGCAAAGTATCCCCAACAATGGCAACAGACAGTTTGGTAAAATCAACCCCGTGCTGTAAAAGAGTAAACATATCCAGCAAAGCCTGGGTGGGATGCGCGTGACAACCGTCTCCCGCATTGATTAAATGCAACGTTGGATGTAAATGAGGAATCAGCGATGTCCCAATATCTTCTTGTGGATGGCGCATCACTAGAAAATCGCACCCCATGGCTTGTAGGGTAAGGATGCTATCCAATAGCGACTCGCCTTTTTGTACCGAAGAGGTTTTCACATCCACATTGATGACGTGTGCCCCTAAGCGTTTGGCCGCCAATTCAAAACTGACGCGAGTACGGGTGCTGTTTTCGTAAAATAAATTGACCAATGTGTGATCAAGCAAACGCTGTGCAAGACTGCGTGCCGGTTGTTGGGCAATCCGTTGTGCCGCTGTTAATAAATTTTCAAGGTGGGTGCGATCTAAATCACTAATTTGCAATAGATGTTGGATCATGTTGGGCAGAATTAAATTTATTAGCGTGAAGTATACCCCTTCCATTGTAAGATGCGAAGGTTATCCATTCATTGATGGTGCGTTTTGCATCAAAGAAACTTTCGGATATCGGATGAGGGTAGTATCACCTATCGTAAATGGCTTGTTGCTGGGTATTTTTTATCACAATAATTGCGTGGCGATGGTGGCACACAAATTTTGGTTACGAGTGAAACCAATGTTCAATAATGAGTTGAGCCGCAACGGCATCAATTTCTGTTTTGGTTAATCGTGAATAACCACCATGTTCAAAGACCTGTTGACGGGCAGCAACTGTAGAAAATCGTTCATCCACTTCATGCACCGGTAAATGAAATTGCTGACGCAATTGTTCAGCGAATTGGCGTGCTGCTTCGGTGGTGTATTGAACTTGGTTGTTAACGGTGGTTGGAATGCCAACGATTAAAGCATTTGCTTGCCATTGATGAATTAATTCATCCACTTCGGCCCAGTTTGGCAAGCCTTGGATGGCGGTTAACGTTGTGAGAGGGCGGGCTTGATCGGTGATGGTTTGTCCTACGGCAACGCCAATACGTTTCATACCAAAATCAAATCCTAATACCACATCAGGCATCGTCAGTGTTCCTGAATTCTACAAACATATCAGGCATGACCGGTGTCACCGCTGACCAAATGCATATTATGAATTCCAATGAGAGCGGCTGCGGCTTCCCAGCGTTTGTCAAAAGGAGTATTAAAAATAATGTCTGGCGCGGTAGTACAACTCAACCAAACATTTTGTATCATCTCTTCTTCCAATTGACCGGCTTCCCAACCTGCGTAACCCAAGGCGACTAAAATTTCTTTGGGCCCCTTGCCCATAGCCAATTCTTCCAAAATATCTTGTGAAGTTGTTACGGCCAAACCTTCTTGTTCTTTAGGATAAGTTTTCAAGGAAGAGCGGTAGGCTTTGGTGGGATTGTGAAGAATGAACCCACGCTCGGTTTGAATGGGGCCTCCTTGCATGACGGGAATGTGGTTGGCGGGTTCGTATGCTACTTTGATATCCATCTGACCAAAAATGTAATCAAGTGACAAGTCTGTTGGACGATTGATTACAATCCCAATGGCCCCTTTACTGCTATGTTCACAAACGTAAATTACGGTTTGGTTGAAGTTTGGGTCTTGCAAAGATGGCATAGCAATCAACAAATGATTATTTAAATAAGTTGCTTGCGTCATGAATCATTAACCAATACTATACTGTACGAATACATTGAGTATACATTTGTTAGAGTAGGAAAAAAAGGAGTGAACAAATGGCAACAGGTACTGTTAAATGGTTCAATAATGCAAAGGGATGGGGTTTCATTCTCCCCGAAGAAGGAGGCGAAGACATCTTCGTGCATTATTCATCTGTAGAAGGGACTGGCTTTAAAAAACTGACGGCAGGACAAGCTGTTTCGTTTAAAGTCGAAAAGGGACAGCGCGGGTTACACGCAGTGAAAGTTGAGCCGTTAGAAATCGCTGAATAATCTATCAATGTCTTGGTTTAGCCGCTGCAAAGGTGGCTGATGAGATGTCACCATTGGTGACAAGTTGACGTAGGTATTGTTCAAAAGTCCACATATTTTGCTGCTGACCGGTTTGCATTAATGAATAAAGTTGTGCAAATTTACCGGTGCGAATGGAGTGTTCAATGGCTGGTGTGCTATTGAGCAACTCAATCACTGCGATGCGTTGTGCATGGTTAGTTTTCACCAGACGTTGAGCAATAATAAGTCTTAGTGTTTGTGCTAATGATTCACGCACTAATGTTTGTTCATGATCATCAAATAAATGCAAAATTCGAGTCACCGCTTGATCGGCTGTGTGCGTATGTAATGTTGTGATAACTAAGTGTCCTGTCTGTGCTGCGGTTAATGCTAAACGCATGGTGGTCAAATCGCGAATTTCACCAATAACAATCACATCCGGATCGGCGCGCAGCAAACCACGCAAGGCTTGTGAAAAATCATTAAAATGAATGCCGAACTCACATTGTTGGATCAATCCTTGAGAGCTGGTGAGTTGAATTTCAATAGGATCTTCCAACGTAATTAGATGCAGGGCTTGCCGTTGAAGTAATTCATTGATCAAAGCAGCCAATGTGTGTGTTTTACCACTGCCCGTTGGGCCAGTTACCACAATGAGTCCAGTCCACGGGGGCGTGAGTAAATCCCAAAAATTAGGTAGGCGTAAGGTGGTAAAATCAGGCATGGTATTGGGTAAACGACGCAATGTAAAACTCACGCCTTGCTGTTGTAAGAAACCATACACTCGATAACGCCGATGATGCGGATCTGTCCAAGCACAATCAATGCCTTGTTGTTGTCGCAGTTGGGTTTGTTGATTGTCAGTGAGTAATTGTTTCAGTATGCTTGCCATCATGGTGTACGTTAAAGGTATGTCGGATAAAGCCTTTAATTGACCGGCGTGTCGATATTGTACCGGCAAGCCGGTCGCTAAAAAAATATCCGAAGCTTGTCGTTGATCGGCAATCGATAAATAATCTAGCAATGAAGAGTGTGGTGGCATGACCCATGTAATCCAACAAAATTTAACCCGTATCCTAGATCATATAGATATTCTGTCACAACAGTATCAAAGACCGAAAAATGCCGTGCAACTGTTGGCGGTGAGCAAGACACGAACCGATGATGAAATCCGTGCTGCACACGCTGCTGGGCAACATCATTTTGGTGAGAATTATGCGCAAGAATTGGTTGGAAAAGCACAGCGGTTAGCCGATTTGTCGATTGTTTGGCACTTCATCGGGCCGCTGCAAACTAATAAATGTCGACTGATTGCCGAACACGGCAGCTGGGTGCACAGCGTTTGGCGAGAAAAAGAAATGCGATTGCTCAATCAACAGCGTCCTTCTCATTTACCACCGCTGAATGTTTGTTTACAAATTAATATTGATGAGGAAGCAACCAAGTCTGGTCTTTTATTGTCACAAGTGGCATCGCTGTGTGAACAAAGCCAAGTGTTCCCTCAATTAAAATTGCGCGGATTTATGATCATTCCGCAACCGGTGGTTGCTTTAGATAATCAACAAAACAATCCATTTCATCGATTGCATGAGCATTATTTGCAATTACGATCCCAAGGATTTGCTTTGGATACATTGTCGATGGGAATGTCTGATGATTACCCGCTAGCCATCGCAGAAGGAGCCACTATAATAAGGCTAGGTAGAGCAATTTTTGGAACACGTTTGGCGAAGGGGAGTGTCAGTGAAGTATAAAAAATTAGGTTTTATTGGCGGCGGCCATATGGCGCGTAGCATTATCAGTGGTTTAGTTAAAGATAATTATCCTTGTGAATTAATCTACGTGAGCGATCCCAGTCAAAATAAATTAAACGCATTGCAACAACAGTTTTCCATACAAGTGCAGACAGACAATCAAGCGGTTGCTGAACAAGCTGAGGTCTTAGTCTTTGCAATCAAGCCACAACAAATCATGGATGTATTAAATGAATTATCAACGATTGTGCAACAGCGGCAACCGTTGGTGATTAGTATTGCCGCAGGAATTAATACAGCGGCTATCCAACATTATTTAGGCAAGCAGCTACCCATTGTCAGATGTATGCCAAACACGCCAGCTTTAATGGGTGCCGGCATTACTGGGTTGTTTGCAACCGAATTGGTGATTTCATCACACAAAGCGTTGGCTGAATCGATCATGCGTGCGGTGGGAGTGACTTTATGGGTGAAAAATGAAGCGGATATTGATACGATCACAGCAATTTCAGGCAGTGGTCCGGCTTATTTCTTTTATATTTTTGAAGCTCTGGAAGCCGCTGGGGTTCAATTGGGATTCAGTCAGGCGGATGCTAGATTGTTGGTTTTACAAACGGCGCTGGGCGCCGCACAATTAGCCATGCTAAGTGATAACGATGTAGCACAATTGCGTGCGCAGGTAACATCACCTGGCGGTACGACTGAACAAGCACTGGCTTGGCTGCAATCACGTAATGTGGATACAATTTTGCAAGAAGCGGTGTTTGTTGCTAAAAAACGTGCGGAAGAATTAAGTCAACTGTTAGATTAGAGGTGTACATGCAAGCATTAGTCGATGGGTTTCAATTACTCGTTAAATTAGTCTTCGAAATTTTTGTGTTGGTGATTTTCATTCGAGTTGCTGTGCAATGGCATCGTTTCAATGCGACAAATCCAATCATTCAATTTATAGCCAAGATCACCAACCCATTGATCAACCCGGTACAAAAAATAATTCCTAAGATAGGCCAATTGGATGTGGCTGCATTGTTGATAGCTTATTTGCTGGTATTTATTAAAGTGACGATTTTGTTATCGTTGACCAGCGGGACTTTATTTTTGAACTTACAAACATTACTTTATGCCGTGGTCGATTTCGTCGATCAGTTAATTAATTTATTTTTCTTTAGTATTATTATTTATGTGATATTAGGTTGGATCAATCAACGAGGCAGCGCTTTGTATGAAGTACTAGTGATGATTGTTGATCCAGTTTTAAATCCTCTTCGCGGTATGGTCCCACCGGTGGGCGGTTTTGACATCTCACCCATTATTGCCTTGATTGGGTTGAAATTAATTTCTGTCATATTTTCAAGCGCAATGCTTTATTATTTAATTCCGATGGTATAGAGGTGTATAGAATGAAAAACTTGTTAAAAGTTGGGATTGCCAGTGTGGCCTTGTTGAGTCAAAGTATGTTGTGGGCACAGATGGAAACTTTTTATTGTCCTACCGGTGGGCAGTATGCGAATAAAGGTATGAGTGAAGCGCAAGTCATTGCCGCATGTGGGGAGCCTGACGCGAAACAATTATTGGATGAGCCGGCAATGCAGCAAGAAAAAGTTGAAGAAATTATTTATGCTCTGCCGATTGAAAATCTTTACGAATACAATCGCATTATGAATCCAAAACGTGGTGGTGGTGGCTACATCCCAATTTCTTTTACCATTCTCAAAAACAAAGTGGTGAGCATCGAAGTCGATGATGATGAAGTGGAAAGCACCTCTCTATGTCAACGACGAGGTGTGCAAGTCAAAATAGGTGACACGCGCCGCAGAGTGATCAGTTTGTGTGGCAATCCAAGTTTTACTAATAAGACCACGCGCAGTATTCCATTGGGCGATGGTAATGTTCCTGTGAGTATTTGGACATATGATTTTGGTCCGTATCAGCCAAAAGCCTACATGCGTTTTATTGGTGAGAAATTAGATTCTATTGTTGAACGTTAAACTTAAAAAAGGTACCTGAAATGACGCAAGCCATTGACGATTTAACCGTTGATTATGAAGAAGCTGGACTGCTTGTTACCAAACAATTGGATAAAGTGGTACTTTCCAAGGGTGCATGGACCACAGTTATCTATCAATATCAGGAATGGGATAATGCTAAACAAAGCTATGGCGCGGATAAGTTCACCATTCGACGCTATCAAAAGCGAGGTGGCGTTTACCAACAACGATCCAAATTTAATATTTCCAGTATTGATCAAGCTAAAAAAATCATTGAGGCTTTGCAACAATGGATTGAGATCGATCATTAATTAAAACGTAACGATTCACCATCGTTTAGCTTTGCGCTGAACGATGGTGAATCGTTATTCATATTATTAATAACGATAATGTTCCGGTTTGTACGGACCCTCAGTAGAAACGCCAATGTAATTAGCTTGCTCAGGAGTAAGTTCCGTCAATTTCGCTCCCACTTTTTCTAAATGTAAACGTGCAACGTGTTCATCCAATTTTTTAGGTAATACGTAAACTTTATTATCGTATTGCTGATGATTTTGCCACAATTCAACTTGAGCCAATACTTGATTGGTAAATGAATTGGACATGACAAAACTGGGGTGGCCAGTTGCACAGCCTAAATTCACCAACCGTCCTTGGGCCAACACAATCAAGCGATTACCATTGGGTAAAATGACATGATCCACTTGAGGTTTGATGTTTTCCCAGGGATATTGTTGCAGTGAAACAACATCAATTTCATTATCAAAATGACCGATGTTGGAAATGATGGTTTGATTTTTCATTTGTAACATGTGCTCGTGGGTGATCACATGGTAATTACCGGTAGCTGTGACAAAAATATCTGCTTGCGAGGCTGCATCTTCCATGGTGACCACACGATACCCTTCCATTGCGGCTTGCAGTGCGCAAATGGGATCAACTTCGGTGACCCAAATGGTTGCTCCCAATCCACGTAATGCTTGTACACACCCTTTACCAACCTCACCGTAGCCCAATACCACTGCGATTTTGCCGGCGATCATCACATCCGTTGCACGCTTAATGCCATCGACCAAAGATTCACGACAGCCGTATAAATTATCAAATTTTGATTTGGTTACCGAATCATTCACGTTAAATGCGGGCACTTTTAATTGACCTTGTTTGGCCATTTCATATAAGCGATGCACACCGGTGGTGGTTTCTTCCGACAATCCTTTGACGTTGGCTAAGATATTGGGGTATTTATCATGCATGAGTTGAGTTAAATCACCCCCATCATCCAATAACATGTTGGGTTGCCAATCGTCTACGCCTTGAATGGTTTGCTCGATGCACCACCAGTATTCTTCTTCGGTTTCACCTTTCCAGGCAAAGATTGGAATATCGCGGGCGGCCATAGCGGCAGCAGCGTGATCTTGAGTGGAAAAAATATTACAAGAAGCCCAGCGAATTTCAGCACCTAATTCAATTAATGTTTCCATTAATACAGCGGTTTGGATGGTCATGTGTAGACAGCCAGCGATTTTGGCCCCTTTGAGTGGTTGTTGGTCTTGATATTGTTTGCGTAAAGCCATTAATCCGGGCATTTCTGTTTCGGCAATGGCAATTTCTTTACGTCCCCACTCAGCCAGTTGAATGTCGGCTATTTTATAATCTGATGTTTGGGTGGTCACAGTTTCAATCCTCATAATGATCACTTTAAGATGGATGGTTGTTGTTCGATAGGAGCGCTAAGAATAACCAAGTTGCTAGGAGGATGCAAACGCGCTATATCCATTTTAAAATACCACCTGAGACAACAAGGAGTAGGGGGTATCTTTGAAGGTATGTAAACGATTAAACCTTCTGAATAACGTTGACAGGAACAACCTCGGGGATATAAAACTCTCCAACATGCCATTGAATTTCCAGGCGTCGATTCATTTGACTGCCAAATACGCTGGCATTACTAGCGATGTCAAAACGTTCACCATATCCTGTGGCGTGTAAAGTTTCCAAGGGAATACCATTGGCCCATAGAAAGGTCATCATAGTTTGTGCACGGTTTTGGGATATCCGGCGTTTGAAACGCTTGGAGCCTACTTCATCAGTAAAGACGGCAATTTGTAATTGGACAAAATTTTAAGTAGTATGGGAGTTGGAAAATTTACTTACGGTGTAGATGAAGATCAAGGCGCTTCTTTAATAGACGAAATACAAGATTATAAATATGGTGAGTCTTACCCTGGAGAAACAATATCTGGAGGAAAAGATAAATATGGCGCAGTAATTGGTCCTATACCAAAACCAGACAGACCTCCAATGTCAATGGAAGAAACTATAGAAGCTTTAGAAGATAGATGGGATATGGCTATTGAAGAAGGTTATGAACCAGGTAAAGGTGGAGAATTTGATTACCTTGGTATTTACAAAAAAGAAGATATTAGAAGAAGAATTGAATTAGGGTTTGATCAAGCTAAAGCTTCAAGCAATTCTAATAAAATAATGGCAGCACAAGGTGGTATTATGAACAGAGCTGGATATGCGTTAGGCGACACTGCAAGCGAGAACGCTATGCAAGCAGCGGGCATCGAGGGGCTACCTATTAGACAAAACCCTAAAGGTGTAAAAGAACTAGATTTAAGAGATAATGGTGGATTTATACCGCCAGTTGGTATAAAAGAAAAAGAAGATGATATCCCAGCGATGTTATCTAATAACGAATTCGTATTTACAGCAGATGCTGTACGAGGCATGGGAGACGGAGACGTTGAACTAGGCGCTCAAAGGATGTACGATCAAATGAAAATGTTAGAAAAAGGTGGAAGAGTATAATGGCAGAAGTCCAAACAGTTAGACAAGCACCAGCAGAATTTATTGAAGCAGCAGGTAAGACGTATTTAGATGATCTTACAAAAGCAATAGGTGGTTTTAAAGAACAAGATTTATCACAAATTATGGGTAAGCAATTTGTTGCTGGACCTGGATCATTAACAACATTAGCAGAAAGTTTAGCTACAGCAGATAAAGGTCTTGGTAGCTTTATGCCTTTTTTAGAACAAGCTCAAGGCATGACAGGGACTGATGTATACAAAGATTATATGTCACCATATCAACAAGATGTTATTAAAACAACACTAGATGAATATGATATACAGGCACAAAAAGGTTTACCAGGATTAGCAGCTCAAGCTATCGGCGCTGGAGCTTTTGGTGGTGGTAGAGAAGGTGTACAAAGAGCTGAGTATCAAGCAGCATCAGATAGAAATAGAGCTGCGTTACAAGCTCAATTATTAGGTCAAGGTTTTTCACAAGCACAAAATTTAGCGCAACAAGATTTCCAAAGAAATTTAACTTTAGCGCAACAAAGCCCTGCGTTAGTAGGTCAACAAATTGGTGCATTAACAACATTAGGTGGTCAACAACAAGCAAGACAGCAACAACAACTATCAGCGCAACAACAGTTAGCACAAAGACAAGCTTTCCAACCTTTGGAAGCTGCTGAAAGATTAGGTGGTGGTGTTACACAATTAATTGCAGGATATCCTGGTGCAGAAAAAACTATGACATCTCCTTCACCTAGTGCATTACAAACAGGTTTAAGTACAGGTGCTACATTAGCTGGTATCTACAGATTGATACAAGGATAATATGAGTAGAATATTAAAAAGACCAATGTTTAGAAAAGGTGGAGAAGTTATGGAAGGTATCATGACGGGTATCACACCTAGAAAAATGTATGACGAAGGATCACTTAATAAAGCAGATCAAGGCGTAGTAGATAATGTAAGACGTAAAATGAATTTGATTGATACTATTTCAGGTTCAGGATCTAGTCCATTAGGAGATCCTTTAACACAATTTTTGTTATCAACTGGTCAAAATTTAATAGGTGGTAGTGCAGCAGGTGGTACTAAATTACAAGAGATTGTAGGTGCTACTAAAGATCCATTAAATAGAGCAATTAAAGCTCAACAATTAAAAGATTTAAGTAAAAGAAAATTAGCTACATCTTTAGTATCTAAACTAGGTACAGGTGACTTTGAAACAGCGTTTAAAAATTATGGTCAATACATGAGAAATCCGAAAACACAAAAACCATATACTAAAGATGAGTTTAGACCTGTGTTTGGAAACTTACAGATGTATAGAAAACCAATGAACCCTGACGAAAGAGCACAAAAAGAAACAGATGCTAGAAAAGATGTTCTTGCAAAGAAAAAGAATATGTTACAACAGCAAGAATATAATACTTTACAAATATCCGGTATTGAACAAGCAGAAAAGAAAATATTAGATAACGATGCATTATACAAAAGTATGGATACAAGTAATCCTTATATTCCAAGAGACGATTATGAAGAAGCTACATCAGCTACAGCAAAAGACTCTGAAGGTAAAGAAGTAAAAATTAGAGTTTTTGTACCAGACGACAAAGATGATTTTGAACCTAATAAACGATATTTTTTAATTGATGAAGGTATATTCGTTAGATATGATTCAGCAAACAACAAGTTAGTTGAACAGCCCGGAATCTAGAAAGGAGTTTAATGGTCGATAAACTTAATCTTCCAGAAGGTTACACTTTAATAGACGACACTGAAGAAGAACTTTTAGAAGAAGAAATAGTAGAAGAAGTTCCAAAAGATAAAGATGTTCAATTAGAAGAAGTATCAGAAGAAGAACCTGTTGGTTTAAATAAATTAAAAGAAAAAGGTATATTATCACAAGACAATGTTACTGGTACTCTTACAGAGGAAACAATAAGAAGTATTAGTAAAATCTACGATAAGACACAAGGTAAAGAAGTAGAAGAAGATGCATCTCTTGTGGAGTCTTTAACTGGTGCAGGTATTAGTGCCGGTATAAAAATACCTAAAGGTTTAGTTACATTTGGAACTTTGCTTTACGATGTGTTTCAAGAAGAAGGTATACCAATTGATGAAACACTAACAGGTAAATTTAATGAAGCTTTTGAACAAACAACTTTAGGTAAAATAGAAAATGCTGCTGAAGATGTAGCTAGAGAAACAGCTGCAGGTAAAATTACAGAAGCCATTGGTCAA
>WLWG01003226.1_pt1 | contig 11341 bp, 24 predicted proteins | sample 6712871 | NCBI WGS metagenome assembly WLWG01 (sample SAMN12718693, study PRJNA515312) | sponge metagenome | isolation source: marine sponge | host: Mycale hentscheli | place: New Zealand: South Island, Marlborough, Capsize Point | collected 2003-05-01 | reverse complement strand
ATTGAATAAACAACTATGTGAATAGCAATTAACCATTTCCAGTTGTTAGGGTCTTGTTTTAAAAATTTTCTGTACATTATATAAAATCTTTATATTGAATTAAGTTCTCTTGAAATTTTATAAATTTCTCTGCTTGCTTTACAGTATTAAAACTTTTAAATTCCATTTCTTGATTTTTAGTACCATAATTTGTATAATATGCTAATTCGTACCAAGTTTCATCTCTGTCATCTGTGTGTTTAAATAATTTGTGTTTGTAAAAAATTAAGTTCTTTTTCATTTTGTTTTGTTTTAAAAAGGGAGCTGTTACACTCCCAATGTTATTATTTTTTTTTGTTAAAATTTACCCAATAATTATATTGTTTTTCACAAGCATACCAAGCTTCTAACAATGTATCATAACCTTTATTTTCATAAACTTCATTCATTACACCATTAACACATCTTGACACTCTATACAATCTTCTTGATGTATGATAAAAAGGTTTAAAAGAAATATTTTCGTTTCTCCAGTTTTTAAAAGCTTTAGTTTCATTTAAATAATTTTCCATTTTTTGTTTTGTTTTTATAACTGCTTCATTGCAATTATACAGCTAATATATAACTATTTATTTAATTAACAAAATATTTAATAACTTATTTATTTAAATTCTATAATATCACATTCCCTACAGTAGTAGTAGTCCTTATTATCTTTACCTGAATATATAGTCATTGTCTGTTTACATTTTTTACATTCCATTATTGTATATAGTATTTGCCCCTGTTAGGATTTTGTAGCTGGTAGCTTACAGCCATTCTAATAGCATCAATCAAATGATTAAATTTATCGATTGGTGTTTTAGATTTCTTCTCAAGCCAACTGTAGTTGTTTAGTTCTTTGATTAAGTTTATTGAATCTTCTGTTACTACAAGGTCATAATCTTGCATAAGAGCAATTCCAAAGGTAACTGACCCAGCTCCTTTAATTGCTTCTACAATATTACAGCCACGTTGTTTTAACTCATAAATTAAACGTTTTTCTGCGCTATCGCCTATTATTAAACTATCTTTTGCGTGTTTTAAATTAAGCCTTGCTATCTCACTTGTTGTTAGTGTTTTTAGAAAAAAGCATTCTTCTAAATATATTATTTTATTAGCTGTATCTATACTTGTTTTTACAAGAGTATTTTCGTCTGCTGCAAATCCATAATCTTGACCATATACAGGAACTCCTACTTCCTTAAATCTACCTATTGACCAGTTGGTAAATATTACACCTTCTGCTTTATTTAAGAATGAGCCAAGAAGCTGATGTTTATATTTTTCTGGTCTACGTTTCTTTATGTTTTCTATTTGGTTTATGTAACTTTCTGAAAGGTTTTCAAGATTGTCTAAATAGGTTGTGTGTATGTAAGTAACATTATCTTTTGAGGTGTTTATGCTTTCTTGTACACCTTTATCTTCAAAGAATCTTTTGTATATCCAATGTTCTTTTGTTGTAGGATTTAATATTAGTATAACTCTATTGTGTTTGCCTTGTTGTCTTACTGATAAATCTATCTTGTCAAATGTATCTTCGCTTGTTAGTTCTTCTGCTTCATCTAATACAAACGTTGTAACGCCTTGTAATGACTTTAGATTAGCCGTTTGGTCTCCACTTGATGTTTTAATACCCTTGAAAATTATCTTGCTCCCAGAACGTTTATTTCTTATTTCATCTTTTGTGATATGAAAGTCATCAAAGATTTTAAGCAATTCAAGTTTCTCAATAAATTCAGGAATAATAGAAATATAAGTAGAAGATAAAGTATAACGAGTAAACAGAATAGTATGCCCAGCTTCATAAGTTAAAAGAACTAATAGAAGGTTTATAGAAAATGATTTACCAGAACCACGCCCTCCTGTTACTATAAAGTATCTCCCATCTGATTCTGCAATAGGCGAATACTTTTTATTTATTTCAATCACTTAAATTTAATTAAGTCTCTAAAGTTTACATTAAAGCCATCGCTTGAAGATATGTCTACTGATTCTTTAGGTTTACCATATCTATATCCAAAGTATAAATTCATAGCTCTTGAATCTCCTTTTAGTATTTGTTTACCTAAAGTTTTAATTACTTCATCATTATCAATAAGCGAATCAAGTTTTTCTATTAGCTTTAATTCATCTGCTTTTTTAGGTCTTCCTGCACCTTCTCTTGCCCCTCCATTGTTTTTACGATTATCCATATTGAAATATTATTGTTTAATCAATCTTTATTATATAACGTATTTTTTAACTTATTTTATTCAGTTCCAGAAATGATGTCTTTTTTAGGTCTGTCTTGTAGAATACTAAATCCTAATAGTAAATAGTTTATAGCGTCTGCATATCTACTTTCTATTGGTTCTGCTTGTGGCATAGTAGGGTCTCCTGCGTGTGTTAGTATTGCTTGTATGTGTTTGTTGAAGAATACTGCCCATACTTCCATAGGTTCAATGCCTATAAACTTTGCAGAACATTTAAAGTTGTTTAGTATGTCTATATTCTTTTGTGTGTATTCAGGTTGTTTTGCATCCATTATTTCTTGACAGATGTTTAATAGATATTTTTTTGTTTCTTTAAATTCCTGTTGTGTCATATTAAAATAATTCTGTTTGGTTAATATTTTGTTTAGTTCTTAATCCCATTACTGTATCTAATATTATTTTACCATCTTCATAATAAACTAAATTATTTGCTATTTTTTTTCTTGGTTGTTTTCCCTTGTATTTTGTAAAATCGTAATCGTGGTATTCACTCATAATTTTAGTGTGGTCTCTATTTAATCTTGTAAAATCAGGATTTTTAACACCACTTAAAGTATTAGGTAAATTGAAATTAGTCCAGTATAAATGTCTCCCTCTTTTTTTTGCTGGAATTAATGGTTCATAATACGGAATAACATTTTCAATAACATATTTACCATCAAAGAAATTGTCTAAAAAAATTATTTGTTGATATAAAGACATATCAGGATATTTTAATTTAAAGCTACCATCGCCTTTTTGTCTTTTACCTTTAAAGCTAAAGTTTAATCTACTATGAGTAGGACAAGGGGGACTTGACCATATAAAATCATATTCTTTGTAATGATCTAATAAATACTGGTGTGCATCTGCTACTATTACTTTATCATTTGGGAATCGTTCTTGATAAAGTCTTGCAAGTTCTTCATCCCATTCAACAGCAGTTATATCGTGTTCTTCTCCCCACTTATATCTATTACCTCCAAGACAAGCATATAAATTAAGTATCTTCATAATTCTGTATTGCTTTTTTTATGTATTCATATATCTCTAATTGATTAATAGCATTGTTAAATTGTAATTCTACTATTTCAAATTCAATGTTATTATCTTTTTCAATGTCATCTTCTAATTCTTTTATCAATCTTTTTTGTTCCCATATTTTAGATTGAACTTTTAAAAGAGCATTGTCTTTTGTTTTATTCTCCTGCATAAGCTGTAGAACTATCTTTATATTGCCATTCCCAGCCCCTTATAAGTAGTTGTATTCTTTCTAATGCTTCTCCTTCTAAATGTTTTGGTATTTTATCTACTAACTTATATAGGGGTGTTTCGTTTTTTAACCTATTTATTTCTTCTTCAAGTTCTTTACATTTTACTTCTAAATAGTTTTCTCTATTTATTCCTTTTAGATTCATACTTGTTTTTAGTATAATCATTCCTTCTATTTCTTGAACCTTTTTATTTGTTGATTTGTATATTTCATAGTTTTTCAATGAGTGCATAACTGTTGCGTGGTTTATAGGTGTTCCTGAATCTTCAAAGTATCTTGCTATTTCAGTCCAGCCCATATTTACTTTTTCTCTTAATATGTAGAAGAACAATCCTCGCATTTCTACTACTTCTCTTTTTCTTGTTTTTTCAAATATATTAATACCTGAAAGCTGTATTACTTTTTGAGCAATTTCATTTTGTACTGACCATTCGTTTTTATTAATTTCAATTCCCCATTCTTGATTAGGTTCAATAATTTCCCATTCTTGTTTTTTATTCATTTCTTTTATTATTAATTTTTTTTAAATAATTTAATACATTTTCTCTTTTAATTAATTTCATTTTTCTTTTATCATAATGTTTCATTGCTCTTTCACTTGGAAGAAAATCAATAGTATCTTCTTGTGCGTGTAACATATAATCTAAAGTTCCGTCTATATGGTAGTCATCTGATTTATTCCATTCTTTTAAAATTCTTTTAACATCACTATAACTATAAACACCATCTCCCCATAAATCTAAAATATATTGTCTATAGGAATTAGGTTCGTCATAACTATATAAATAATTAAAATAATTACATTCTCCAATTTCATCATAAAAATCAAAAAGAAAATATTTAAAATCTTCTTTAGTATATATTTCCCAAAAATTTGTTTTTTCACAAAACAATTCAAATGATTCTATAATGTTATAATTATTAAGTCTTATAAATTCTTCTATTACATTATGTCTAAAATAGTTAATACCTTTTTCAATACCAACTTGATTTTTCCATAAATAAGGAGATTTATTTGCTTTTTTAAAATAATGATGTTGTAGTGTTTCCATAATTAATTTGTCCTTAATTTTAAAAGGTTATAACATTCTGTATATTTCTGTCTTGCTTTGCCTTTGTATTGTTCTTTAAATAGTTCGTATAGTTTCTTTGTGTATTGGTATTTTGTTTTGCAATCTGCATAATATTTTTCTGCAAACTTTTTACCTTTACCTTTAAAGTAGTTTACGTTGTCTGCTGTATCTCCTACTATACATTGTTCGTAGAAGTTGTATAATGCTTCTTGTTCGCTTATGTCTAATACCTTTCTTGTTTTATAGTGATAGTTATACATTAAACAAGGAAATTGTTTGTAGTCTTTGTCAATGCTTACAATCATTACATTATCCCTTCCAAATTCATTTGATAGTGTTTGCCAGTATTTAGCCACAAGGTCATCAGTTTCTAATCCATAAACAAATTTACTTTCAAAAGTGTCTTTAACGTATTGGTGCATATCGTGAAGTAATGGTGGTAACTCTTGCTTCTTTCTGTTTGCTTTATATTTAGGTGTAAGTATTTTTCTAAAGTTTCCTTTGCTTCCATTAAATGTAATTACTTTTTCTATTTCGTAATCTTCTTCAAGGTCGTTTACAATCTTCATATATTGTTCGTCAAACTTTGCAATAGAATCTTCTAATTCTCTATAGTAAGGGTCTTGGTTTTCTTCGTCTCTTGTTCTGTAACAACTTGCGAAGATTAAGCTGTCCGCATCTATTAATAGTATCATTTGTTTTTTACAAAAGTTCCGTTAATCATTTTGCCTTTTCTTTTATTTATTACGTTATAAGCGGACTCAATACAATCTTCAATATTTAATTTTTCAAGCTTTGCTAAATTAGTTAAAACAACTACAATGTCCCCTATAGCATCAATAATTTCAGGCTTATCTTTATTTAATAAAGCTTTAGCTAATTCCCCCGCTTCTTCTTGTAATTTAATATATTGTGTTTTAGAATCTCCTTTATCTAATATACCTTTATTTTTAGCCCATATTCTTATTTTATCAAAAAGATTTTTTTCTTTTAAATTATTATATTCTTTTTCAAATCCTTTTCTATATACATAGCGTTTTTCATTGTGCATAGATTTTGTGTTATTATTCCTACACCATTGTTTAAGCTCTTTTGTAAATAATATTTTATTATTATCTAATACTATATATTCTGGAAATTCAAAATCTTTTAAATCTTCATCAGTATTGTTAAATGTAATTGATTGTTTTGTTACGTAAAATTTGTTTTTAATATTCATAATTACTTCTTTATAAGTTTTATTGTCTTTTTTGTATTCGTATTTAGTTTGTAATTCTAATTCTTTTTTAGATGCTTTGTTTATATCTTTTGTTTTATATAGTATTTCATAATTATTATATCCTTGTTGTTTTACAACTCTTTTTTTAATATTTGTTGTACACCCTATTTTAACATTTGGAATATGATATATATAAAACATTATTTTATTAAGTCAGCTTTTATATAATTATTACAATTATAATTTAATAAACTATAACTGTTGTATTCCCCTTGCAAAATAGGTAACTTATGTGTTTTGTTTTTACAATATTGTAATGTTTGTTTTATATGCGGTTTATATATATGAGCATCCATTAAATTAATTCCTAATTGATTTGGTAATAAATTTGTTTGTTTTGCTATTGTAATTAAAAATAATGAACCCACAATTATATCATAAGGCAACCCCAAAAATAAATCCGAACTGCGGAAATTCATACTCATATTTAATTTATTATTTGCTCTCACAAAATTAAATTGCGTAAAACAGCAAGGCAAAGCTTGTTCCTGCAAATCACTAGGATTCCATAAATTTATTATAGCACGGCGGGAATTATTTTTAATCTCTTTAATTGCATATTTAATTTGGTCTATGTTATCATTATAATTTCTTATTTGATGTCCATAAACTTTACCTAAATTACCCGTATTAGTATAATCATTCCACCACTTTATATTGTGATTATTTAAATAAGCAATATCTGTTTTACCCTCAAACATCCACCTAAATTCGGCTAAAGCTTTATTAAAAAATATTTTTTTACCTGTAATAATAGGAAAACCTTTATTTAAATTAATATTAAATGATTTATTAAATAACTTAAAAGCATTTATTCCCGTGCGATTTTTACATTCTTCACCGCTGTTTAAACACTGCAATAATATTTTTTTATACTTTTTTTCAAAATTACTCATAAAGTTTCTTTTGATTTTTGTATATATAATATAGCATCCATTAGCTCTTCTTGTAAATGATTAAGCCATTCTTTTTTTGACAATGTATCTTCGTCCATTGTAACACCATATTTTTTAAAACCAACATTTGAACGTTGTATAAATTTATCTACTACTCTTTCGACTACAGGGTCTCTAAACTCTATTTGTTTTTTATTTGCCATTTGTTTTAAATTTATTATAAATATACAATTAATTATTTAATTAACAATATATCAAATAACTTAATTTAAATTTATTCTTGTAGCTTGGTTTTCTTTTAATAAGTAAACAGGTTTAAGTAATCTTTTTTTTGTCCATAGTGTAGTATCAGGGCAATACATATCTACTGGTTCTGGAAGTTCTAATGCGTTTAGCCAGTACAAGTAATTTCCTTTATTGTCGTTTACAAAATAAAGTTTAACAACATTTGTGTCTATTTTCATTAAAGCATCGTATTTGTGTTTTTCTAACATTTTTTCTTCATAATATTTTTTTCTAAATTTCATTTCAATAACACAAGGGTTTCCTTTTTTTGTGAATCCACAAGCATCGTAATGTTTAAAACCATCGCCAGTCCATTCTAAATTCCAGCCATCAAGATTTAGAAATTTAACAACTGTTTGCTCAAGTTTTTGTATTGTTTTAATTCCCATTATCCCACACTACATTAAGTTCTTTAATCCATTTGTTTATTAGCTTGGGATTACAAGTACAAGGTTCGTAGTATTTGTGATTGTAATAGGTTGCGTGGAGCTTACATACCATACTAAATTCTTCACGACTAATGGTTGTTTTTTTTGAAAGTCTAAATTGTTCCCAGTCTTTGAAATCATATTTATTGAATTTTACCATCTTTTAATTTTTATTTCATTGAACTTCTTTCTTCTTTCATCACATCCACAATCTGTTCCAGTCTTTTTTGAATACCAATCTACAAGCCATTTTATACCTGTATATTTAGTAATGTAAAATATTAAGTCTCCTAATCTCATTTAGTTTTATATTTATAAATTAATTCTTTTTTTATTAGATATGCTTTTTTTGAATGTATATCTCCTCTACCTATAAATTCTCTATAAATTAAATTATTATCTTTTATACATTTTTTTATATTATCAACTAAAAACCAATTATAATTAATGCCATCATAAATAACCCAGTATTTAGATTTGGTTGTAGATAATGCAGATAGTTTATTATTAAACTCTATTTCTATTACTATGTTACCTGTATGTAAACTTTTTTTATCAGATTTAACTTCAACACCAAATTTAAGTTCAGGTATGTAAATATCCCAGTCTTTACAATATCCCTTAACAATATATGCTTTAGGATATTTTTTATTTATTTTACTTAATATTTGTTTTTCATAATATTTTCCAACTTTTAAATCACTATAAAAAACTTCTGTACTATTCATAATAATTTTTTTAATTTCTCTTTTACTTTTTTATAAGTGTTGTAAAGTGAATAGTAAGGTATGCCTGACTTTCTTGATAGTTGTGCAATACTTTCGCCACCTTCAACTATTTCAAATATTTTTTTATCGTACCAATACATATTATTTAGTTCGTTTTGTATTGTAGCATATACTTCTTCATAATTAGCTGCATCAAAGTCTGCTAAAAAATCTCTCATAGTGTCTATAGATAACGTATTTACTTTTGCTTCTTTGCGTTTTAAATCAAGGAACAAAGATTTTAATGTTTTAAAAATATAGTAATAATTATAGTCATCTCCAAAATCAATGTCTAAACCTTTGTTAATTCTTTTTTGAATCTTGATATACATTTCTTGTGTAATATCTTCTGCTGTTTCTTTATTACATCCAAAGGAGCAAACAATGTCAATCCATATTTGGTGTTTCTTATAGATTTCCGATAAGTAATTCTTCATAATTTAGTTTTGTAATGGGTCGTATAAATCCCCTACGATTTCAGGTAGTCCTATTTCATTTACCTTAAAACTAAATGTCTCAAACGCATAACCCCTGCTTCTTTTGCACTTTACGGTTATCCATTCTTTATTAATTGTATTCGCTTCTAATTGTATTTGTGTTTCTGCTTTTTTTTCAAGAAATGAGCCTAAATGTCCTGTAGGTTTATCACTTCCAAAGTTAGAATGTATCACACACATAATATGTACATTGTATTTAGCTGACCATTCCATAAGTCTTTGAACACAAGCATTTGATTCTTCAATGTTGTTTACGTCTGCACATAAGTCTGCAATACCATCAACAATAAGTAGACCAGCTTTTTCAGCTTTATGTTCTAAACAATAATCAATAAAATCGATTCTGTCCTTATAACCTATTCTTCTTAATCCATAAGTTAAATAGCCATCAGATGTTCCTGACATTTCTGCTACTCTTTTAAATACTTTTTGGCAATGCCATTTGCCCATTTCAGTATCTATGTGTATTAATTCTTTGCCTTCTCTATGCCCTTTTAAATCTCCTCCAAAATGATTTTGGTCAGATAAATAAACAGAAGCAAGTAATGATATAAAGAATGTCTTTTTAGTCTTTGGGGGTGCTTGTACAAAGCTAAAGTTTCCATAAGTTCCAATAGGTATTGGCAAAAGCATATCTTTATTTTTTCCTTTTATTAATGTTTCTCCAAGCGATATAGCTACAGGAGGATATTCTAATTTTTCATTTATATCTACACTACAATCTTCTTCAATAGATTGCATAATAAGATATTGTTCTGTTTGTTGTTCGTCCAGTCGTAATTGCATTTATATAAATATATAAAAAAAAGGGGTGTATTAGACCCCTCTTAAAAAATAAATCTTTTTTAGTTCTTAAAATGGTAGGTCGTTAGATACTGGAGCAGTTGTATTTGCTTCTTCTCTTTCTGCTAACTTAATAATGTCGTTAGTCCATACTACTTTACCATTTCCAAGATAATTTCTTTGTGCTTTAGCTAATCTTTCTTCTTTTGTTTGTGAATCCATAATAGCTACGTTGTTTCCGTATCTTGTTTCATCATTTAAAGATATAGTCAGGTTGTAATATACAGCTCCGTCTTTACCTTTAATGAATTTTTCTTTAGGTAGTTTATCTACTCTAATACTTGCATTGATAATTGCACTCATAATTTATTGATTTTAATTAATGTTTTCTTTTGTAATCCATTTGCCCTGTAGGTCAATAACTGTATAATTGTGTTCAGTTAAAAGTTCTATAGCTTTATTTATTTCTTTTGCTTTTTGTCTATAATGGTCAAATATTTGATTTTCAAATGCGTTATGTTCTTTATACATTTTTCTTAATTTTTGTGATTAATTCTTCTTTTGTAGTTTTCTTTTTAAATGATTCGGATTCATCTTCTCCAAAAACTCCAAGTTCATAAAACCCTGTTAGTTTTAATACACCCCTTGACATAGCTCTTTTTTCTGCCATTTCAGCGACATACCAGCTTTGACAATTACCTTCGTTATACGATGCTCCTTTTAATGCAGAACCAAACGTAATAATTCTTTTATTGTTTTTAGTTGCTATTGCTTTAAATACTGCAAAGTTTGTTTCACACTTAATCACATCATAGTCTATAGAGATTTGTTCTATAGCTTGAATCTTGTCGATTCCTTGTCTTGTAATTATTGTGTAATGTTGATGTTTAAAAAAGTCATCTTTAGACAACTCGTACTTGTGATAAAGTTCTGCTAATTTTTCTTTGTTCATAATGTTATTCTGTTTTTTTGTGAAACTTCCAATTTAGCATTTAGCATTTCATTTTCTTGATTACTAAAGTCTAATTGTTTTTTTAAATCTTTGATTTCTTTCTCTTTGTCTTTAATAAAGTTTTGATAGAAACCAACTTGAACGTAGTGTTCGTGATAGGTAATTGTTCTTTCTTTTGTCATATTTATTGTATTTGTGAAATATAAATATAAACAATTTATTTAATAAATAAAAAAAAGGAGCTAATTTAATTAACCCCCTTTCTTGACAAAGACAAATGTAACAGAACTATATAAATATAAAAATTAGTTTAAGTCCTTTATTAACAAGTTATATTTAGTTATTAACTCCTCAATTTCTGGTGTAGAAAATTTAGTTATTTGTTTTGCTTTATAGTAAAGTGATTCAGAACATCCTTCTCCATATTCTAAATCAAGATTTTTACCAAAAATAAACTGTTCGCCATACTTAAAAACATTACATCCTGCACATTGTACTTGGCAATTTATTTCATCCCATCTTGTTGAATAATGTCTGCGACTTTGAAAATGACCACATTGAAGTCTTTTATAATGGTCTTTTTTACCACAAGTAAAACATTGAGCTATTTCGTTTTTAGCATATCTTTGTCTTATATATAAGCTAAATACTTTGTCAAGTTTTTTAATTAGTTTACTTCTGGTTAATTTTTTCATTTGTAGGCATAACGTAATTGCATTTTTTACATAAGTAGAAAAAACCATTTTGATTACTACCTAAATATAACATTTTAATTTTACACTTAATACATTTCATAATAACTAAAAAGAAAGAAAAAGAAAAAGGACAAAAAGAAAAAGAAAGAAAAAAGCCTACA
>WLWG01003224.1_pt1 | contig 11344 bp, 13 predicted proteins | sample 6712871 | NCBI WGS metagenome assembly WLWG01 (sample SAMN12718693, study PRJNA515312) | sponge metagenome | isolation source: marine sponge | host: Mycale hentscheli | place: New Zealand: South Island, Marlborough, Capsize Point | collected 2003-05-01 | reverse complement strand
CAATCTCACAATTTGCGGTAACGATGTTATAGATGACGGTAGAAAAAAACCAATTCTCAGTAAACTTACAGGAGAAACAAAATGAGTAGAGAAATACTAATATTTTACAGACACAATAACCCTGACGGATCTGTCGGGGGTTTAGTTCAAGATACTGCGTACGTGGAGGAAACTGTACACATAAATAGGAAAGCAGTAATACTCGATAAAGCTAAAATAGCAGGTAAAGCACGAATACTAGGTAACGTTGTGGTTAGTGGTGAATGTGAGGTTTACTGTAATGCAACAGTTGGTGGAAATGTAGAATTGCTAGGTAAATGTAGGTTGTTAGACAATTGTGTTGTTGAAGGTGATGCTGTAATAAGGGATGACGCTCTTATATGTGGTGACGCATCTGTTCACGGATCTCCAATAATTTATGGTAACGCCACAATAACTGATGACGCATCTGTATATGGATTTTCTGTAATATGTGATAATGCTGTAGTTCGCGATGGAGCAACTGTTTGCGGTTATGGTCAGGTTGGTGGAAATACCATTGTAGAGGGTGATTCTAAAATAAGTATGGAGACAGTAAAATAATGTGGCACAGTATAAATATACTCAACCTAACTAAGGAGGAAAGAATGAGTAGTAGAGAAAAACTAACGTTTTACAGACATATAAACCCCGATAGGTCGATCGGGGGTTTAGTCCAAGATACGGCTTACGTGGACGATAGCTGTATAATATCGCAAGGATGTGTTGTATACGACAATGCTGTAATTGAAGGTAAAGTAGTATTGTGGGGATGGGTCGAGGTTTACGGTAATGCTAGGATATGGGGTAAAGCTAGACTTGGTTGTACTTCTAAGGTCTTTGGTAACGCTAAGATTTATGGCAATGCAAGCATAGAGGATAGCGTGCAAGTTTTCGATGATGCAGAGGTATGTGGTAGATCTAAAGTTCGCGATATAGCTCTAATACACGGTAATGCTAAAGTTTGCGGTGATGTTGTTATACGAGGTTTTACTGCATTGACGGATGGATTACACAATGAAGGTACAATAGAATGCAATAAGATGGGTGAGAGACAATGAAAGTTGAGGAGTGTAAAGTCGGTATGGTAATTGAACCTGATCCGGATGATGGTACTGGTACACCTTTTGAGGTAGGTACCTACGTGACACTTGATGAGATTATGACGTACGACCTGAAGTGTAGATTTGTGATAGACAATTACAAGATTGTAGGTGTACGATTTGATAAGGATGGATGGTGATGAGTGATTTAGAATACGAAGTTATACGACGCAAAATGGATTTGTATTATGAATTCATTTTAGCAAAGTACAAAGATAATTGGGAGGACAATTTCAAAAAACATTTGTTTTTCGGTAAGTACGAAGGTGGATGGGTTCAGAATACAGCCTATGTTTCACCTTATGCGTTTATCCAACATAGTGCAATTGTTTTTGATGAAGCTAGGATATTGGATCGTGCCACAGTGAAAGGTAACGCTAAGGTATTCGGTAATGCTACAATGGATTCGCACGCCTCTGCAAGTGGTAATGCTATGGTGTTCGGTAATGCTACAGTTGGCGGTCGCTCTTTTGTTTACGGTGATGGTATGGTGTTTGGTAATGGTGTAGTTGAAGGTGACGCACACGTTTACGATAATGGGATTGTGTGTGGAGATAGTAATCTGCGTGGTTATTATCAAGTGCGTGGTAATTCTGTTTTATGTAAGACATAAAAATCTTATGGTATAATTATGGAATACATTTACAAAGGAAAATATTTATGTATGACGTATTGAGTAAGAAATATTTAGAGAATATAAAAGCTAATCCAAAAGAATGGACAAGACACAAAAACCCTAACGGTTCGACTGGTGGCTATGTACAAAATACCGCTCTGGTTACAGAGAATGTATTTGTAGATATTGGTGTTATTGTTGCAGATAACGCTAAGGTCACTGGTGATGTAAGGTTGTTGGACAAGGCTATTATCTGCAACAACGCTATTGTATCCGATTGTAGTTTGGTGGGACTTAGAGCTGTAGTATCAGGTAATTCTGAAGTGAAAGATAAAGCTGACGTCTACGGGTTTGCAGTATTGTGCGACTACGTTACTGTGCAAGACGACGCCGAAGTTGGAGGTGGAGTTGTACTTATGGATGAGGTTATAGTGAAAGATAACGCAAGGGTAATTGGACGCTTCAAGCTTTTAGAGGATACTATATTACAAGGAGACACAGATTTAGTAGGTGTAGGTTTAGATGAGGAGTAGAGCAGATTTACATAAGTACCAGCAGGATGCGATAGAGTTCGCTACTCGTACTAAGAAGTGTGCTATGTTTTTGGATATGGGGTTAGGTAAGACTGCTACAAGTCTTACCGTAGCCTCAGACTTCTTAGATAAGTCGTTTATCTCTAAGGTATTGATTATTGCACCGTTACGCGTAGCTAACACTACTTGGGCTCAGGAAGCTCAACAATGGGATCATTTACACCATTTAGACATAAGTATAGCTACAGGTACTGCAAAACGCCGTACAGAGGCCTTATCTAACGATAGCGATATACATATCATCAACCGTGAAAATATACCGTGGTTAGTTGAAAACGTAAAATGGCAGTGGGATATGGTGATCGTTGATGAGTCCAGTAGTTTCAAGTCGCCACGTACTAGGAGGTTCAAGTCGTTACGAACTGTGTTAGGTCATCTAAAATCTATATTGTTGTTGTCTGGTACACCATCACCTAACGGGTATCAAGACCTATGGTCTCAAATATTTCTGATAGATAAAGGTGAACGACTTGGTACAACCATCACAAAGTACCGTAGATCGTACTTTCACCAAGAGGGTTATATGGGATACAGCTATAGCTTGATGGAAGGTGCTGACAGCCATATAAATGCCGCCATTGATGACATTTGTATATCGATGACTGCTGATGACTATTTAGACTTACCTGACAAGATTGTTTTGACTCGTAGTGTAAAACTATCTGATACACATATGAAGCAATACAGAGAGTTGAAGCGTGAATTTATTTTATCGTTAGAGTCTGACACGGATATCACTGCAAGTAGTGGAGCTGTATTAGCTAACAAGCTTTTACAGATATGTAATGGTGCTATATACGATGAGGATGGTAAGAGTCACGTACTGCACGATAGTAAGCTTGAAGCACTGAAAGGTATTGTTGAGGAAAATCCTAACGAGAATTTCCTAGTAGCATACAATTATAAGTCTGACCTAATGAGGCTACAGGAGTGTTTTCCTGACGCTAAGACACTGAGCAAAGGTAGTGAGGAGTTAGACGCTTGGAATCGTGGAGAGATAAAGATGTTATTGGCTCATCCAGCATCAGCAGGTCACGGCCTAAATATGCAATTTGGTGGATCAGTCATTGTGTGGTTTGGACTGAATTGGTCGTTAGAGTTATACGCTCAATTCAATGCAAGATTACACAGACAAGGACAAACTAAGCCGGTGAGAATTATGCACTTAGTAGCTGAGGGTTGTTTAGATGAGGTGGTTCTAAAGGCTCTAGGTAGGAAGGTGAAAACTCAAAATGGATTGATAGACTACCTAAAGGTCAATGTTTGAAAATATAACCCCTAAGCCATATAAGGTTTAGGGGTTATTATGTTTATACTACATCATCGATGGTGTAAGCATTGAAGCCTAAGTCTAGCTTGAGTTCACGATTCCTATTTTCATCATTACAAATTTGATAAGCCGCACGTTTTATACGTTCAGTACTTAGTTCTGCAATATTCTTATATCCAGCTTTATAGGCTGGAGAATTCTCATCACATTCAACAGGTAATGTGACCATTATAAATCTACGCTCATATCCGTCTTTGGAGTTCATACGCATAACGGCCTCAGCGGTTGATGATGAACCTGCAAAGAAGTCCATAATGATATCCTTAGGCTTAGTGTTGGCCATTGTCAGCAGTAGCTCTAAAAGCCTTTGAGGTTTTGGGTTATCGAATGGACGTTTACCCTCGAACAGCTTCTGGAGTTCTATAGTGCCAGCACTACCGTATGTATTTTTGCGAGGTGTACCTTTCTCACCAAAATGAATATCGATATCAAATAGATCTTGTATTTCCTTAGTAGCTAAATTTTCATTACCTTTATAAAACAACATTGACGATGGTACCATACCACTATCTCTCAATTCGTTCAAGAAAGACTTTTTGCAAGGCTTACCCTTACTATTGAATACTATCCTACCATCAGCTAACATTTTGTTATAAGTCTCTTTTATGTAACGCCAGCTTCTACCTTCTGGTGGATAGCTAACTACTCCATCAGGTGATGTTATCGGATACTGTTGATTAGCCCTAAAACCAATAGCAGTCATAGTGTCAGCCTTCCATAAACCTCTTGGGTCATTGTCAGGGTTCTTATATTTCTTATTTAGTTCATCTATATGTGGTAGCTTACCTATTTCATTTAGGAACGCCTTCTTATTGGGACGACCTGTTTTACTAAAAACTATCCTACCATCAGCTAACATTTTCTCATAATTATCTTTTGTATGACTCCAGCTTACACCCGACGGTGGATAGCTAACTACTCCATCGGGCGATGTTATTGGATACTGTTGATTTATAAAAAACCCAGGAGAACACATACATTGAGCCTCCCACGCACCTCTTGGATCATTGTCCGGATTCTTATAACGTTTATTCATTTCATCCGGACGTGGCAACCTACCTATCTCAAATTTATCTTTACACTTAGCATACATAAGTATGTACTCGTGATTAGTAGATACCCATTTGGATTGATTGTGTCTTGTAGCACTCCTATGCCATATGAGCTGGGATACGAAATTCTTTTCGCCGAATATCTCATCGCACACTAGACGTAAGCTTGCAACTTCAGTGTCATCAATCGATATGTATATAACACCATCATCTCGCAGGAGCTTTTGAGCTAACACTAATCTTGGATAAATCATATTCAACCAATTATCGTGACCACTGTAATTATCTTTGTACAATCTTTTCCTTTTACCAGTGTTGTAAGGTGGATCTATGTAAATCATTTTGATTTTTATTTTGCCACTTTCATCGTTCAATTGTGGTAACAACCTTTGGGGTAACAACCTTGTGTCCGATAGTAGCTTGAGTGCTTCAATATTATCACCTTCTAAGAATACGTTTTCCGATACATACATATTTAATGATGATTTTTTATCGTGTACAAGCATTTTAGTACTAGGGGTTTCCGCTTCTTTTATGGCTTCAGCTTTACCATTCCATTCCAATCTCATAATACTCCTTTTGTTTTATGATTATCGAGATACCTATATTATACCACAAGTGGGGTTTTTTCGAGGTGAAAGTTGTATAAAAGGTTACTGGAGGTTACTGGAGGTTACTCACTTTTGAAAGTCAGTAACCTCAATTGAAGCTAGTGTTTATGCGGCTTTAGGGTTATAAGGTTACTGGGTTACTCACTTTTATATAAACTAGTGATTGAAAAATAAAATAATAAATAAAAATGTTTTTTATAGAGACAGTAGTAAAAGTACAGTAACCCCAGTAACCCCAGTAACCTATAAACCCTAAAATCCCATCGAACCTCACATTGCACAAATATCGCAAATAGTGTATAATATATGGTGTACAGGGGTTGACAAACATAATCTCGTGCTTATACATAATAATGGAGTATAATATGTTAGAAATAGTGATAACATCACGAACAGTGTTGAAAAACGCATCAAACAAGTATTTCAAGTATTGCAACAACAATCCACTTGAAAAACGTACAGAGAATAAAGGTGGTGAGAGTGTGCAATACATTCCAAGACCTTATATGCTTGTCGGAGTATGTAAGGAGTTAGGAATGAGCTTGGAACAATACGAACGAGAATACGATACCGCGTTAGCTGAAAAGAAACTCAAACTCGTAGAGTATTTCAGATATGTAAACGATAGAATCTTTGAGCAGAACGCATCATATGCTATTGGTGGCATTTTCAAAGAGAACATCATTAGTAAGATACACAAGCTTACTGAGTCATCGGAAGTTACACTAAATGAGAATGATGAGGGTTATAGAATAATTCACCCTAAGTTACCTGAGGAAAAGGCGGAAGCACTTGCAAGCTTGCTTGACGAAGTCACGATTGATAGAAACTAAAAACGAACTTTCAAGACAGCACTTTTACACTTTTCGTAAAGTTTTAGATGATTACAATAAGCCTAAAAGTAAAAAGCTAAAGTGTGGATGGTTTACTAAGGAGTTAGCCTACACACTGCAAAAGTTCTATAGAGATTATAAGGAGGGCAAAAGCCCTTCTATTATAATCCAAACACCACCTCAGCACGGTAAGTCATCAACTCTTGTAGACTTCATTGTTTGGGTATTATCTAAAGAAATCATCAAGGTAGTATTCGCATCATATTCTGATACGTTAGGTAAGCGTGCTAATAACGAGTCTCAAAGTATATTTGGATCAGTTGGATATAAGAAAGCATTCCCTAACACTACACTTGAGGGTTCACGTACTCAACAACAATTCAAGCTATCTAATGGATCCACTTTTGTGAACACAACCATTGGTGGTGCTATCACTGGAATGGCTATGGATATAGGTATCATAGATGATCCAGTAAAAGGCCGTGAGGAGGCTAATAGCGAGAACGAACGAGAAAAGACTTGGAATTGGTATACCGATAACTTTAGTACTAGGTTTAGTGAGTTTGGCGGTATGATAATGGTAATGACAAGATGGCACGTTGATGATCTTGCAGGACGCATATTAGAGCAGGATAAAAGCGTCGTTAGCATAAAATATAAAGCTGTAGCTACTGAGAATGAGGTTCATAGGAAAGAAGGCGAAGCTCTGATACCTAATTATAAATCTAAAAGCTTTTTGGATTATCAAAAGAAAATGATGCCAGCTAGTAGCTGGGAAAGCTTATATCAACAATCTCCGTATGTACGTGGTGGTAACTACTTCAAGACTGAATGGTGGCAATACTATACTGAGCTACCTACTTTGAGTCAACTAACGATATATGCTGATACTGCACAGAAAACTAAAGAATGTAACGATTATAGTGTATTCCAGCTATGGGGTAAATCACACAATAATAAAATATATCTTATAGACCAAGTTCGTGGTAAGTGGGAGGCACCTGAATTATTGGTGCAAGCTAAAGCATTTTACAACAAGCACAAAAACTTATATGAACAAAAAGTTATACGTGCTATGAAAATTGAGGACAAAAGCTCAGGTACAGGATTGATACAAACATTGAAAAAAGAAGGTATTCCAGTGATACCTATACCGCGTGCAACAGACAAAATGACTAGAGCTAATGATGCTATACCATCCATCGAGTCTGGTTTAGTCTACCTACCTAAAAACGCACCATTCTTATCGGACTACTTAGCTGAACACGAAGCATTTCCTAACGGTAAGAATGATGACCAAGTTGATGTGACCATTGACGCTATTACAGACAACCTAAGCCCTTCTACAATAGACTGGAGTAAAATTATATGATTAGAAAAATACAAGATGGTCTACGTAATTTTTATAGTGACCTAACTAATAACCGTGCAAGCTACAATCGTAACGATTACGTAGAAAAATACATTGATAGGAAGCAACTGCGTGCAATATACAAAAGTGGACTGGGTTCTAAGATTGTACGCATAAAAAGCTCTTACAGCCTCAATGACGCTATTGAGTTCGATAGTACTAACGATCAGTCCATTTACGATAATAAGCTACTGAAGTGCATACGTAAATCATCGGAGTTTATGTTAGCCTTTGGTCGTTCGTTGTTAGTGATATATGAACCCGGTGCAAACTTATCGGAACCTAGACGCAATACTGAACCTTACGATATTGATAAATGTAAAATACGTGTATTTAGTGGTGATATAGTGAACGTTAGCCACGTTATCACAGACTTCAATAGTCCTGACTACTATAAGCCTATAATGTATACCGTTAGAGGTTTATTGGTGCATCCATCTAGAGTTGTAGACTTCACCTACTATGATCCTGAGGAACAATCTATGCCAGATTACCAATATGGTGGTATATCTGAGTATGAACTAATCTACGATGAAATTATAAATGATGCTGTAACCACTCGTAGCGTAGGGGCACTAATGGAGACTGCAAGTCGTAGATATATGAAGGTAGCTGGATTCCGTGATGCAGTTGGTTCTAACAATCATACTCATCTAGTAGAGGCTTTTAGAATATCTGAGGATGCGGCTAGTATAATGGGCACCACATTGATAGATGCTGAGGATGATGTAGCTGTACACGACCAAACAATGAACAACCTAGCTGACGCCAATAGTATTAGCCTGCAACGTATCGCTTTAGGTACAGGTATACCTATACCTATCTTAGTAGGTGAAAACGTCAAGGGGCTCAACTCTAGTGGTGATAATGAGCGTAAAGCTTTTCAAGATACAATCCGTACATTCCAAAAGACTTATTTGATAGATAAGATCGTTAGGTTGTGTAGGTTGTTCGGTTTAGGTGAACCTCAACTTTGCGATAATCAAGGTGGTACACCTAAGGAGGATGTAGAGTATGAGGCCACACTAATGGCTAATGCTATGGTTATGCGTGAGGCTGGATTAGACTACGAGAAATACTTAGAGGATAAAGGATTTGCATATACTAGCAAATTTGATCCAAGTGATATGTTTCGTGAAAACGATTTGCCTGAGCCAGTACCTGTAGGTGAGAATGAAGCGTCAACTAACGGGGAATAAAAGATTTAGGGCACCTGTTGTACCTATTGATGTAGAACACAAGTTCGAGAAAACTCTAGCTTATATGACTGAGATAATTGGCACGCGTATATTGAACCAAGCTATCAAGAAGCTAGACAAGCGTACAGTGAACAAGTTTGCTGATGCTCAAATAGGTAACTATGCCAAAGTGTTTTTGGGATTAGCTAAAAAAGCTAAATCGAAACTACTAAACCAATTTAGTAATGAGCGTATAAACAAGCTTATAGCTGAGATATACGGTAAGATTGATAAAGCTAACAGTAAATCGTTTTACAGTTCCATTGAGACCAAGTTAGGCGTTAGTCAGCAGGAGCTACTATCTACTGAAGGATTACGCGAACAGATAAATGCCCTAAAACTTGAATCTCAACAGTGGTTAGAAAAACATAGAAATGACGCAATTGCTGACTATGTAAATAACGCACTTAGGAATATGACACTTGGTGAAGGACTGGATGCTCTAATCAATAGCCACAAGTCTAAAATGAATGAGAAAAAGAATCAATCTAAATTTGTAGCACGTCAGCAACTATCGACCTACAACTCATTGTCCACCAAGTTGCGTGCGGATAATGTTGGCATCGATTCCGCTACGTGGGTTACTGCTAGAGACATTAGGGTTCGCCAATCTCATATCGATAGGAATGGCAAGGAGTTCAAGTTAGATAAAGGCTTATACTCATCCATCGATAAAAAACATATTTTACCCGGTATCGATTATGGATGCAGGTGTGACTACGACCTAATAATACCTTAGAGGAGGTGATATTGAGAAAACCAAAATCAAAAATAAAGGACTGTAAGCCTGACTGCGGATGCGCTAAGGGTAGAGTGTTCAGAGATAAGCTAACGTACGATAAGGAGGCTAAAAAAGTTATCTCTGTGCGTGATGGTTATATGACATACCTAGGGGCTGAGTTAGGTGTTGAACCTGCTGACGCTGAAGTACGTGTATACCGTTCGGCTGACACTCTAAAGAAACTAAAAGACAAAATGGGCAAATTATCCATCAAGGAGGATCATATAGATGACAACCCAACAATCGGGGAGATACAAGATAGCGAAATATTAGAATATAAAGAGGAAAATACCGATACAACCCTTGTAATGCAACATAATGTGCTTATATATAAGGAAGCAGGTATTTTATTAGAGAGTGGTACACGCGAAGTGTCATTAGACTATATAGCTGAAATAGTCCAAAGAGATGATGGCGAGTACGAACAACTAAACATAGAGCCTAAATATCTGGCCATTGTAGATAATGGTAGATGTGGCGAAGTTTGCAAATTTCAAGATAAAGAAGGAACGAGTATGGAAAAACTCACCAAGGTCATCACTGCAATCAAGGATGCAGATAAAGATGATGACAAGAAGGCCGATATCACATTATCTGATGTATCGGACATTATGGCGGCATTACCTGACGCAATGCAGGGTATGTCGATTGAGAAACTAAAAGAGGTTGTACCCTATCTGAAGGAAATGATGACTGTTGCTGAACCCGTCGAGGATGAAGATTACGACGAGGATAAAAAAGACGTGGAGGATTCTGACGATGATGATAAGGATGACAAAGACGAAAAGGATGAAAAGAAATCTGTGAAGGATGAAAAGAAAGCTACAGCTGATGGTATCACATTATTCGACAAAGATCATTTGCGTAAGTTTGTGGATTCTACAATTCAAGAACGTGACGGTATTATTGAACGTGCCAGAAAGTTTGTGGATTCTACATACGTGTTTGGAGGTAAGTCGAATAAGGATATTATAACAGATGTATTGAAGCTTGAAGGTGAGGATGTAAAAGACTTCAAGGATTCTGAGTTAGAAGTCGCATTCAAATTGTTGAAAGATAAAAAGAAAGAAGCTGTCACAAAGGTAGACGGTGGGTTTATTAGTTATTTAGGAAAGGAATTATAAATTATGGCATTCGCAACAGGACATTTGAACGATATCCAAGGTGTTCAAGGTGGAGAGTTACTCAAAGAGTCTCAATCCGTAATACTAACAGCAAACAGTTTTCAGAACAACCTACGTGCAGGTCGATTTGCCCGTTGGAACACAACAACTAATCAATTGCAAAATCTCAATGGTACTAACTCATCACTAAACTTAGCTGGTGTTGTTACTCGTGATTTAGGTGCGGCTATTGAGGATGGTGATCAATATAAAACTGCAAGTCGTAAGAGTGTAAATTACATTCGGTCAGGTTTAGCGGTTGTAGATGTACTTTCTACAGTTACTCCAAGTTTCTTAGGTACGGTGTACGCATTGTCATATGGTAATGATAATGATGGACTAGCTACAACAAGTGCGGCAAACAGCGTCAAGACTAATGCTATTTTCATTCGTGAAACACGTGCAGGAGCTTGGATTATTCTATTGACACCTAGTACAGTATCTAAAGAGATTTCCGATGTAACAGCATTAGCGACTATGTCATTCAATGGGACAACAGTAGCGAATGTAAACGCAAGTTTAACGGCAGTATACACAGCTGTACGTACAGCAGTAAACGCGATTATCGCGGCAGGAGGAAAATAATGAAATTCGA
>WLWG01003222.1_pt1 | contig 11356 bp, 10 predicted proteins | sample 6712871 | NCBI WGS metagenome assembly WLWG01 (sample SAMN12718693, study PRJNA515312) | sponge metagenome | isolation source: marine sponge | host: Mycale hentscheli | place: New Zealand: South Island, Marlborough, Capsize Point | collected 2003-05-01 | reverse complement strand
TATTTATTATTTTGCCAGGTTCTGCACCCTCGACATATTTACCATCTCTTTTGTTTACCTCTGGAGATAGTTGGCCCAAAATTTTTAAGAATGGTAACGCAAGATCTTCTTGCGATATATTTTGAGCGCCTTGTGCTGCATCAGCTTCCATATCAAATGTTGCTAGTGCATTATTCTTTTTTTCTGCTACTTGGTTCATGTTTATTTGTTCCTTTTTATTGTTGTCTTATTTTCAGTGAACACACCAAAAATTTCCGTTGGCATTTCTTTTCCTGCCTCAATACGCTCACGGACTAGCGCTTTCAGAGTCATGGGCTCTACCTTCATCTTTTGTGTCGGTTGAAGCCCTTGACCCTTCGCAAGTTCAGCATATTCTGCTGCCTTGTTATCTTCGTTACGACCAAATGATACCAAGATCTCGTTCTTAATAATATCACCTAGTCCATTGTCTCGAAGCCAATTAAACGCCGTCTCTTTATTTGCTTCTGTAATAGTAGCACGATACGTCGTTGAAACTTTTAAATGTGAACCATCAGAAAGTTTTAATTCTGACAGACCCATCTCACTCATCATAGTGGGTATAACCTCACCTGATATACGTAAGTATTCTTTTTTTAAATCTTTTATACTAGACTCACCTGTTTCTATTCTTTTGTGCAACCCCTCTAACATCTCTACTTGATCTGCAAGAGACTGAATGTTTTCAGTTTTTTTCATTGCATCTTGTTGGTCCTCTTCAAAGTTAATCATCTATTTCTCCTTTCTCGTATAGATTAATTGCGATAGGATAATATTGTCTTTCTTGTTTATCCCATTTCAATACATTGTATTTACCATTTGTAATATCAGACACAATAGAACATGCAACACCTATGATTGCAGGATCACCTGTAAGTAATAAATAATCTTCTGGCTTGTAATCTTTTAAACCTTTTCTTAATTTAAAAATTAATGGACCAGGAGAAAAAATCATTTGAGAAAACTCTGGTAATAAAAATTTAAACTCACCATACTTAGCTGCACCCATAATATTTATTTTGGGATTGCCTGATTGAGTTCCAGGTATCTCTTGTATTACATAAACTATTCTTTCTGACATTGACAAACTATATATACATGTTTATATTAATGTCAATACAGAAAGAAGAAAAACATGAATTATAAATTTAAAACTAAACCCTATGCACATCAATTAACTGCATTGGAAAAATCGTGGAACAAAGAAAACTTTGCATACTTTATGGAAATGGGTACAGGCAAAACAAAAGTATTAATTGATAATCTTGCTATGCTTTACGACAAAGGTAAAGTAGATGGTGCATTAATTATTGCACCCAAAGGTGTTGTTAAAACTTGGTACGAACAAGAACTACCTACACACTTACCAGACCATATAGAAAATGTGTCTGTATTGTGGCAACCAAATATTACAAAAACACAACAAGAAAAATTAGATACTCTGTTTGAGATAGATAGTGCACTACATGTTTTAGTTATGAACGTTGAAGCATTTAGTACAGAGAAGGGTGTAAAGTTTGCATCTAAATTTATTGACTCACATAAAACTTTGATGGCCATTGATGAGTCTACTACAATCAAAACTCCTACAGCTAGACGTACTAAAAATATTATTAAGTTAGGAGTAGATGCTAAGTACAAAAGAATCATGACCGGTTCTCCTATTACAAAAAATCCATTGGACTTGTATACACAATGTGAGTTCCTTGATCCGTGGTTATTGGACTTTACTTCTTACTACGCGTTTCGTAATCGTTACGCAGAAATGAAAACGATGCATGTACATGGAAGATCGATACAAGTTATAGATAAGTTTCAAAACTTAGGTGAGTTATCAGATACAGTAAAAGAATTTTCTTACAGAGTATTGAAAGAAGATTGTCTAGACTTACCACCTAAAAATTTTATCAAGCGTCACATTACATTGACTGCAGATCAAAAAAGAGTTTACGAACAAATGAAAAAACATGCAATTGCTATGTTAAATAAAAAAGTAACTACAACGGTTACTGTGTTAACTCAGTTAATGAGACTACATCAAATAACTTGTGGTTATGTAACTGCTGATGATGGTAGCACGCAAGAAGTTGATAGCAATAGAATGAATGAGTTAATGTCTATACTTGATGAGACTGAGGGTAAAGTTATTATCTGGGCTAACTATCAATTTAGTGTAGGTGATATTATACAAAATATTACTAAAAAGTTTGGTAAAAATTCTTATGTTCACTATTATGGTTTGACTCCACAAGAAGTTAGACAAGAAAACATTAGACGTTTTCAAACAGATCCTGAGTGTAGATTTATCATTGGTACACCTCAAACAGGTGGTTATGGTATTACACTCACACAAGCAAACACCGTGATTTATTATTCTAATGGTTATGATTTAGAGAAACGTTTACAATCAGAAGACAGAGCACACAGAATAGGACAGAAGAAAACTGTAACATATATTGACATTATTGCAGAAGATACTGTTGATGAAAAAATTGTAGAAGCTCTACGTAAAAAGATTGATATAGCGTCTGAAGTATTAGGTGAAGAATTAAAAGATTGGATTTAAACTAGATCTTTTGCTTTACCCAATATAGGTTTATACTTAGTCTTACCTTCTTCTCTGTAAGCATGTAGGAATTGTTTTCTTGGTGTACCTTCTGTAAAACTACAATGTATCCATCCCGAGTTAGGTTCTCCAGGAGTATAGTATTCAACAATCAGCTGATCCCAGTCAAGCTCTCTATGTATCCAATCAGCTAACTCAGCATTATCGACTCCAACACATTCGAAGTCTGCGGCTTCTGCTCGCGAGTGCTGGCTGTTGACTGAACTACCAATAGCATGGCACAACTCAGGTGAACGAAACCCTGACGTCACCTTAACTCTACCGAAATGGTCACGCACTGGCTGTAAAATTTTTTCACAAAGCATTTTTAATTTTTCTATTTGTCCTGCATTTGGATTATTATTTATGCCTTTACGTATGGCAGTATCTGATTTGGTAAGCTCTGAGAGCGTGAAGTTACGAGATAGTTTCATTTTTAGTTCATCATGTTTAGGACTAAGGCTAAAATAATAGCGCCTCCGCCACCAATGATCATTCTCTCTATTCGTGTGATACGAAGATTTAGTTCTTTGATTTGGTCAAACGTTTGCTTCTGCATAATTCTACAGAGTTTTTCGTGATCTTCTATTTTTTGTAATGCGGATTTTCTAGCCATTATACAGTCCTCTTCCCAGCAATAATTTGTTCTTCGGGAGATAATAAAGCTTCCTGTGTACGTGTCAAGTTAGTATTTGGATTCACTACACTAGCTATTCTTGGTGTAACTGGCATAGGTGTATTAGGTAAAGGTGGTGTTTGTATTTCAGCTGTTTGAATTTGAGGTTCTGTTTGCTGTGGAAGACTAGATTGATCTAAGTTCATTAGTTCTTGTATTTTCTGTAGATTTGTTTTCTCTTCTTTTTGATCTAGTTTTTTATTCTTATATTCTCTTTCAATGTTTCTAAATATTCTTTTAGGATAGAAGTAATCTTTTTCTATAGTTTCTCCTCTTTCTTTTGCAATTTTTTTAGCTTCTTTAACTCTTTTTTTCATACGAGAATCGTATGCAGTATAAGGAATGTTTTCTCCTTTTAATAATTTTCTTGCTTTAGAAGAGGATATATTTCTTCCTCTTAATAATTTTCTTAAATCTCTTTCATCAACACCTACCTCTTGCGCATCTTTTAAAATAAAATAAAAGTCTTGATTAACTTTAAAGTTTTCTTCTTGAATATCTCTAAATTCTTTGGCCATTACTTCTGGTCCTCTTTGTTGAAAGTTTTGTAAACTAAAAAATTTTTCAGCAGTTGTTACAGATCTAATGTTTCTGTTATACTCTGTTATTTTATATTGCATGGTTCGTGGTACATCCACATTGATAATTCTAATTCCTGATAACATAGCAAGTAATTCATCTTGTAAGTTTACAGGTTGACCACCTCTATTAATATCTTCAGTAAAACCTTTAATTAATTTATCACCTGTATCAATGAATGTAGGTCTAACACCTTTAAATACATGTCCAAGACTCTTCATAAACTTATCTTGGTCTGAGTCTGTTTCTGAATAAACTCTAGATCCTGTTTTAGTTGCACCACCTCTACCACCTAATAAAAGGTTTGTTGGCATTACGTCTGACATTTTTTCTAATGCAATTGACTGAGATACAAATGGATCAATTAGTTTTCTAATAGGACCATCTTCTCCAAAGAAAAGTTTAAACATAGTATCACTTACATCTCTTTGTTTTAAATTACCTTCTTCAATAGTTTTTATAGTAGCTCTAAATGGTTGAGTGATAACATCATATGGACTGAAGTATGAGAAGTTAATTGCTTTACCTACTCCATCTTTCCATTTGTTTACTGGTATGATAGCTGCTCTTGAATCCCATGGTGCAGAAAGACTTCTTTTGTATGCATCTATCTGTTCCATAGTTACACCTGTTAAGTTTTGTGCAAGTGTTGAAACTCCTTTTTCTGCTCCACCTAAAGTTACAAACGCACCTAACAATCTTCTATAACCCATTTGTCTTAGTTGAGCATTTGAAGAAGTAGCTTCTTTTGCACCAATACTTAATATATTAAATGTAGTTCTGATCATCTCAGCTGGGAAAGATACAAAGTTACCAAAAGGTAGTTTTCTTAAATCTTGAATTACTTGTGGTACTTTACTGTACGTTGGATAAGTGTTTCTTATTTGCCATGCAGCTGCTTCATCTAAAGCTTCATCAAAAGTTTTAGCTTTACCTGTAAACGTATTGATTCTATCAAATTTTCTACCAATTATTTCTTCTGTCCATTTTGCAATGTCATCTACATTTTTATACATAGATTTCATTTGAGATTTTACATATTCATGACCATACCATTTCCATAAGTTATCACCTCCAGCATAGATTCTTGTTGCTGTTTTTATCATTTTAGAATCAGCTAACCTTGCAATCAAACTGTCCATGTTCTTAACTTTAGCTCCTGATCTTATATCTTTTAATACTGCTTGTAGTTCTGATGCCACAATGTTTTCATCAATTACACCTAATCTAATTTTGTTTTCTAAATTTTTTATAAACTTCTCTTCATTAATTACTTTCCCTGCACCAAATATATCGTCTACAACCATCTTAATAGACTCTGTAACCGAAGCTCTACCACCTATGTGGCCATTAGCTAATGGAAACATACTAGCAGAAGAAACGTTTCTTACTTGAGTCACAGGTGAAAGAACGGTTTTACCAAACTGTGTAGCTACTTTAAACTGAAGTATATTTCTATATACAGAACTTTGTATCCAGTTATCAAATGTTCCTGGTGCACCTTTCAATGCTTTTGCCATGTCCTTAGAAGCATAAAGTTTACTCATATTAGTTTTTAATAAACCTAAGCCTTTTAGATCTCCTACCTTTTCAACATCAAACAATCTTCTTGCATCTGCAACTGATTTACTTTTGAATAACCAACCTTCATCAATACCTATCTTCGATAATTTATCTAAAGTTTGTTTATTCACTGCTTGAGTAATTGCATGTGAAGTTGTTTGTAATACAGAAGATTTTAAGTTGTTCTCTTCTCCCAATAATTTTTTAATTACGTCAGGTAGTTCTTCTCCAGTTCTAATTAATTTATCTGATCTTAAAGTATCTTTAGCTATAGTCTGTAATATTCTTAGTGGATCAACACCGTCTTGTTTAGTGTGTACTAATATCTTGTTAGTTAAACTCTCAGCCATTTCTTGTAATGCTTGATTGTCTGTCATGTTTTTAGTTTTTAATTCTTTAAGAGCTGACTCTCTTATATCTTTATTTTTCTTAACAACGTTTTCTAATACCCATTTAGCTGCTAAACTTCTTATCTTAGGATCTGCTGTGTACTCAGGGTTAGTAAATGTTGCAAAAGACTTTCTCATATAAGTTTTTATATTGTTCAACATAAAGTTTTTAAGATCACCATCAGGTAATAAATTTGCAAATGTTTTTTTAGTACTTAGTAATTCTTTATTTAAAAGTTCCGCTGTCTCTTGTAATTGTTTTGGTAAAGCACTTTTTGTAGTTTGACCTTTTAAAAAAGATAACACTTGATCTAAATAGTAATCTCTACTTGCGGGTGAAGTAGTCAAAGTATTGTATTGTCCTTCAAAACTTTTAGCTAAGTCATATGATTTTTTTTCAATAGATTGTAAATACTTTTCTATTGTTCTAGATCTTGCTTTAATTTCTCTATTTGCTTCTGATGTAAGTTGGTATTTTAAACCTGTTTGTTTACCTAAAGATCTAAATGCAGATAAAAAATTATCTAACGTCTTTAATCTTTTTTCTAATGGATCGCTACTTTTCGTAGAAAACATTCTCCATTTATCAAATGCTGGTAATTGTTTTGCACCTGTACCTATCTTCAAAGGAGATAAAGCTTTGTCGATAACATAGCTACTTGCGTTTCTAATTGTTCTACCTGCTGCAGCAGATCCTGGTACATTTGCTGCAAGATAAGTTACTGGTTTGACAACTAAAGTATCAACACCTGTTAATGCATAACCTGCGGGTTTCATGATACCATACTTCGCACCAAGAGTTAGAGCTTTACCCAAAGGCTTACCTAATATGGGAAAACCTGCACCTATAATAGTTCCTTCAGCTCCAAACTTTAATTTATTTCTAAATCTTGCAAGTGCTAAATCTCTTCCTTCTAATCCATCTTCTTTTTCTTTTTCTAGAACCAAAGGTCCTTCTTCATTTATATTTCTTGCACCTGAAGTTATAAAATCTGTTGCACCAAAGGCTGTTGCCATATATCCAGCACGTTTAGCTATGTTTGATCCTTTGGCCGTGGTCCCTGTTGCTTTAGCTGCGGCACTTGCATCTTTGGCTTTTTTACTTTTTAATAATTTCTTCGCTCTATTCATTACCTTGAACACCGCACCACCAGGTACTCCGTATTCAATTAAAACTTTATTTACAGTTCCTAGTAATGTTTCAGGGTCTTGAATTTTATTTTCTTTATAAGCTTCATCTAATTTTTCAGTCAACTGTGTATCAGCTGCCATGTCAACACCGGTTGTAATTAAATCACCAAAAGAATAACCTATGTTTTGTACACCACCCAACACAGCTTTCTCCATATCTTCAAAGAAATCTATGTAATCTTTTTCTTTTACGTTTTTAGTAGTAGTTAATTCTTTTATTCGTTCTAATTTTTTAGGATCAAAAGGGTTTGTATTAAATACACTGTTTGCAAAATTAGCTGCACCTTGCCATGTAAATTTTACAGGTCTTTTTTTCTTTGTGATGGTTGATCTTAAAGTATCTGCTAGCGTATCCTTATCGATAACTAATCTATTATCTTTAGGTTTAAAGGGCTCCATTTTAAGCTCCTTGTGGTAATGTCAGATTTACGTCGTATTGTTGATTGAATGCTGCGATGTCTTCGCCTGTTTGTATATTTGCAAAATCCATTAACGCTTGTTTACTATTAGCTAACAGTTGTACAATATCATTAGATATTTCTTGTGGTAATCTAGATCTTAATTGTGTGTAAGATAAATCTTCAGCTTGTTCAGGGTTTTCTGCAACACTTTCCATCATAGGCTCTCCACCCATTTTTAAACCTACTCTACCACCATCATTGTAACCGTATCTTTTTTGTAGTTCTGCAAAAGTAAGGTCCATAGCTTCTTGTGATCCTGATGTTATTAATACTACATTATCTTGTACTTCTTGAGGTGTTGCATCTGGATTATCTTTTTTATAATCATTAATTCTTTTTGTATTTTCCATTTCAACATAACCTGTCATAGCATTATCAAATAAATCTTCATTTCCTATAATGGCTGCATACTCAGGACTTACACCTATTTCTTTTTGTAAAATATTTTGATTAATTTTTATTTGTTGTTTAGCAATATTTTTTTCTGCTTCTGTAGCTGTTGGATCATTTATAATATTCTGTTGATCAAAAATACTTTGTTGTGCATCTTTAATTATTTGCATTTCAACTTCAGCTGTTTTTCTAGAATCAGCCCCTTCTGCTAAATTTTTAATTCTTTGTTCTTCTAGATCATATTCAGAGGCTAACGCACCTGAGAATAAATCTTCTGCAGTAGCTGCTTTTCTTTGTCTTTCAGCTAATTTTTGTGCTTGAAATTGTCTAAATGGTTCTTGAGCCGCGGTTGCTGCTGTAGAAAATATGTTACCTGTTGGAGTGGTCGAAGCTAAATTTAAACCAAACTGAGTTAAGAAACTTGGTAGTGTGCCTGGAGAAAGAAATTGTTTTTCACCTCTAAATTTTTCAAGATCTTTTACTGCTCTTTCAGTTGTACTTAAAGCTCTGTCATACGGATCTGTTCCTACCTTAAATGGTTTTCTATCTAATCCTGATGTAATACCAGTTCCTGTAGAACCACCCATTCTAAACATTGGTCTTTTCAAAGTTCTATTCATTATCTGTCTCTTCCTAGATACAGTCCTGCAAGTGTTGTACCAATACCTAATGCTGATTGTAATGGTGTTGGGTTAGGTGTAAATGTTGATTGAGTTCCACCAGGATAACCACCCATCAATCCAGTAACCTGTGCACCGTATTGTTGTAATTGTTCTTGTGGTAAGAATGCAGCTTGTCTTGCAGCTTCTCTTGAAGCATCTGCTTCAGCTTGAGCTTGAGCTTGGTTAATTCCACCTAATGTTCCTAGTTGTGCAACATCTGCTCTTTGTAAACCAGGTAATAAAGTTGCTAGACCTTGTTGATTTTGAAATTGTTGTTGAGCTGCTGCTTGTGCTTGACCAAAACCTTGTTGTAATAATCCTGCTTGTAATGCAGCTCTGTTTCTGTCTGATCCTGCCATATATTCTGCTTGTGCAACACCTTCACGTCCACCACCAAATGCGCCTGATGCTATTGCTTGATCTGCAATTTGTTGTTGTTGAATTTGTGCTTGTCTATCAAAGTCAGCTAAAGTTGTATCAATAACTTGTGATTGATACGGTGACATAAATTGTTGATAAGCTTGTGGACCTGTAGCTGCTTGTGCTGCTTGAACAAAAGGTTGATAACTTCCTATACCTTGTGTTGCTAAAGTTTGTGCTTGTTGTTGTAATGGATCTTGACCTGCAACTGTTGGTGCAAGGCCCGCTAAACTCTGTTGTCTAATATCAAATTGTTGAGCAGCTTTTTGTCTAGCTTCAAATTGACTTGGATCTTCACCAGCTAATTGTGTGATACCACCTGTACCAGGTGCTACAACAGGAACAGCAGTTTGTGCAACTAATTGTGTTGCAAGATCTGTTCCGATATCTTCTATAAATTTTGGTGGTAAAGTTCTAGTTTCTTGTACAGCCATTATAATACTTCCTCTAATCTTTGTGATGTTTTAAACATATCTCTAGCGCCATCTAATCCTTGCGATTCTTCCGATACTTCACCTCCGGATTCGAGGTTTTTCATCATGTTATACATGACTTCTGCGCCTTTGTCTATATCTCCCTCACCTGCATTTCTTACAGCATCAGCCGTAAATACAAATTCATTCTTTGATAATCTTGCAGGTACATCGTCAGCTTTTTCCATTCTACCAATTGGTACAAATCCACCATCAGCTCTTAAATCCATTTCTTTACCATCCATATCTAATAATGGCATAGTCTCTTTTGCTACCGGTTCTGCTTTACCACCTTCTGCATAAAATCTATAAGATTGACCCATTGATTTATAAGGGTCTCTTCTAATTGCTTCAATACCTAGACTTGCTCCTCTATTGTTTGCATAATCTGGCTCTTCCTCTTCTTCTTGAAATAGTAATGGTGCTACTGTTAAACCTGCTGATGCAAGTAAAGATAATTGATCTCCTCTATCCATATTCATAAAATAATTTTTTGTATTAGTTCCTGCTCTTTTTATTAATTCACCTAAACTAGTTTCGCCAGCTCTTTGAAAAAAGGATTGTCCTGTTTCTCCAATAGGAACATTACCTATTTTGTATCCTGCATATGCGGCTATTGCAGCTTTACCTACATCTGATTTAACAAGTTTTTTAACAGCTCTCGTTGCTTTCTTAACAAGTTTACCTAAACCATACATTTGTCTACCCATCTCATCTATTTGACCATCAGCTAAACCACCCATAATACCACCATCAGCTGCAAATCTTCTTGCGCCACCTGCTAAATCTCTTTGTCTAAGTAATTCTTGTATTGGACTAAATGTTTCTTCTTCAACAACATCTTTTTCAACAGGCGAAAATTGTTCTGCTATTCTTGTTTCTCTATAATTATCGTTGTCTCCTCCTGTATCATCATCATCATCTTCCGTAGATGTAACACCATAACCCATTGCGGCATTGTCTATTGCTTTATTATAAGCAAATCTACCAATACCAAAAGGTGTAACCAGTCCAAGTGCTGTTGCTATTACTTTATTGATTGGGTTTGTTGAAGGTGTAACACTATATCCTACTCTTTTTTGAAATTTGTTAAAATCTTTTTTTTGATCTGGATTTAAATTAATTGTTCGATATTTCCCTGTTAAATAATCTAATTTTGCATCTTGACCTTTAGGAGAAGATGTAGGTGGTCCTTTAGTTGTCATACCTAATTCTGCGGGTCCCCTTACATCTGTTTTATCACCGTCATTACCAGAAGGTCCATCTCCTCCTAGTCCTCCTGAATCTCCTCCCTGTAAACTTGGAAGTCCTGCAGGTCCAATATTAGGTTTACCTTTTAATGATCCATATAAATTTTTATCTATTAATATTTTTGCTTCTTCATCAGTTATGTATGATAACTTTGCTTTAACATGACCAGGTTCTGATAACCAAAATTTAGGAGCTGTAACCATTTCTTGTTTACCAAGATAGTTAGTTACACCTGCTTGTTTGACAGGTTTTTTACTACCTTCTTTATACAGCTGTCTAGCTTGTTGTGCGTTTGTAATGGCCATTTTACTATTCTATTTTGTTTTACCAAAAATATCAAGGCTTGGCATAATAAGTTTTACGTCTCTTCGAATGTCTTCTACCGGTATACCCTTTGATTTCCATTCGTTATCATCCTTATATTCCTCACCTGTTTTAAGGTTAGTTATTTTTTCTATTATTTTTTCTGGTTTTATGACTTGCATTTTCCTCCTATGTTCTGTCAAATTCTAGTATTGATACTGTGCCTTCAAATATATCAGCAGAACCTGATTGTAATTGTAGTTTGTCACTCTCTTCTAATATAATTGTACCATCAGATATGGACTTAGAATTACCTGCATTAACAGTGTGTTCTGCAAATTGATAAGCTCTACTAGCAGAGGTATCATATAT
>WLWG01003221.1_pt1 | contig 11358 bp, 24 predicted proteins | sample 6712871 | NCBI WGS metagenome assembly WLWG01 (sample SAMN12718693, study PRJNA515312) | sponge metagenome | isolation source: marine sponge | host: Mycale hentscheli | place: New Zealand: South Island, Marlborough, Capsize Point | collected 2003-05-01 | reverse complement strand
ATCCTAGGTAGTGGGCGTCTAAGCGAGAGTGGAAACGCCCACTTTTATTTTGTATGATAGAAAGATTTAAAAATATATTTTATGGATTAGACCGTGCACATGGTGTCACTTTAGTTGGTGAATCAAACGGTGACGGCAACAAGATTAAAGGTAAATCGTTTGTTAAACGAGAACCAGTCACAGATGAGTTGTGGCAAAAGCATTTAGATGGTGCTGACAGTTTAGGTATTATACCAATCAATGATGACAACAAATGTAAGTGGGGATGTATAGATATTGACTCATACGCAGAGTTTGATCACAAACAATTAATAAATAAAATAAAACAATTTCAATTACCATTGGTCGTATGTAGATCAAAGTCTGGTGGTGCTCATGTATTTTTATTTACAGAAGATTATGTATCAGCAGGTGTGATGCAAGATAAACTAAATGAGATTAGATCTGTATTAGGTTATGGTGGATCAGAAGTATTTCCAAAACAAAGAGAATTAAAATCAAAAGATGATACAGGAAACTTTTTAAATTTACCATACTTTAATTGTGGTCAGACAACAAGATACGCCTTTATGGAAGATGGCGAAGCTGCTAGTATAGATGCTTTTTTTGAACTTTACGAAAGACATAAACAACAAGACATCAGCAAAATAGAAATCAAAAGACCAGAGACACCTTACTCTGATGGACCACCATGTATAGAACTTATGGCACAAAATAAAATTGGTGAAGGTGGTAGAAACAATGCACTATTTCATTATGGTGTGTATGCAAAATCTAAATGGCCAGATAATTGGAAAACAAAAGTAATGATCTTCAATGAGACTGCAATGCAGCAACCATTGTCAGACACAGAAGTACAAATAATTATAAAACAACACGATAAAAAAGAGTGGGGTTATAAATGTAATGACCAACCCATGTGTAGTTTGTGTGATAAAAAATTATGTAGGTCTAGAAAGTTTGGTATAGGTCAAGAAATAATATTTCCAAGTCTAACAGATTTACAAGTAGTTAACCTGGAAGAACCTTACTACTACATGAATGTAGATGGAGATAGATTGTATCTAGACTCAGCAAAACATTTAGCTAACCAAACTTTATTTCAAGAAGAATGTATAAAACAATTAAGAATAAATCCACCAACACTAAAGACAGGTGATTGGAAAAAAATTACTACTGTATTATTAAGTGGTGCAGAGATTACAGAACCTGCAGAAGGTACAAGTACAAAAGATATATTGAATAATTACCTGGAAGATTATTGTGTAAACAGAATACAAAAAGACGACTACGAAGATTTACGTAATGGCGGTACTTATACTAAAGATGGCTTTCATCACTTTGTATTTGATAACTTCTTTAACAACTATCTATCAAGAAAACATTGGAGAGTTCCATACCAAAGAACATCACAGATGCTAAAAGATGATTTAAACTGTACAACTAAACGTGTAGGTAAAACAAAACTATCTGTGTTTGTTGTAGCTAGATTTGATAAAAAAACAGAAACATACAAACCAAAAACATTTAAGAAAGAAAATTATTAATGAAATATTTTATAAGAATATACAAAGGTATAGAACACAAAGTTGTAGGTTCTGAAGATGATACAAAAGTTTGTGATGGATGTGATTTAGAATTTAATCAAAGAAATTTTCACATAGCTAGTCCTAAAACAAATAGAAAAACTCAGGAGATGTATAAAAGATTAAAAAATAAATGTAAAGATTGTGAAAATAAATTGCGTGGTATAAGACATGCTTTAGAAAAAGATCCTTCTACACCACCAAAACCAGAAAATTGTGAGCATTGTGGTAAAGGTAATACTAGAATTGTATTACACCATAATCACGCAACAGGTAAATTTGTAAGATGGGCATGTGTAAATTGTAATAGTAGATTTGTGCATGATACATTAAAAGAACATATGGAGGATGCAGAAAGGTGGTATGAAGAATGAGACATATAATTTATGGACCACCAGGTACAGGTAAAACACACACTTTACTAGGACACATAGAAAAGTTTCTAGCTAACACACCACCAGATAAAATTGGTTACTTTACATTTAGTAAGAACGCTGCACAAGAAGGTAAACAAAGAGCAGTGGATAAATTTAAATTATCTTATAACGATGTACCATACTTTCAAACACTACATTCATTTTGTTTTAATCAACTAGGTGTAAACAGAAACCAGGTGATGCAACCAAAACACTACAAAGAATTATCTGAAAAGATGCAAATAGAATTAGAAGGTGCAAGACAAGACGAAGACTATGAAGGTATATTTTATTCTCCAGATCCATACATACAGTTAATAAATCTAGCAAGATCAAAAGAGATGGACCCAATAAAATTTTATCATTTGAATAACAACTCAAAGATACAATTAAGTAAATTAGAAATTATAGTTGAAGAGTTAGAAAATTACAAAGAACAAAATGGTTTGATTGATTTTCCAGATATGTTAGACAAATTTATAGCAAGTGGGGAAGCACCGAGTCTAAGAGTTATGTTTGTAGATGAAGCACAAGATTTAAGTTTGATACAATGGAGATTGGTTAAGAAGATAGAAGAGAAGTCTCAAGACTCATACATATCAGGTGATGATGACCAGGCCATATACAGATGGAATGGTGCACATGTAAGTACATTTATAAATTTAGAAGGTGATAGAACTGTACTAGATCAATCACAAAGGGTACCACAAAAACCTTTTACACTTGCAAACAAGATAATAAAAAAAGTACATAATAGAGTAGAAAAAGAATGGCTACCAAAACAAGAAGAAGGATCTGTTTCTTACTGTAGCAATCTTCATGAAGTAGATTTTTCACGTGGTAGATGGTTAGTGTTAGCACAAGCAAACTACATGTTAGCAGGTATTGGAAACATATTAGATGAAAAAGAATTATATTGGCAAAGAAGAAATGCAGTACCTAGAGTAAAAAATATTTATGAAATTATATTGAAATGGAATGATTTACGAAAAGGTATACCTCTACATTACAATGATGTTAAGAAGATCACTGCAAAAATGACCAAAGATAATTTGGATCCAAAATTATTTAAAACAATAATTAAAGATGGTTTCTATGACATAGATACTTTGAAAGATAAGTATGGACTTAAAACAGAATCTGAATGGGACGAAGCATTAAATGAAATAGGTGATGAAGATATAAAGAAGATAAAAAAATTAATTAAGTCAGGAGAGAACTTAGATAAGAATCCTAGAATTAGTATTTCTACAATACATGGCGTCAAAGGTAATGAAAGAGAAAATGTAGTTGTAATAACAGACTTGGCTGGTGCAGCATTTATTGATTATGAAAAAGATCCAGATGATACACACAGATTATTTTATGTTGCCTGCACAAGAACAGAAAAAAACTTATATATAATAGAACCACAAACTAAAAAGGCATACAATCTATGACGAACAAAGATATATTTGAGGATGCGTTTCCTCAAGACAAGCAGATAGGTGGGAGTCACTACAAGGACTTTCACATTCAACCCTACGAATTTATTTCAAAGAATGATCTTTCATTCTTTCAAGGCAACGTTGTAAAATATGTTTGTAGATATTTACACAAAAATGGTGTAGAAGATCTGGAGAAGATTAAACACTATTGTGATTTAGAAATTAAGAAATTGAAAGATATGAAAAATGCCAAGAGCAAGTAAGATTGTAAAAACTATTAGCATTAATAAAAAATATAAATTTAATTTAGAAATTTATCTAGGACTAGAAGACAAATTCTCATGGGAGATATTTCCTCATGACTATAACGCGTCTTTATATGCATTTAGCAATAAAGATAAACTTAATAAAACTATAGAGAGTAAACATATCTATGAACCAAAACAAACCAATATTTAAACCACAGACAGAGTGGCTACCACCAGAATCTTTTCCAGACTTATCTAAGTATGATGAGATTGCAATTGACTTAGAAACTAAAGACCCAGATTTAAAATCAACAGGTTCAGGTTCAGTCATTGGTAATGGTGCAGTAGTTGGAATAGCTGTAGCTGTAGAAGGTTGGTCCGGATATTATCCTATCGCACATGAAGGCGGTGGTAACATGGATAAGAATATGGTCATAAAATGGTTTACCGATGTACTAAAAACACCTGCAATTAAGATATTTCACAATGCAATGTACGATGTATGTTGGATTAGGTCTATGGGCCTTAAAATAGAAGGTAGAATAGTAGATACCATGATTGCTGGCTCTCTCGTGGACGAGAATCGCTTTCGATACGATTTAGGTAGTCTGGGTCGTGATTACGTTGGAATCGGTAAAAATGAGGCTGTATTGAAGGAAACTGCAGCGCATTGGGGTATAGATCACAAGGCAGAGATGTATAAACTGCCTGCAATGTATGTTGGTGAGTATGCTGAGCAAGATGCAGTGTTGACCTTAAAATTATGGCAAGAAATGAAAAAACAAATCGAGATAGAAGATGTACAATCTATCTTTGATCTTGAAACAGAATTATTTCCATGTCTTGTTGACATGAGATTCTTAGGTGTACGTGTAGATGTAGATGCAGCACATGCTTTGAAAAAAGAATTAGTTACAGAAGAAGAGAAATGTTTATTAGAAGTTAAAAAACAAACCGGTGTTGATGTACAAATCTGGGCCGCAAGATCGATAGCCGAAGTATTTGATAAATTAAAATTACCTTATGAGCGAACTTTAAAAAGTAAAGCACCAAGTTTTACTAAAAACTTTTTACAGAATCAAACTCACCCTGTTGCAAAAGCAATTGCCAATGCAAGAGAGATTAATAAATCACATACAACTTTTATAGATACAATTTTAAAACACTCACACAAAGGTCGTATCCATGCAGAGATCAATCAAATTAGATCCGATCAAGGTGGTACAGTAACTGGTAGGTTCAGTTATAACAATCCAAACTTACAGCAGATACCAGCACGGAACAAGGAACTTGGACCACGGATCAGAAGTTTATTTATTCCAGAAGAGAATCATACTTGGGGTTGCTTTGACTACTCACAACAAGAACCACGTTTAGTTACACACTACGCAAGTCTTGATGGACTCTATGGTGTATCGGATGTTCTTGAAGCATACAACGAAGAACCAGATACAGACTTTCATAAGATCGTAGCAGAAATGGCACAGATACCTAGAACACAAGCGAAGACAATTAACCTTGGATTGTTTTATGGTATGGGTAAAAATAAATTACAAGCAGAGCTTGGTGTATCAAAAGAAAATGCTGAAGATTTATTTAGAACGTACCATGACAAAGTACCATTCGTTAAAATGTTAATGGAAAGTGTAATGAGAAGAGCACAGGATAGAGGTAAAGTTAGAACTCTACTTGGTCGTAGATGTAGATTTAATTTATGGGAGCCCAATCAGTTCGGGATTCATAAGTCCTTGCCACATGAAGAAGCGCTCGCGGAACACGGACCAGGGATCAAGAGAGCGTTTACATACAAAGCATTAAATAAATTAATACAAGGATCAGCAGCTGATATGACAAAGAAAGCTATGGTTGATCTATACAAAGAAGGCATCATACCACATATACAAGTGCATGATGAATTAGATATATCAGTACAAGACCAAGCACATGCAGATAAAATAAAAGATATTATGGAATCTACAGTAGAATTAGAAGTTCCTAATAAAGTGGACTATGAATCTGGAGTAAATTGGGGTAGTATCAAATGATAAATTATGGCTTACTTAAATGCAAATATTCCTGTACAATACGCCCAAATAAAAAGGGAGTATTTATATGATCTCAAAAAACATCATGGAGAAGTTGAAGACTGCATTATCTTCGGCATTACCTGTATTACAGGTCGTGCTATCTTATGGCATGCGATTATGGAAAATGGCGCAATCTTTTATCGTCTCCCAATTACGGCATTTATTCAACGTGGTTATGAACCCAAGTCTGTTCCCACCAAAAGACTTGATGAACTCCAGCTTTGGAATTCTTTTAGTTATTATCCTGCTGTTACTAGTTATGATATTTTAGGTGGACAACACGGAAAATATATAGGTAAAGATAAGAAGTGGCATCATGGGTCTTACTTATTCACAGTTGACTTTGCACATCCAGAGAGTAATATAGTAGACACTGATCATTCTGAGATCCCGCACGAACATAAGTGCGCTCATATATTGGCGTTAGATGACGGCAATTATGCGGCACAGCCAAACAATAGATTAATCTGGGACATCCCTTCATTCACAGTTAAGGATAAAACTCCTGACTGGAAAGTACAAACAAATGAATGGAATGTAGAAGACTCAGGCAAGTGGAGAACAGAAGATACAGATAATTTCTTCTATGAAATGGAAGAAAAAAAATGAGGATGATAAATGAATTTAGCAGATTTATTAAAAAAGAATTTTGTATTAGTACCCGTAGTAGCTTCAGTGCTAGTCGGAACATTTACTGGCGTTCGTTACGTAGTTAATCTTACAGACACTATCAATTCCAACCAGCAAGAAATAGTGGATCTTAAAAGAGATTTAAAAGTTGCCGAAGATAAAATTACAGATCAAAACACAAGACTAACTTCTGCAGAATCTACGTGGCAGATGGCAGAGAATTTATACAGACAATTAGCTGATCAAGTTAGAGAACACAGCTACGATATAAAAGATTTAAATAGGTAAACATATGGAAGGTCTCCGCATGGATTATAGATTTACAGCAATATTAATAATTATGTTAACATTACTAGCTTTGTTTGGTGGACCTGCTTATCCTAAAAACGAATATCTTAACGACTATGGTGTAAGATGTGGGGAGTTTGAAGTAAGAACTGATAAAAGAGAAACTGATTATAATTATTCTGACAGTAGCACGAATGAACAACAATACTTAAGTTTTACCTACAGAAAATATTTAGGCACAGATTGTAAAACAGCAAAAGAAAATGTAGCGATCAAACAACAATTAGAACTAATGAAGATGTGTGGTCGAGTTAACAGCAACCCTAGTCTTGCAAACAATTCTAATTTTAATTTATTAGTATCTAAATGTAGAGGTGTAACTCCTACAAGAGATACTACTAGACCTGATGATTCTCAAAGTTTGTGGGATGATATGAAAGATGACTACAAAAAAGAGAACCCTGACCTTAAATTAATGGGTGATAAGATCATAGGACCCACTAAAAGCAAATTGAAAATACCTCCAAAAGACTATATACTCCCGCTACCAAAACCAAAGATAGATGACTAAACCATTAAATATATCAGAGTCTGCAGCTGTACAGATGCCAATGAAGACCGTAGCATCGCTAATAATTTTAGTTGGAATGGGCGTGTTCGCATACACAGAGCTCACTTCAAGATTAGTGTCGTTAGAGACGTCACGTGAGTTATTTGAAAATGATTTGTTAAAGAAAAGTGAACAAGTGCCCACGGACCAGGAGCAGCATTTTTTAATCGAGGATTTATATAAAACTGTAGAGAAAATGGAACAAACTCAAGAAATGAATATGACTAACAAAGTTAATATAGAATTTTTAAAAACGCAACTAGAAAAAGCGTTAAATGATGTTGAAGAATTAAAAGATAAGGTAAGGGCAAATGGAAAGAGTTACTAGAAAAATTGTACAATACTTGGAAGATATGGAAAAGAAAGCAAAACAAATGAGCTTTACTAAAAATTTGAAAAAAGAAGTTGAAACAGGCAAGCATGGTACACAAAAATATGTACTAAAGCAAGGGCCCAACAAAGGTAAAATTTTATGACAGAGTTAGTTGTAGCCCTACTTATGATTATTAATGGAGAGATTAAAGAAAGTCGTATACAATCTTCAATGTCAGAATGTTTAAAAGGTAAAAGAATCGCAAAACGTGATGCTAAATCCCATATAAAATATCAATGTATAAAATCTAATGCAGAACTTGAGAAAAATATAGATGGATCTTTTTCTATTAAAAAGTTAATATTAGAATAATGAAAAAATGTAATAAATGTAAAAAAGAATTCGAACCTAAAGACGAATTAGATATGTTTTGCAGCGATGACTGCAAACAAGAAGCACTCGCAGACCTTGACAATGACAGCGATGAGTGTTTAAGTTGTCAATAATGACTTTTAGAAAAATGAAAGCAGAGATCGTTAAAGGCCAATGTCCTACTTGTCATGAGCATACCATATTAGTTGGTATTACAAATGATTATTATAGATGCATGGAGTGTGGCACAGACTTAGAGCAAAAAGTAAATGGTAAAATAAGTTACATACCTGTATTAACTACTAACAAAAAAACTAGTGGTAAATTTTATCTTCATGATTGGGACGAAGAATAGTGGCTAGACAAAGTTTCAAATTCTTTACACCCCGTGATAAGCCCAAGAAACGTGGACCACGGCAACATAAAAAAAATAAAAATAAGCAAGAAAAGCGCCAAAAATCACAGAAAAGATACAAAGGCCAGGGTTGACAAACGTCCTCTAATATCCTATATATAATACAAATAACAATTAACACAGAAAGAAGAAAGTTATGAAAAAGAAAAAAGCAGCACAAGACGCTTACTACGAAGAAGAGTCTAACAGAGTGTATGTATTTAATAATGTTATGTTTAACTTTAATATGTACATCAACGCAAACACGGCTGATGAAGCTATGGAAAAGTTTGATCAATGTGGTTTTGCACATAGGGATCATTGGAAAGTTATGGTCGAATTATCAGAACAACCATCGGAGGGACCTCATGGCGAATAAACTAGATTGTACTGATAAAGCGTACGAAATAATGATGAAACATACAAGATGGCGTAAGCCTAAACGTATGACTCCTAAACGTCAGAAAGCTATCGATTCATCTTGGAAAAGATGGAAGATATATAGACAGGCATTATTAGATGCAAATTTATATAGTGGTATGGCTTGGTCTGGAGATAGTAAATGGCCTAAAGTAGATATAAATACTAAAGAAAAGTTTACTGAAAGTATGTTGACACAACACTGTATCAGTCATACATTTACTTTAGATATAGAAAGGTTGAGATGAAAGATAAAAATATAACAGTTGAAGTAAATGGTGCCAGTCAAGGTCAATGGTCAAACCTTTTGCTTGAATTTAACATAATGAAGAAAGCATGGAAATCTTATGGTGTGGATATTACCTTGAAAGCACCAGGATTGAAAAATATAATCGAGTGGGGGAATAGAACTAATGATTACACAAGACCAACTAGACAACTTGGCAAAAGAGTACAATCGAACAAAGGACCCACAACTTAAAAAGTTGTGGCACAAAAAAGTAAAGGAGTATGTCAATGGACTTAATAATTCTAAACGACGGATTGTATCAGTTAGTTCCTGTCACAAAAACGATGATGGAACATATCTCATTATTGGTAGAAGTAAACTGCATGGACGTGTGCGAAATACTAAGACTTAAACTCACCGGATATGCTGATACTTTAAATCTACATATCATGAACGATGGCACTGGCAGTCTAGTAGGCTGTATGTGTAGCTGACACCTATCCTAAAGAGGGAAAAAATAAGGATAGGTTGTGGTGAGAAATACTCTTCGGATATCAAAATTATATAAGTTTGTCAACCTTACAAGAAAATTTAGTATAAACTTCTACGGTATTGACCCACTCAGGATCAAAACCTTTCATCAATTCATGTGAATATTTATAACCATAGAGTGTACAACTTCTATAATCTTCAAATAAAACTTTTGGCGTTTCAATTACTCCGCATTGATTACCTGCAATACCAGAACATAAAACCATAAATAAAACTATTTTTGTCATTGACAATCCTATAAAATCACTTATATATCAAACTTAACATGAAAGGAAATAACATGACAGACATGAGTAAATATAAGAACGTTTCTTTAAGTAAAGAAACATACGCTACTTTAGAGAAGTTATCAAAGGTAATCTTTGAAGATGCGAAACTAAGCGTAGCAAAAACAATCACAGCACTAGCAAATGAAAGAGCGAAGAAATTAAATGGAAAATTCAAAAAAAATTAAGAAAGTATATATATGTCCTACCTGTAAAGGTAATGGCTATGTAAAAGTTGCTTGCATTTATGAAAAAGAGGATATGGTTCATCAATGTTGGGACTGTGAATCAAAAGGAGAGATATATGATTACGAGGATAATGAAGATATTGGTGATTTTGGTGTTGATGCTCCCAGTTTCTCAGTGCACTAGTAAGTTTGATAGTTTTGATCCATTAACTTCAAGTTTAAAATGGGTGCTAACAAAGGATAAAAAATGATAGGTTTATTTTTTATAGGTATTGTGGTTACAATTATTGTAATGGCAGTATTATTACATGTGAGGAAATATGATTAGTGATACAGACAAAGCATATATTGCAGGTTTGTTTGATGGTGAGGGTTCAATACACATTAGACGTGGTATAGAGAAGAAGAAAAAACACAAAGGTAAACCTGGATACAGATTATCTAATAGTCTACGTTTAAGCATGGAGATCACTATGACAGATCAATCTGTTTTGGTGTGGGTCCATGAAGTCTTGGGTGTTGGTACACTGACACCTAAAAAAGTTAAGGGTAAAAGAGTTGATGGCACACCTTATCTAAAACAATACAGATGGCGATGTACATTCAGAGATGCGTATTACGTATGCTGTTTGTTATGGCCGTTTGCACATACTAAACTGCCCAAGATACAACAAGTAATAGAGCACTATACTAGTCAGGATATGTCTGCTAAAATAGTGAATCTAAATTTATACAAGGAGCAAAAAAATGTTGGACAAGATAGTATATAACAGTTTGCATTTTATAATGAAGTGGGCTGGCACATTGAATAGTTGGGCCTGGCGTAAACATTCTAAAATATTAAGAGCTAAACAAAGTAAAGAAATGGAAGATTTAATAAGAAATCAAGAGAACAGTGCTTACTTGGAAGAGTTAAAAAGAAAATTATGAAAAAGGAAAAGTTTGACGGAATAACTAGACCAAGTAATGATCTTTATCGTAAGCGTTGGGATGAGATATTTAAAAAAGAAAAGACTTTACATGAAGAACTTATGGAAGGTTTTAAAAAAGAACAGGAAGAATTGAATAATGAAGAAGAGTAGTAAATACAATTACATAGACGGAAAACAGATCACAGATCCAGATACTGGAAAACGTGTCTATGAGATAAGTTCTTATAGACTTCCAAGTGTAACTACTATATTAGGGGCTACCAAAAATACAGAATTTTTAACCAAATGGAAGGCTAAAGTCGGTGAAGAACAAGCGGAACGAATCAAGAATGTATCTAGTGCACGGGGCACTAGTATGCACAAATTCCTCGAATCATATGTCACGGGCATTGGTTACGAT
>WLWG01003220.1_pt1 | contig 11359 bp, 8 predicted proteins | sample 6712871 | NCBI WGS metagenome assembly WLWG01 (sample SAMN12718693, study PRJNA515312) | sponge metagenome | isolation source: marine sponge | host: Mycale hentscheli | place: New Zealand: South Island, Marlborough, Capsize Point | collected 2003-05-01 | reverse complement strand
TGTTTTAAATTTTTCTTAACACCTGAAATGTGTCCGTATAAAGATAAAATGTGCTCTCTTGTTGTTTTAGGTTCTATTGCCATTAGGCTAATCCCTTTTGTTTTAATCTTATTGCTTGTTCTCCTGGGGATAATAAAGCAGTTTCTGTTGATGTCAATCCCGTAGCTTCATTGACTGGAGCCTGTGCTGTTGTAATATTAACAGGTGCTGGCTGCGGCGGTAGTGGTGGTGTTTCTATTTTTTTAGAAGCCATTTTAACTGGCTCTTCTTCTTTTAAATCTAGATTAATTATATTTTGACTTTGATCATCTGGTTTTGGATCAAATTTAAAAGGCTCATTTATTGATGTGCCATCTAAACTATCAAATACTTCAAATAAATCATCTCTTGGATAATGAAAATCTTCATTCATACTTCTTTTTTTATTCATACCAGAACGTTTTTCATTTCTTTCAATAATTTTTAATTTTTTCTCAAATAAAGATTCACTAAATTTAACAGGAACAAACTCACCATCCATTAATCTATAAATTACTTTTTTACTAATACCAGTTCTTGCTAAAAATTGATCTTCAATTTGTTCATCTGTCATACCTAATTTTTTAGCTGCTTGAATAGCATCATAAATTTCTTTTTGTAATCTGTAAGCTTCTTTATTTATATCAATGTATTCTTGAACTAATACATCACCACCTCTTGTGTACATTTTATCAAACTTATAAAATTTTTCTGCCTTAAAAACATTAGTTCTAATTCTACCATACTCTGAAATTAAATAATCTAAAGCATTAGGAATATCTGCATCAAAAGGTTTTAAACCTGTCGACGCTCCTATAGTTACGTCCATTTGATTTCTTAACACACCAGAAGATGTAGGTTGTTTTGTAAATGCATCTTTAAATTTTCTACTTGTTGTAATAATACCTGGTTCTAGTGTTGTTAAAACATATTTAAACATTTTTTCAAATTTATCAGAAGGAGAATCCGAATCAGAATAAATTTGTCCACCGTTTCTTTTTCTACCTTTTCTTAAAATAATATCTACAGCTGGTTCAAAACCAATCGGTGTAGAAATATAAGATTCAAAGAAAGACATTACAGGTCCTCTTTCATTAAACATATAGGTTAATGCAGTGTCAATAACACCAGCATCTCTTTTTTTTAAATCTTTTCTAGTATTAAAAAAAGCTTCAACAGGTTCTAGAACTGCAGCTTGTGGAATAAAATCAGATAAGTTAACAACTTTAAATACACCTTTATCGCTTTTACTAATAGCTAGCATGTCAGAGTTTTTCATGTAGTCTGGTGCAAAATATTTTTTGTATAATGCCATAGCCTCATCATCAAAACCTGTAAAACTATTGTACAATGTTTTAACACCATAACTTGCTCCACCCATTACAGTAAATAAACCCATCATTCCTCTTAAACCCATAGATCTTAATTGTGGGTTTGAAGATGCAGCTTCTGCCATTGAAATTTGTAAATTATTAAATGTAGTTCTTAACATTTCAGCAGGGAAAGATACAAAGTTACCAAAAGGTGTACGTCTTAAAGCTTGAATAGCTATAGGAACTTTACTGTAAGTTGGAACTGTATTTCTAGTGTACCATGCAGATGCTTGTCTTATTGCTTCAGCTATATCTACTTTTTGTCCTGTTAAAGTTGTTGTTTGTAATTCTCTGCCAGCAATTTCTTTAAACCATTGTCTAGCTTTGTTCATATCATTTTTAAACAGATCTTTAGTAAATGATTTATACCAATTATATGTATACCACTTCCAAACGTTATCACCTCCAGCATATAGTCTAGCAGCTTTTTCTGTTATAGGATTTTTTTCTAAAAATTTAGCTAGTCCATTTAACGATGCAATTTTTCCGTTTTTAATTTCTCTTAATACAGCATTAAGTTCTGACGCTACAATGTTTTCATCTAACACACCATACTTAATTCCTTCATCTATGTTTGCTAGTAATCTTAATTCAGCTTGAGCATCTCCTTTTCCTGCATTCCAAATATCATCTACCACCATACCAATACCATCAGTAACAGAAGATCTACCACCCACCAATCCTCTAGCTAAAGGAAAGAAACCAGCAGAGAAAAAATTTCTTACCTGTGTTTCAGGAGACAATACTGTTTTACCATATTGAACACCTGTTTTTAATTGTAATAAATTTTTATAAAAACCATTTTGAATCCAATCATCTAGTGGACCTTTTGTAGTAGTCAATGCTTCTATAACATCAGCTGCTCCGTAGTAAGGTTGTTTAGCAGATGTAAAACTAGATTTCATAGCACCTAAACCACTGACACTGGTTGTTTTAACAGGGTCTAATATACCTGCAGCTTTTGCTGCGTTCTCACTATTAAATAATAAACCACCTTTTTGCATGGCCTTTCCTAATTTGTCATACATTAATTTAGTAGTTGATTGAGAAACCATAGCTGACGCTGTCGTCATTACTTGATTTTTTAAACTTTTTTCTTCTCCTAATAATCTTCTAATAACAGTAGGAAGTTCTTCTCCGGTAGCAATAAATTTATCAAAGTTTATTGTTTTTCCTATTGCATTTAAATTATCTATAGGATCAAACATATCTTGTTTACCTAATCTTAATATTTTTTGAACCATCTGTGTAGCTAAAGCTTGTTCAGCTGCTTTTTGAGATAGGTTAGGAAATATTTCTTTAGCATTTAATCTAAAGTCTCTACCACCTTTACCTCTAATTAAATTTAGTGCAAACTTTTCTGCGTCTTTAAATACTTGAGATGTTGTTTTAACTTGGTAAGCAGGGTTTTCAAAAATAGCAAAAGACTTTCTCATGTATCCTTTTATGTTTTTAAGAATAGCATTTTGTAAATCTCCTTCAGGTAATAGGTTAGCAAATGTTTTTCTAATTTGAATAAGATCATCATTTAAAGCTTTAGAAGTAATCTGTAATTCTTTTGGAAGTGCACCCAATACTTTGTTTCCTTGTAAATATTCTAATACATTATTTAAATAATAATCTTTACTGGCAGGTGAAGTTTTACCAGTGTTGTTTAAATTTTTAAAACTGTTTGCTAATTTGTAAGCTCGTTTTTCTATACTTTGTAATAATTTTTCTGTACGTCTAGCGCTTCTTTTAATTTCTTGAGCTGCTGCTGAAGTTATATTGTATCCTTCTCCTGTTTTTTTACCAACAGATCTTAATGTGGATAATACATTATCTATTTTTTTTAATGCTACTTTTAATTCATCGGAACTATTAACACTAAAAGTTCTCCAATCTTTAAAATCAGGTAATGTACTTTTCCAATTTTTTACAGTTTGAGGTAACACGGCTCTACCCCCTGCAGTAGCAGATAATAATATTCTAGTTCCAGCTTCTTTAGTTATAACGTTAGCGGCTACATTAGTTGCTCTTGCTAAAGGACGTAACGCATATTGACCAGGTAAGTCTACTATACCTGCAACAGGTTTTAATCCTGTTAACAATTTAGCAAAAACTCCTTTTTGATTAGCAAGATTTTTAATAGTAGAATCAATAGCTGCTTTAGTAGAACCACCTAAAATGGTAGCAGCAGGATTAATAACAGCTGCATTAGCAACTCTAGCTCCAATTTTTGCTGGAGTTAATTTATTTACAAAACTTCCAGGTGCACCATAACCAGATATGATAGGTTTATATAGTCCATATCTTGCAGCCAAAGGTAAAGCCTTACCTGCTAATGCAAAACCAACACCAAATGTTAAACCTTCTTGACCAAATTTTAATTTGTTTATAAATCTAGCTGCAGCTAAATCTCTACCTGTCTTACCTTCTTCACTAACTTTGTCTGTAAAAAAAGTATCTCTACCAGACTCTGCAATTAATGCTTCAGTTACACCAAAAGATAATCCAGCTGTACCGGCCCTTCTTGCAATACTTGTACCAAGCTTTGCTGATCTTCTTAAAAATTTATTTTCTATTTTACTTAAAGTTTTTCTAAACTTGTCGTAATTTTTTTTAATTTTAGTTAGTTGTGGTAATTTAGTAAGTGATTTAGAAACCCATGTACTAGGTAATCCATATTGAGCAGCCAGTCTAACGATGTCACCTTGCCATGTTTCAGGTCTTTGATGCTCTAAAAAATCTTCTGTAATTTTATCCAGTTTTGAAGTTAGTTCTGTGTTAGCTGCAAAATCAACTGGTAATGTAATTAGTTCAGAAAGTCCTTTAAGAATATAAGTACCAGCAGTTGTAAATGCTCTTACTCCTTCTTGACCAATATCTATTTCGTCATCTTTAGCTTTATATTTTTTTATAAATTCAGGTTCAATAGGTTCTAAACCTTTTTCTTTTCTTTTTTTATTATAAATAGTTAAATAATTAAGACCAGGACCTGTTATACTATTAAGATAAAAAGGAGTAAGTGGTGTAGATACAATAGTTTTTTTATCTTGTTCGGGATTATCTTCTATAATGTTTTTCTTTTTAAGAGCACTCTTTACAATATCAACGTAGGTTTGATTGTCTACGTTAAGTGGTTTATACCTAAATGGTGTATCTGCCATTTTAAACCTCCTGTGGTAAAACTAATTCAACTCCGTACTTAACATTAAATGTATCTATGTCTGCTTGTGTTTGTATTTGAGCAAAATCAGCTAAAGCTTCATAACTGTTTGCTAATAGATTTACAATATCATCACCTATTTCTTTTGGTAATCTTGCTCGTAATTCATCATATGAAATTTGAACTGGTTGATTTTGAGAAGCAGGGTCTTCTTTAATTTGTTCTACATTTACATCTGTCACTCCTGTAGGAGTTGCAGTTGCAACATTCATATCCGTTACTTCTGCCAAACCACCGTCCGCAAAACTACTTGTCACTGATTCAGAAAATACAGACACATAAGAACCAGCTAAATTAATTAATGCTATTTGATATCCTGTATCATCTTCAGTCCATTTTTGACCTGTTTTTGGATTTGTAGTTTTTAATAATTCGTTTTTAGCAGCAGAAAATGCTTTTCTTTGTATCTCATCTTGTGATCCTATTCTTGCAAGGTCTGATAAATCAAATCCTTTTACAATAAATAATTCAAAATCTTTTTGATAATCTGCATCTATTTTTTTTAATTTATTTGTTTTATCTGGATCATCTTTAATTGCTTTTCTTCTAGCGTCATAAACTTTGTCTAGGTATTCTTTTTTAGTTTCTAACTCACCTTTAGATTTCATTTCAGCAATATCAAATTCAACCCCTGCACCTGTTAAACTTCCAGCTAAATCTGTTCTTTTATCTAATGCTTCTTGATAATCTTCTAATGCTTTTTGTTCTCTTGTATCTATCGACGTTCCAAGGTCCACTCCTAATTTAGAAAGAGGAGCTGATGCTGATGCTAATGCACCTCTAAAACCTGGTCCTTCTGATGGAGCTCCAAGTATATCTAAACCTGCACTAGCGATTCTTAAATAATCACCAGTTGATAAACCTTTAGGTTCTCTTCTTTCAGGCATAGGAAGAGCTTCTTGTACTTGATCATATATACTTAATACTCTTTCACCAGTATTATAACCTTGTCGAAGTTGAGAAATTCCTCCGCTTGCTTTAGCAACACGGCCACCTCTAAACATTGGTCTTCTTAAAATTCTACTCATTATTTTCTAAATAATCCTTGTACTGCTCCACCTAATCCAGCAGCACCAATACCTAGTCCTAGTAATTGTTGCGTTGTGCTTGGCGGAGGTGTTGATTGAACTTGTGTTGCAGCTGGGAATCCACCAATAACAGATGCTAATTGTGGTCCAATTAATCCTAGTCTTGTGTAGTCTCCAAACGCTGCTTCTCTAGCTTGCTCTTGGTCCGCTGCTAATCTAGCTTGATCTAATTGTCTTTGTTGTGCACCTAGTTGAGATTGGTATGTACCTAATCCTTGTTGTGCTGCTAAATCTCCAGCTCTAGCTGCTTGTGCTTGTTGAAATCCTTGTTGTCTTAATTGTGATTCTAATTGTGCTCTAGCTATTGCACCTGTTGCTTCAAACTCACCCATAGCTGCAGCTTCTCTACCACCACCAAAAGCTCCTGATCTTACAGCTGAATCTCTTAATGACATTAAACCTTTGTCTTGTTCTCTTTGTAATGATGCTAGTGATGCATCAATAACTTCTTGTTGATATGGTGACATGTAAGATGCAATTGAACCTGCTTGATCCGCTGTTCCTGCACCTGTACCAGTTAGTTGTCCAAGATTAGCTGCTGCTGTTGCTGCCGCTGATTCTAATCCTGATTGACCGGCTACAAATTGTCTACCTGTATAAGTAGATGTTGGTAATGCTTGATTTAATAATCTTAAACCCTCGTTAGTTACACCTAGACCGGCTGACTCTACAAAAGGTTCCCTTAACTGTCTTGTTATTGTTTCAGCCATTAACTTTGTGCCTCCAGTTTTTTCATAGTATCATACATAAGGTCTGCACCTTTTTGTACACTACCACCACCAGCTGCTCTTACTGCATCTGCTGTCATTACAAATTCGTTTTTAGAAAGTCTTGCAGGTACATCATCTGCTCTTTCTTTTTTACCCATAGGTACAAATCCACCACCTCTTAAATCCATTTCATTACCACCAAGGTTCATTAAACCACCTTCGGCTTTTTTATTTCTTGTACCTTTTTTCTTCATGTCTTTAATAAGTTGTTTGATACCTGGATAGTCTTTTGCTTTACCTTTGTATAAAACTCCTTCAGGCATAATTTTAATTACTTTACCACCTTTTTTATAGTCTTGAGCAATCATTTTTTTAAATGATGAGAAAGACATAGGTTTATCTCCATCTATTTTTATTTCTTTAACGTAGGAATCATATTCTTGATCTAAAGTTTCATTTTTACTACTACCTACATAATCACCGCTTTCAAATCCTACTCTTCCACCTTTAGCAACACCTAATCTTGCTGCACCAAATTCGTTTCTAAAATAATCTCTAGGTGACATGGGTGTAATACCTTGTTCTTCCATTTGATATTTGTAGTTTCTATACTCATCAATTAAACCTGGTTTTAAAGCTTGTTGTGATGCAAAATCTTTTAACATTTCAAATTCTTCTTCTGATAATTCAAACACTGGTCTACCAAACATATCTAAAGATAATGAATTTAATTCATCCATAGCGTTAGGATTAGATACTTGTTCTTGAATTGGTACACCTTCTTCTTTCATAAGATATTCTGGTGTAATAATTTCTTCATCAAATTCCATAACTTCGTCTACATCTCCACCGCTCGCAAATCCTGGTATTATTCTCATAGGTTCGGGCCTCCTTCCGCCCAATGGTTGTCCAAATGCTGTTTCTAATCCGCCCACAGCTGATGCTAAATTATCTGAAATACCTCTTTCATAATATTTTCTTTCTTCATCTTCTTCAGAGGTATCTGCAAATTCTTCTCTTGCTACTTTTAAAGCAGCTTCTTTGGCTTCGTCAACTGTCATTCCTTGTTTTATAAAATTTTCAGTCATGGTAGCTACAAAAGCACCTGCTCTTGGATCAATTTTAATTCCACCACCTTTAGATTTTTTAACTCTTTTTTCGTTTTTCTTTTTTAATTTTTCTAACATATCATAATATTTATCTAGACCACCTTTCATACTAGCTTTTGCCATTACCTTACCACCGTCCGCGTACCCGTATTTGTCTAACATAGAATTTACTTCACCTTCATCATATCCAGCACCAATAAATATATTAAAGATCGCACTTCTTCTTTCAGCTTTGTCTCTTACACCTCTAGATAATAAATCTGCATTATATTGTTCTAATGCTTTTTCGTTTAGCTCTGCTTGTTTAATTCCAAAGTCTGTTGTAGCTTGACCACCTATTAATTTAGCTTGTCCCATAAAAGTTTCTGGATTAGCCATTGAAGATACTTTATCTGCAATAGATATTGTTTCAGTTCCATCTTTTAATGTTTTAGTAGCTTTTAAATAATCTGCTAATCTACCATCACCTGCTGCAAGTTTACCAATCCCCGCATCTATTAATCGTGGACTTGCTGCAATTGCACCAGTTCTAAAAATATCTTTTAAATCTGCCTCATCATCGGTTGCAGCTTTAGCTGCGGCTGCAGCCATAAATTGATTTCCTATTTGACTTTTAAATAATCCAGATGCTGCAGGATTCATACCACCAAAATAAGCACCTGCTATAAATGGTATAGCTGGTCTTACCTCTTTAGGTATCAGCTTTTTAATTCTACGTCTTATTCCAGAAAAAAATCCCATAGTTCCTTATATTATATTGTTGAAATGCAAGAAGGCAAGTCTTGTATATATGCCGGTATCGTGCATTTTACTTGTTTTTTTGTCAATCGTCAATCGCTGATGTTGAAACCAGCGCCTATCTTTATCTCTTCTACAGTTACATTTACGTCTCTTCGTATATGTTCAGATTTTGTAGCTGTATTAGCATTTTGAACATCTGCTAAAGCTTCAGCATCAGACATATATTCTTGACCTGTTTCTGTATTAGTTAATGTTACCTCACATTTAGGTGTAATTACTGGTACTCTTTTACCATTAATTGTTTCATACCTAACAGAAGCTTCTGTTTCTATAAACGGCATTATTTATCCTCTCTGTTAATTTCTAATATCGATGCAATAACATCTGTTTGACCACTAGTTGCCTGTACCTTTAATATCTCACTTTCCTTCATAATCAAGGGTTCAGTTAATACTTGTTCTTTTTCATTAGCAGATAAACTAACATTATTATCTACTACAAAACTAGCCGCTGCTGCATCTACTAATGTTACTTTGACAACTGCTGCACCAGCATTATCTTCTGTTACTAATAATGATTTTACAATAGCTCTTGAATTAGAGGGCACTGTATATAGTGTTGTTAAATCTGTATTTGTTAAACTTGTTTTTTCGTTCTTATATATATTTGCCATTATCCCAATCCTAACCAAGTAAATCGTTCTTGATCTTCTTTTAGTTGTCTTAAAAATGTAGAATTTAATTGTTCTACTATAGAAGCCAAAGATCTATTAATTTGTCTTTGGTTATCTTCACTATATTCTTTTTTAGGTTCTGGCAACCTTACTACTATTTTTGTCATTATCTTCTTCCATCTGGTTGTAGGTCTGCTTGAAATGTACCGAATCTCCAAGATTCAGACACACCTGTGTTTTCTATTTTTAAAGCTGCATATCTACCTCTTGCTCTGGTATCAACTTTAGTTGTAGTTGAGTCTACAGTAAAAGGACTTAAAGTAGATGTTGTGTTTGGATCTGCAGGATAGTCAGCTACAGATATTGTAACGCTTGCGTTACCTTGTAAAATTTTAAAGTTAGGTAAAAATCTTCTCATTGCTAAAAAGTATTCAGCTGCACCTTGATCTGTTTGTAAAGAAAAATCATAAGACTGAACAAAAGAAGTTAAAGCTGTAACACTACCGTCTGGATTAACTTGATCGGTTCCCGTTTCGTGTTCAAACAATACGCTTTGACCTAATCCTGTTTGACCAATAACTGCAGGAAAAGTTCCTGTATTAGAACTGTTGTATGCTGTTGCATATGGTTTAGGATATACAAGAGAATCTATCCAAGTTGTTCTAATAGAATTTGTGTTAACACCTGTGTACCAGTTACCCATTGGTAAAGGATTATTTACTGTACCATAATTGTAAACTACATATCTATTATTAAAATCTGATCCTGATGTTGGATACCACCAAGTAACTTCTGTAAACAAGTTGTTAATGCCTGCACACACTTGTTGTCCTTTTGTAGTATCTACGTCATCATAAACATAATCTTCTACAGAACAAGGTAGTGTATTTACGGTACCATCAAACGAGAAGAAACCATTACTACCCATCCAATATGCAACACCATCTATTTCAACGGCTGCATTTTTACCAATCAATCCACAGTTAGTACCTACTTGTTCAAAACCAAATGTAAATGGAGCACCAACAAATTTCATTGTGTACAATGCATTGTCAGTCCATACTAGAATATTTTCTTTTGCAACTAAAGCTCCCATAATTTTTGTACCATCTTGTAGTCTTTGAGAACCCGCTGTGTTAGTTGCTAAAATAGAATAGTCATTAATATCTTCTTGTTCAGAAAATCTTATAAACATATCATCTTGTGTTGCAGTAGATCCAATAGTTACTTCTGTTCCAAAATGAATTAAGTGACGTGTTGTTGGTGAAATAAGAGTTGTTCTTGTAGCTGTTGGGTTTCCTGTTGTTACAAAATCAGTTGTTGTTGTAGATGCTCTTACACTTAATCTTGCTGCATCTCCTGCATTCCATGTAAATGTTTTACCGTTTGCAATTGTTGCAACTAATACTTGACCAAAATTACTTAATGACCAAAGACCTGGTTCAAGAGTTATAGTTCCTGCATCAACTGCATCACCCCATCCACTAAACTCTGATGCGTTTGTAACTGTATCACTTGATGAATGTGCTTGACCATTAGATGTACCAGTGGTTGCTGTACCTTTTGCACCTCTAGTAATACCTAAAAACTGTGTTGAGTTTTTTGATGTGTATGTAATTAATTCGTTAGCTATTGCGATTGTTCCTGCAGCAGGAAATCCTGTTGTGCTTACAACTGTAACCGCGGTCCCCGATCCACCTGTACCTGCAGTATCTGCAAGAAGTGCACCATTTAAAGTTGTTGTTTGTGCTCCTTGTACACTTCCACCGTATTGACTAATACCAAAACCATAACCATAAGTTTGTGCAGCAGGACCTACTCTTTCATAAGGTTTTATATCTACACTACCACCAGAAGCAGCAGAACCAGAACTTGTAAAAGTTATAGTAAAAGTATTTGCTGTTGGTGTAGATATAACTTGAAATAGTTTATCTTCAAAGTCGGATGCACTTAATCCCGTACCACCAGGTAAAGTCACTGAATCTAATAAAACAATATCACCATCTTCTAAATTGTGAGCAGTTGATGTTGTAATTGTAACTGTTGTAGAACCATTAAAAGTAAATGTAGCTGATGAAATAGTAGTTGCTAAAGGAGTTATATCAAATAATTGTCCTTCAAAAAATATAAGTAAAAATTTATCTGTGCCAATTGCAATATATCTATTGCCTTCTGTATCAACAAAAGCGTGTTGTTTTCTAGTTACACCTACAATAGAATCAGTAAGTAAAGATTGCCAACCACCTACTTTTTCTGGTAGTCCATATCTCCATCTAACATTATCAGAATCAGTCCAACGTCCAATAGCACCGACGCTAGTATCTTGTTTATCAACTCCTGGGGCGAATTTGATTTGAGTAAGAGCCATCTATTTAGCTCCTATGCTGTATTAGTTTTTAGTTGCCAGCCCTTATTAGAACCAGTGTAAATAAGTGTAAC
>WLWG01003219.1_pt1 | contig 11368 bp, 12 predicted proteins | sample 6712871 | NCBI WGS metagenome assembly WLWG01 (sample SAMN12718693, study PRJNA515312) | sponge metagenome | isolation source: marine sponge | host: Mycale hentscheli | place: New Zealand: South Island, Marlborough, Capsize Point | collected 2003-05-01 | reverse complement strand
AAAGGCTGGACAGCTACAAGCACAGGCATCAATCAAAGCAGCTGAAGCACAAGCATCGGCATCTAAGACTGGGTCAATGATGGGAGCTTTTGGTCAAATTGCATCTGCAGGCTTGGGATTAATGAAGTTCAGTGACGAGACAACTAAGTATGACGTGAAGCGTATTGATACTGCACTTGAGACCCTGCGTAATCTGAAGCCTGTCACTTTCCACTACAAGGAAGAGTACAGCTCAAGCCCAGAACGTATGCATCATGGCTTCATTGCACAGGAGTTCCAGAAGGTCCTGCCTGATGCAACCTACTTTGATGACAGCATCGGCAAGCTCGCCATTGATACTGGTGATGTAATTGGACTACTCGTCCGTGCTAACCAAGAGCTTGAGGCACGCATTGGAATGCTTGAAGCAAAACAAGCTTTAGCAACTGTATAAAATAGTAAAAGAACCAAAGGATTTAACGATGGACATCAATAGCTTATTTGGATTTGATAGAGGTGCTAATAGAGAAGCTGCTGATTACGCACGTCAAAATAACGGAAGAATTGAGTTAAATCCAATACAGCGTTTATTTGGTGCAGACGAACAAGACGTACAGAATATATTAGATACAGAGCAGCGTAATGCACTTAACCGAGAGTTAGGAGGAGCTGCTGCACTAGCAGGAAGAAGTGGTGCTTTGAACGGTGAAACCAGAACGCAAATGCAAGGACGCATTGCTGCTGGCCAACGTCAGATGAAAGAAGCTGAAGAAGCAAAACAAAGAGGCTACAGAAAAGAAGATGCAGCAACTGCACTGACACAAGCAACCACTTTGAAAGGTATGGACCTTCAAGCTGGTAGAGATCAGTTTGCGACACAGCTTGAATCACAGCGGTTGGACAACCAAGCAAACCGTGACCAACAAAATGCACAGTATGCGCATACTTCTAAGATGGCACGGCTTGACCGAGGTCTAGAGCGTGAACTTGCGTCAAACAGTCAAGAGATGAATCTTGCTATTGCACAGATGAACTCTGACTTGGCTGATAAGCGTATGGAGTATGATCGTGAGACAGCACGTATGGATAAGCGCAGTGCTGCTATTGCACAACTGATGTCAGGACTTGGTTCACTCGGTGGAGCATTTGCTCTTTAATCACTGAAAAGCATTGAATGCAGCATGTGCTCCTTGTAATCTTCGTTCAGTATGTGGAACTCCAGGTCTGATATAGTTATTCTGTAAATACGAAGATGCATCATTGATATTAGAAGTCTGTAAGAAGCCTTGATAACTGCCACCATTAGTCCAATGATTGCCGTGGTTTCCTTGCAATTCAGACATTAGGAATTGACTATTAGCTTCAAAGCTAGTAGGACTTAAGCCTTTGGTATTTGCAAAGCTTTCAAAGTTAGATCTACGACCACCCGAACTTCCAAGATCAGTCCATTGTAGATGTCCGCGTCCTTTTGTACCATAAGCATTAGGTGCATACTCTGTATCTGCACGGAAGTTATCACTTTCAACTTTTAAATGCCCAACCATAGCTGCTGCCTGTTGTTTAGACATTCCAGATGCTGTAAGCATTTTCATGTAAGCTTGTCCAGTCTCACTTGGCTTAAGGTTGCCAGCACCTGTGACGGAGGAACCAGTTGATTCCCCCGTTATTGCTTTCCCAGACGAGACTCCAGTGCTTGGCTTGAACTCGCCAATGTCACTAACGGCAGAATCATAAGCAGCTTGGGAAGCTGTGTTCTTAGCTTTAAACTGGTCAAGGATTGACTGACGGTCTGCCTTAGGTCTTTCCCTACCTTTGGTATTGTCGGTAGCTGCAAGGAACCCAGCTCCTGCAATCTTGCCAATTGCTGCGAGACCACCTGCTTTACGTTGGCTAGCTTTAATTTCTTGTCCTTTATTAAAGACGTCAATCTTGATTGCATTCTGTTTCTGATCTGCGTATACACTTTGAGCTACATTTGTTAGCTTGGCTTCAGCCTGCATAGCAGCAACCTTTTCATTAGAAGCAGTCTGCATTGCAACTTTAGATAGCATCCCGTAATCAGGACCAGTCTTACGTTGAACGGCGTGCATTTTGGCAGCACTATCAGCTACTGATTTGCCTGCTGCTGCATAACTACCAGCGTTACTACCACCAAGAGAAGCAAAGCGCATATATCTAACAAGTAACCTCTATCTATTGTAGTAAAGATAATAGATAGAATGGAAACACCTGTTTAATGAAAAGAGAAAATGGCACAGAAAGGAAGTATTGACAAAGGCATGTTTAACTTTGACGCTGTGATGAAAGAGTTTTACAATATGAAACCGGATAAAGATGATACGGAGAATCGTGCGATTAAAAATAATTTCCAAGCCAATATGATCCAGTCTGGATTTGATGCACAGTTAGCAAAAGATATGGCATATCAGCAATCAGCGATTGCACAATCTAATATGATTACAGCTGCTGACTTGGAAGCGCGTAATACGTCAAGCAATATGGCACAGGAGTTTAACTATGGAATGCAATCCATGGGCTCACAATTTGAATACCAGGATAAGTTTGCCAATAATCAATTTGACCGTGACCTAGGAACGCTTGCTGCAACAGGTGAGCAACAGCGTTCTACTCTTGGAGCACAAGGTTCGCAAGACCGTTTAACAGCTGTGGTGCAGGGTGAGCAACAGAAAGGCATTGCAGCTGTACAAGGTAAATACCAGACACAACAAGCGAATATAGCTGCTGGTGCTTCTAAATACGGCTCTAAGCAATCAGCAGATGCTAGTAAGTATGGTTCAGCGCAAGCAGCAGGTGCCAGTAAATATGGAGCAGACGCTCAGAAAAAAGCATCGATGTATCAGTCAGATGCATCAGTCACCAATACTAAAACACAAGCTGATGCCAGTAAGTATGGTGCAGATAAGTCTGCTCAAGCGTCGATGTATGGAGCTGATGCAACAAAGGAAGCAAGTATGTATCAATCAGATTCTGTAATTAAGAATACAACTGAAACAGGCAATCAACAAAGACAGACAATGGGTTATCAAGATAATCTAGAGGCAAAGAAAGCAGACAGGCAGTCTGCTCGTAGTCGTGCAATGGCGAGGTCCTTCTAATGCCTACAAAAGAAGCAACAACAGGTAAGGTCTACCTCACATATGTAGACCAGTGGCTAGACACACTACCTGCTGCAGAGAGTGAAGACTTCAGAGAATTTGCTGAGGTCACACCAAGCATTATTGAAATTTGGGTATATGCAGGCATCCTCCAATATCCCGGCACATTCAACGATATGAGCCGTTGGGTAAAGATGAAGTATAAAAAGCTAAACCGTCGTGAAATTCTTAATAGCGAAATTGCTGCTCTACACTCCGATATACAAGAGCTTCGAATGGCGATTACCTCAGGCGAAGTCAAAGCTGATAATGGTTGCCAACGCCTTGCTGCCTTGGAGAAAGAACTCCGCAGTCATATTGAAACATCGGACAAGATGAACCGCACGACAGATAAGCGTGGACTAGTCCTTGCAGGTGCTGACCGTGTAATGCGTGAGATGACTGGCATCTTTAAAGATGACCCACAGTTTGCAGAACCCATTGAGAATGCAATGAATGCTGTGTGGGCAAAAGTATATAGTGAGTTGAGTAACACATAATGTACGGCGCACCTGTTACAGGTCCGATGGAGATACCACAGCAGATTGCTAGTGCATTCTCTAGACCAGAGATGGCAGAAATGCCAGAGATCAAAGATTCAACGACAGGAACCCTACGTCTTGAAGGAACTCTTGCTAAACGGATGCCTGCAATGCCATCTGGTGATTTAGACAATTTGAGCTTCTCTAACTCAAGGCAAGTAGAAGCTCAACAGTTGATGAATGATATGAGAGCTTCATATGATATTACACGTCGACAGTCAAATAGAAGTAAAGCTATTGCAAAAGCACGAGGTCGTCAAGCACAAAGAGCAGCGGAGCGCCGATAGACTGTAGGAAAGATAACTTACTTATATGGCAATACCTAGTGCAGCTTTAGCTTATCGTCGTTCAGCATTAATGACGGCAACTAAAGTCACAACTAAGCCGCCATCAGCAGAAGTATTAAGAGCACGAGATGACTTCAAAGACTTTTGTGTCTTTATGGGTAAAGCTCCTGCTAAACATATGCTTGAGTGGCATACAGAATTATGCACTGGTGTAGATAGTGAAGTATTGATGGGCATTGGTGGACCCAACACTGCAATCCTTGCACCACGTGGTTCAGCTAAATCTACAGTGCTTGGACTATTTGCAGCGTGGATGATTGGTAGACATACCGCAGCCAAGAAGATGTTGCGTATACTATATATTGCATATATGGTTGACATCAGTAGAGCCAAAAGTGCAACCATTAAGGGTATCTTAACTAGTAATAAATACCGTGAAGTCTTTCCAATGGTGAGGCTTTCAAAGATTAAACGTTCAGACGAATACTGGAGTATTGACTATGATTTTGCAGGCATTGACACAGCAGGTGAGGAAGCTTTCACAATTGCGTGTGGTGGTCTCAAAGGTGCAATCACCTCTAAACGATCGCAGCTGGTGCTTATTGATGACCCTATCAAATCTGCCGCTTCCATCAACAATCCAGACATTCGCCGTGAGATGGAGCAGACGTGGTCTAACGTTATCGCACCAACGATGTTCCAAGGTGCACGGGCTATCTGTTTGGGAACCCGCTTCCACTTTGACGATATTCACGCCACTCTCTTTGTCCCCAAGAACAACTGGAAACAGATTGTCCAGAAAGCTGTCATAACAGACGCAGACGGTAAGCAGCGAAGTTACTGGCCAGAGTTCTGGTCAATGAAATACCTTAACGAACGCAAGATGGAGGACCGTGTTGCATTTGCTTATCAGTATTTAAATACTGCAGTTCGTAATGCAGACGTTGGCATCTCACCCGAGTTAATCGTCAAAGATGTAGTGCCCGAAGATTACGACTGCCTTGGCGTAGGTATTGACCTTAGTGCTGGCTTAAGTGAGAAGAATGACTGGACGGTTATGACACTTGGTGGAATTAAGAACGGAAAGATTTACTTGATTGACCAACGTAGGTCAAGAACAATGGGCAACTTAGAGAAAATGGATACGCTATGTGAGATGTTATCGGACTGGAATATCTTATTAGAGAATGACGAAGGTCAATGGTTCCCAACAATGTCACCGTGCATCATATGGCCTGAAGCAGTTGCATATCAAACATCCTTTGAAGGTGACTTTAAACGTGTGATGTTTGACCAGCGTGCGTTGTATAACCTAACTTGTTCACCCGTAAAAGGCTTTAAAGGAGATAAGCTAGCAAGATTACGCGGAGTGCTTGGACTATATGAGCACAAAAAAGTGATATGGAATAAATGGCGTAAGTGGAACATCTTAGAAGATGAGCTTTTGAACTTCGGACATTCACAACACGATGATGCTGTGGACTCAATGGTCCTCACAATGGGTGGACTACTGAGAAGAGGAAGTCTACAATTAGACTACAATAGTGATAGTTTCTCGCTGTAACTATAAAGATGGATACAAGAGGTAGTCGTTTCTTAAATAGATTTGCAGGTAGCGATGATTTTCAGAATCGTTTAAATCGTAGTAAGCGAGCTCCAGCGGAATATAGCTCAAGGACACCAGGAGATTTCACAAACCAATCTTCAAGTAGTGATTCACGTATGGGACCAGGGAGCTTTGCAGGTCAAACGCAGATTGACAAACAATATAACAATGATGGTAAAGACTTTAATCGTCAAGTAGTGCGTGAAAAGTATCTAGAAGATAATGATGTTGCACAAGGCAATAGTGGCTTTAATACCACTGATTTCATGAATAAGTATATGAGTTATAACCGTCAGGCACAAGCAGGGCGTAGTGATGGAAGCTCCATAGCTAATAAATACATCCAGAAGGCTAGAGAGACTAATCCAATTGATATCGTTGCACTCGACAAGCACATCAGGAGAACACCTCTATATAGCGAAGCAAAGAGTGAAATAGAAGGCTTGCTGGTCTATGGTGACAAGTACAGAAACGCTAGAGAGAGTAGGAAAGATTGGAGTCAGCCTGACCCAATGGAAGCTGTAGAGAAGCCCAACTTTAATGCAATTTATGATAAAACAAAAAATGATATCGATAGCATCAAATTATAAAGTCGATTACACTAAATACAGGTAAGAAAGATAGGAATGACTAACTCTATACAGACAGAATTTCAACAGATCCTAACTGCAGCAAAAGAGCGTCGTGGGGACCTTTCTGTCGACAGCATGATTGTATCTTCGCATTTAGCGCAGATGCGTATGTTCATGTTGCGTAGAGGCTTAGAGTTCTATTCAGAGCAAGATAGCTTTGGTAAACGTCGAGAGTTTATCAAACAAGTATGTGAGCATAATATGCTCGACATGAAACTCGATAGTATTGTTGATTATTTCCTATGTGATGGTCAAGGGTTATTTTATTTCCGGCCAACAGGAGATGACTATCAACTGCTCTACTTCCCAAAAGATAGTTATAGAGCTTATAGGGACCAGAACAACGAGCTAGAGAGCATCGTGCTTGTCTATAGTTTTGGCGTAAAGAAAGGTAATGCATTAGATGCTTATGCAAATCCAACAAAACGTGGTGGAAAGAAAAAGTATATTCGCCTGAAAGTATTTAAAGACAGAATCGAGCAAACAATCTCAGATGAGAAGATTGAGTTTGACGATAATAATGGCTCTTTGCAAATGCAAATGCCAGGCTCTACTGAGACCCTGACTAACTCACTTGGATTTATTCCAGCAGTGGAAGTCTTCAATCACATGGATTGCACTGGTGAAGCAACAGGCAATGGAGAGTTTGATTGGTTAGCGCATCAGATTTTGTATCACGATGAGTTGACACGTAATATTCGCAAGAACCTAAAGTTCTTTGGCAATCCCACTCTTGTTTCTAGTCGGCCAAAGCACGACCTTATTGAATCAGGTGACGAGTCAGGATTTAAACCAACGATTAGCTCACAAGCTGGTTTTGCTCCAATGACCGGTGGCTCAATGCACAGCACCCGTGTTAGTCAGCCATTCGGTTCAGCTGGTAGAGATGGAATCAAAGTTCCTCGTGTGATTGCAAACCTAGAGCCTACGGACCGTGTTCAATATATGACGCCTGACAGTGTGTCGGGTGACCAGAACCTTTACGTCAAAAACTACAGGTCAGAAATACGTTTAGCACTTGGTGGTGTTGATGACTTAGATATTAATACCGCAGGCACTGCATATGAAATTAAAACTCTGTATGGACGTGTAGCTGCTACAGCAGAGAAAAAAGCAAAAGGATTATTTACATATGGTCTTTGCAAGCTATTTGCATTAATGATCACGCATGAAGAGAAAATGTTCCAAGATTCATTTTCAGCAGCGATTGGACTTAAGAAACCAGAGATACCATTACCTGAAGAATTTCAAGAGAATCCAAAAGATTTTGAGAAAGCAATGGAGAAGTATCAGAAAGATATTGAGCGTTTTGTTAGGAAGAGAGAGGAAAGTATCCGTGCTACACTTGAGTCAGGCGAAATGCCTCCAGGTGTAGTTGGATTAGTTCCTGACGGTAGCACTAAAGTTAGCTGGCGTTGGATGGGAGAAGTATTTGAAGAAGGTACAGATGACATCCTCAATAACAGTATTGTCGTCCGAAATCTTCAAGAATTAGGTGTTGATTCTATTGAAGCACTTAAGTATCTATTCCCAAATAAAACGGATGAAGAGAGAGCAGCAATGCTTTCAGGCTATCCGTTCAGGATGGTTCAGCAAACACAACAGTCTTTAAATTCATTCATTGGATTACTCGGTAGTCTTTATCAACTACCACACCCCCAGATCCCTGATATGCCACTGGCATCTGACCCACAATTAGACATCACAGGGTTCCTATATAGATCACTCGAATTTTTACGTAAGGAGTTAAGTTACAGTGGAAGCTACAAACCAAGCGATTCAGGCCCAACCCCAGACAAGCTCACCGACGCCGATGAGCGCAGATCCAGGCTTGGCCTCCCAACCAGGGATGAGTCAGCCCCAAGTATCGCAGGCTTATCAGAGCCAGGTACCGGCACAACAATTCCAGGTACCAACTTACCAGCCAGCGGCAGCCCAGCAAGCTTCGGCTCCTCAGGGCAATCCGTGGCAGGAAGCGTTCCAGGCACTCAGCGCAAGCTTGAATACAAGCAGCCCCTCCCAAACCCAGGTTCCGTCCTCGGCTTACCTGACACCGACGCCTCAGGTTTCTCAACAAGCCAGTTGGGCTTCAACTCCCCAAGCAATGTCGGTGCCTACGGCGCAGCCGACTTACAGTCCCCAAGTTTCAACCCAGGCTTACTCAACCGCCCAGGCTCCAATGCAGGGGCAAACTCAAGAGGCGGTAAGCGACGCGTATCTCAGTCAGATCAGCGACGCAAGTCTTGAAGTCCTTGAGCACTTTGGTGCTGAAGCTCCCGTGCTTCTTAATCAGTACGCCTGTGCTGTAGAAGATGCACTCATTGAGCAAGTCCAAGCTGTTCAGTCACAGTCACTGATGCTTGAAGCTGCTGGTGAAGAGCGTGCAGCAATGAACCTGATGCTTACTGACCCAGACGTTCTTGCTGACTACGTCAATGACTTCTATGGCCCTGAAGGTCCTTATCCTACTGAGACTGATGCTGAAGCTTATCAGCGTCAACAGTACGAAGCTCGTGCACAGTTTGAGCAAGAGATTCTCTCTCAAGAGCAAGGTCAAGTTCCACAGAACTTCCAGCGTCCTGAAATGGAAATGCCAACACCAGGTCGTCAGGTCAATCAGGCTAATGACTTCTGGGGTGGCTTCGGTCAGATGATGGATAACAACCCTGAGAACGCTTGGAAGTATTTGGCACAGGCACCACAGGGTGCACTGCAAGCCAAGATGCTTGTCCAAGAGGGCTAATAACTGTTAGGGGACTAACCTTTAATAAGCCTAATTCTTATTAAAGGCAATCCCCTTACAATAGATATATAGAACGGTATTAAGTAATGAACTCACCTTATTCAATTGCACAGGAAACACTAGGTATGTCCTCAATGCAAAGAGGCATTGGTGGAATGACTAGCCCTGTTCGTCCTGGTCCGAATGCATATGACCAAGGTGGCGCGTCTAAGCCTTCTGTGAATACACAGCCATATAACAACCAGCGTCTTGCTGAGCAGAATACTCTGCAGAACGTAGGAAGTGCAGCACCTCAAGCTGCTTCTAATGCAATGGGCCAAGCCCGTAGTCAAACAGCAGCTCAATCAGATCAAGAAGCAAAAGCACAACTGTTTGCTGCTGAGCGTATGTCCGAAGCACTGTATGCAAATCAGTCAGGCACAGCGTTGATGCAAATGAATGCAGTAATGCAATCACCCGAGCGAGCAAAATTCCTTAATGGAGTTGCTACCGGTAAAGCAATGGCAGCTGGAATGAGCCCTGACCTCGGCGGTGAAGTAGCTACCAAGAACCAGTATATGTAATCAATTGACTACAATATTAGTAGTCTGATTAGTAATTATCGTGCGTAAAGCTGGTGAAGAGGTAACTCCTGAACTATATCAGAATATCTGGAAACATCTGAAGTCAGATGGTATTCCAGATCAGGCTGCTAACCAGATGGCAGCAGAGATGATTACCCACGATGACTTCGAGGGATCAGTAGAAAAGTATCAACAATACGAAGATAACTATAAGTCCAAAGGGTTTAACGAACACGCTGCACAAGCGATGGCAGTAGAAGCATTAGAAGGTAGAGAAGAAGCACCTAATGAGTCACTTAGGTTTGCAAGAATGCACGGTTAAGTGTTGACGTAGCTAGAATTAGAGGCTATGATTAATACATAAGGACAGGACTATATGGCGCAACCAAAGATTTCAGGTGATTCAGTTCGTGCATATTTACGTGACATTGGCAGGATTCCACTTCTTGAGCACGACGAAGAAATACTTCTAGGTCGCAAGGTTCAAAGACTGATGGAACTAGAGACACAAAAGAAAGAGCTAGAGCTAGACAACGAAGGGCTAGCAGAAGCTTGGGATATTCCCCTGAAAACAATTAAGAGAGACTTGCGTGATGGACAAAAGGCTAAAGAGAAGATGGTTACAGCTAACCTCAGACTCGTGGTTTCTGTTGCCAAAAAGTACACGAAGAGAAATATGGAACTCTTGGACATTATCCAAGAAGGAACGATTGGTCTCGTCCGTGGCGTTGAAAAGTTTGACCCTGGTCGTGGCTACAAATTTAGCACTTATGCTTATTGGTGGATTCGCCAAGGCATTACAAGGGCCATTGCTGAAAAGTCCCGTGCCATCAGACTTCCTATCCACGTTACTGAGAACTTAAATAAGTTAAAGAAAGCACAGCGTGAGTTGTCACAGATGAATGGTTATATGCCATCTGTATTTCAGCTGTCCGATCATCTTGAACTAACAGTAGATGACATCAAAGACTTGATGTGTAAAGCACGTCAACCAACGTCACTTGAAATCAAGATTGGTGAGAACCGTGATACAGCACTCATCGACCTGCTTGAAGACGAGACTCAGTTACCTGAGAAAATCCTTGAGCGTCAATGCATCAAAGATGACATGCGTGAGATGATTCGTGAGCTGCCTGAAATGCAAGCAGCAGTCATCAGTATGCGTTACGGCATCGGTGAAGATATCCTTGAGCCAATGTCAATGACAGCAATTGGCCAGGTGCTCAATATGAGCCGTGACCGTGTCAGAACATTAGAGCACAAAGCCCTGCGTGGTCTTAAAGAGAACGGCAATCAAGTAAGCGAATATCTCTAATACAATAGAGAAAAGAGTGCACGTGTAAGATGGATGTCACACAAGAGATATTGAACAACCATCTTGCATATGGTGCTAGTGATAATACAGCTCCTGGTGGATTGGCTGCGTCTAAGTCCTTGAACTACGCCAAGGGTGCATCCATCCAAAGACCAGTATTAGAAAACGTCAGTGTTGTCCCTCGTCGTCTGAAGTATGCAGACACGGTGGGGCTTTTTGGTGCAGAGAACGTATTTGTCAAAGTAGATTTAAACATCCAAGACACAGGTAACCTCTGCTTTGAAGAGCCAGGCTGGCAGTGCCTAAAGATAACTCTCGGTGCATTCCCAGTCGTCAATACCTATTACACAGCAGTAATGGATCCTGACAAGGATTTAACAACAGTCAATACATACGAGCCAGCACAGATTGTCAATAGTCTTGCAAATATCAATAACCCCTATATTGGAGTATCACTAGCTAATCTCAAGACTGGTAACAAGTACATTGATTCATGGTTTGACGTCAGGCTCTATACCAAAGCACGGGAAGAGCATCCATACGATG
>WLWG01003213.1_pt1 | contig 11379 bp, 6 predicted proteins | sample 6712871 | NCBI WGS metagenome assembly WLWG01 (sample SAMN12718693, study PRJNA515312) | sponge metagenome | isolation source: marine sponge | host: Mycale hentscheli | place: New Zealand: South Island, Marlborough, Capsize Point | collected 2003-05-01 | reverse complement strand
AAACTGCAATTAGAAAAGATTTTGCTCAAGGTAAAAGATTTGCAGAGTGGTTAGGTTTGGAGAACGAAGGTTTAATGAGAAAATTTGGTTTTGATGGTTCTGATCAATATATGTATGCGAGGATATTCTAATGAAAATTTATAACAAAATTGTTTATGATATAAATGATAATATTATAGAAGAAGATTCTTACGAATATGAAGGACCATTAACATTAGCTGATCCTGTTTCTGCAGCAGTTATAGGTGGAACTTCTTTGATGCAATACCAACAGCAAGGTGTTATTGGTAAAACAAATCAAAAATCTTTTAATAGAAGTGCTGAAGTATTAGAGGGTCAAGCTACACAGATAGAACAAAAAGCAGAATTTGATATTGCACAATTTAATAAAGAATATTATAGAATGACAGGACAAGTAACAACTGGTCTTGCTAAATCTGGAGTACAAGTTGGTACTGGTAGCGGTGCTAATATTGCTTTATCAAATGCTTATGAAGCAAAATTACAAGAAAATTTAATAAAATATAATTCACAAGTTGCTGCGGCTAACAAAAGAGAAGAAGCTAGTTTTGCAAGAATAAAAGGTGTTATGGCTAGACAACAAGCTAAACTTGCACAGATTGGAACTGTAGTAAATGCTGGCACAACTTTATTAACAATCGGTGGTGGACCAAAACCAAAACCAGATCAAGGATTACAGGTAGCTCCATAATGCCAAAAATACCTACATTTAAAGCACAAGGTTCAATAACTCAATTAGTAGGAACTACTAATGCTCCTCAAATGGGATTAGATCAAACACTAGCTACTGCCTTATCTCCTTTAACAGATATGGTTGTAAAAAAAGCAGTACAAGAAAATGACACACAAAACAGAACTGAAGCATTAAGATTAGGAAATGAGTTTACTAGAAAAATGAATACTATTGAAGATACTATTGCCAATGATAATACTGGTCTAGGAGTTAATAAGCAATCTGCTAATGCTTATTATAAACAACAAACAAATAATCTTATTAATCAATTTAAGTCACAAGCATCTAATAATGCTACTGCAACTTTATTTACAAACAATGCTTTAAGTGCAGTAAATAGAGGAATCTTTAGAATTGATACTATAGTAGATAAAAATGTTTTTAAAGACTTAACAACTCAAGTAGAGCTTGCAGAAAAATCTTTAATAACTCAAGCTCTTTTTAATAATAGAGACGAAAATATTGTAGATGAATTTGGGATGCTTGGTAATGTAAATGACTTTGATTATGCTAGTCTCCAAACAAACTTAACAAAATTATATACAGATGCTTTCTCCGGTAAAATACCTGCAGCAAATTTAAACTCAATGGTTAATAATATTCCTGCTCTTGTGCAAGGATTTCAAGCAAATAAAGATATTTATGACAATCCTAGTCTTGCTTATGCAGAACTTGAAAAAGGAGAAAACAGTTCAGTTTATCCAGATTTAAAAGTTGAACAGAGAATTAAATTAATTAATAAAGTTGAAACTATGATGGCTCAACCAATGCAAACAGAATTTGCTAATGTTATTTTTTCTTTACAAGGAAACGGTACAGAACAACCTTTTGATTTTGATTTTGCAAAGAAAATTTTACCACCAGCAAAATATAATGAATTGAAAACAACTTATGATTTAGCTAAAATTAATGCTGAAGATGTAAGATTAATTAGAACATTATCTTTAGATGAAGCAAATAAACTTATTGAAAGTAAAAATTATAATACAGATTCATATGTAGGAGTTGCAGACCTTATAACACAAGCTAAATTAAAACAAGGTTTGGAAGAAGTTAGAGATAATACACAAAAACAACTTTTGTCAGATCCTGTTCAATTACAAATAGATACAAATCCAGAAATAGCAGAATTAACTAATGACTATAGAACAGAAAATGATCCAGAAATTAAATTAAGTAATAGAAAAATATTAACTAACGCAATAATAGAAGGTCAAATTAAACGAGGAGCTGATCTAACTAAATTAAAAATATTAACTAAAAAAGAAATTACTCAATTTAAAGATCAATTCTTAGACACATCTATTACATCAGAAGATAAACTAAAATTAATAGAACAATTAAAAGTAACTTTTGGTGATGAAAATATGGGAAAAATTGTTAATCATTTACAGGATGAAAAAACACCAAAAAATATATTAATGGCTATTTCTACAGATAGTCTTGAGTTGGCTAAAGATTTATTTGATAGTAGTAGTTTAACAAGTTTAAAAAAACTTGCTATTAAAAATGATATACAGCCTAATGACGTTTCAAAAAAGATTTCAAAAAAGTTAGAATCTTTTGCAGAAGTAATTAATGCTCAAGGAGAAGGTTCTGAATCTAAGGCTGATTTTTTGTTAGAAATTAATGATGCGTTATTAAAAGCTACTCTATTAAGAGTAAATAAAAATACAAGTGTAGAAGATGCTTTAGAATCTGCAACTAATGATTTTTTAGATGATTATGTTATTAATAATAGTTTAACTGCTTTAATACCAAAAAATATAAATAGAAAATCAATTCCTGTAGCAGCTGTTCAAAACAAAAATGAAGCAATTTTAATTGGCATAAAAGATGATTCACCGGGAAATTATTTAGATCGTTTTATGGGTCCAAAAGGATATATGCACTATGCTTCATCTTTAAATGCAAATATTCAAGTACCTCCTTCAATGGGATTTGAACAAACAACTATAAGTGAAGAAGAAATTAAAAAAAGAATAGGGTTTACTATTCGTAATTATTCTAAATGGTTAAATAATAGTGATATGACAGGTATGGTTTTATATGCTGATTTTGGTGATGCTGGAATGCAACCTGTAAAAAATGCTGATGGTCAAAGAATAGAATATTATCTTTTAAAATTACCTAATCAAGACCCCACGATTGATGATACAGCTTCTGTTTATCCTGTAACTGGTGATGAATTACCACTTGTACCCGAGCCACCTTCTGATGATTATTTTCAATATAATGAAAATTTAATAGATCAAGCTATTGATGAGGGAAAAAAAAACTCTAAATTTTCGTTAGGTGATGTTTTGATTTCACCAGTAGGAGCAGCAGATTTATCTCCGTCAATAGATAAACCTTTTGAGGGTTATATAAAAAGTGTAGAAAATGCTCCACTTTTGAAGGGTAACTTTAAAAATTTTAGACACAAATCAGAAGAAGGTGGTTTAGACACTATTGCTTTTGGACATAAACTTACTGAAGAAGAAAATAAAAATAACAAAGTATATCAGTATGATTTATCAGAAATAAACTCATCCACTTCTCCAGAAAGAATACTTGAAATATCAAATGATATTTTAAGACAAGATTTAGAAAAAGCTGAAAAAATATTAATTACAACTCATGGCAATAAATTTATTAATTTAGATAGCAGAAGAAAACAAATGTTAATAGATATGCAATTTAATGTAAAAAAATTTAAAAATGAAGATGTATTTCCTCTTTTCAAAAAAGCATTATTTGATGGTGACGAAGAAGGTATGAAAAAAGAATATAAAAGAGTTTTTACAGACAAAAATGGAAAAGTTAAACCATTAGCTAGAAATAAATTTTTTAAAAAATATTTTTTGGATAAACAATGATTAATCTTGGATTAGGCACATTTGAAAAATCAAAAGAAGAAATAGGTTCTTTGTACAACCAAAGTAGAACCAGTTTTTTAGATGCTGCTCATGCTAACTTTATGAACACATGGAATCTAAATCCATTTGCTTCTACATTGAGAGCATACGATCAAACAAAAGCCTATCAATCAAGTAATGTTTATCTAAATAAAGACGAATTAAATAAACAATATGCTGGATTAGGTTTAAATTTTACAGAAGATACAAGAGAAGGTGTTGTTGATTATATAGTTGAAAGAAAAAAATTAGAAAATTCAAGAGCAAGTATTATAAATAGAGGACCAAATAATAAAATGGCAAAAAGTTTTTTCTTTTTACAATCTCTTGGTACAAGTTTTTTAGATCCTATAAACATTGGTGCATCTTTTGTACCTATTGTTGGTCAAGCTAAATTTGCTTCTATGGTTGCTCGTTCTGGTAAAAATATAGCTAGAGTAAAAAAAGGTGCTGTAGAAGGTATAATTGGTAATGCCGCTGTTGAACCTATTGTTTATGGTGTAGCAAAATCAGAACAAGCTGATTATACTGCTTATAATGCTATTACTAACATAGCAGTTGGTGGTTTAATTGGTACTGCAGCTCATGTTGGTTTTGGTAGATTAGGAGATTATCTTGCAGAAGTAAGAGGTAAGCCAAATATTTATCAAAGATTAGGAGCAATTTCCCCAGAAAATCAAAGACAATTATTAGACTATTCTGTTGGTAAAGTTTTAAAAGGAGAACCAGTAGATACTGGTAATCTTGTGTCTGAAAAAACAAGAGTAGGAGATCCACAATTAAATAAGATAGATGATCAAATAAAAGAGTTTAATACTTTGTATAATAATTCAATAAAAAATGGAGACAGAAAATCAGCTACAATTTATAGAAAAAATATTAGAAACTTACAAAAAACAGAAAGAGATATAATTGAAGCTAAAAGAGCAGAAAATGATAGAATAAGAATACAAGAAGAATCTAACATAACCAACCGAAACCTAAAACCATTAACAGAAGAACAAAAAATAATAAAAGAAAAAAATCAATCAGAGTTAGAGATTGAAGCAGAAAATATGCAACAAAGAACTATACTACATCAAAAACAATTAAACATCAAAGATACAGATTTAATTGAACCTATGATTCAAGAAAGAAATGATATTAAAAAAATTGACAACTCTATAAAAAATAAAACTCAAATTAGAGAAGCTATAGAAGCTGGAACTAATTGTACAAAAAGGAATAGTTAATGGCAGATGTAAAAAGATTATCTAAATGTTTTCAAGAGGTTAAAAGATTAACTGGTGATCTTTTGCCAGACGAACAAATAAATCAAATTTTAGATGAAGCTAAAATAAAAATTAATGAAAATAAATTTCAAGGAGCAGAAGTTAAATCAGAAAAAATTTTAGCACAAGAAATTATTGATAAGTTTGAATATGAGCAAGTTTTAAAAAAAAGAAATTTAGCGGAAAGCAATATGAAAGCATTGGAAAGATATGAAACAATAATAGATGCTGTAGATGAATCTAATGGAAAAATTAATCCTATAGAAGCTGTGCGTGGATATTTAGTTGGTATGCAAAAATTTTCTAAGATTACTAGAAATTCTATTGGTTTAAAACAAGGTACTTTAGAAAATGTTGAAATTACAAAACTTGTTAATGCTATTAGAGCTTTAGGAAAAGATGCTTGGAATGATTTTAGTGAAGGTAGAATTGATTTAGAAATTATGAGAGAAATGATTGGTGAACCTACAGGTATAAAAGGTGCTAAAAATATTGCTAGAATATTAAAAGAATCTCAAAATAGTTGGAGATTAAGATTAAATGATTTAGGAGCTAATATAGGAGAGTTAGACGATTGGATAACTAGAACAACACATGACACAGAAAAAATGGCTAATGCTAGTAAAGGCTCAAGGTTACTTGATGATAACAGAGCTGCTTGGGTAGAATATATACAAACAAAATTAAATTTAAAAAGAACTTTTGCTGATGTTAATGATCCAATGGAAATTAATAAAATTTTAAGTGATATTTATGATAGTTTAATGTCAGGTGATCATATGAAGTATGGTGGCACAAATAGTGTTTATGGAACAAAAAATGTAACTAATCGTTTAAACTCATCAAGAGTTTTACATTTTAAAGATTTACAAGCCAGACAAGAATATAATATTAAATTTGGAGAACCTTCTCTACAAACAAGTGTTTTTAATGTTTTAACAAGTAGTGCAAAAAATATTGTTATTATGCAAGAATTAGGAACAAATCCTCAAGATACATTTAACAAAATTTTATCTTTATTAAAAAAAAAATATAGAAACTCAGATTATCAAATTGTTAGAGATTTGAATTTTGAAAATTTTCAAGGAGCTTTTGGACAAATTGATGGAAGTGCAAATTCTGTTGGTGGTCAAACTTTAGCAAAAATAGGTATGGTGGTAAGAAGCACAGGAGATATGGCTAGATTAGGTGGAACCATGATAACATCTGGTGCAGATCTAGCACCTTATATGACATCTACTAATTTTCAAGGAAGAGGATTATTAACTGGTTTGTTTGAAGCAATAAATGGATTACTTGGTGGAAGTAATAAAGCTGCTATGGAAGCATTAGAAGTTATTAGTAATTCTGTTGTGGTTGCAAATAGAGGAAATGTATATGCAGATGGTGCTGATGGAACTGGTGCAATAAATAATTTAAGAAATAAATTTTTTAAATGGAACGGATTAAATGGATGGGTTGCAAGTTTAAAAAGTTCTATGGCACTTGGCGTATCAAAATATTATGGATCATTAGGTGAAACTAAATTTTTTGATTTAGAAAAAAGAGAAAGAAATTTTTTAACACTTTATGGAATAGACGAAGGTAAATGGAATATGTTGCGTTCTATTAAAACTTTAGCTGCTGATAATAAAAGATATTTAACTGCTGAAGCAGCAAAAGATATTCCTGATAGTGTTGTTAATAGTTATGTTGGTAGAAAATTAAGTGCAAGAGAATTAAGAAATTTTAAAAACAACTTAGAATTAACTTGGAGAAATGTTTTAAATGATCAGGGTACACATGGAACACCAGAACCAGATACTCAAATTAGATCAATAACAAACATGGGTACAATTAAAGGAACTTACATGGGTGAGCTTAATAGATTTGTAATGCAATATAAAAATTTTTCAGTTTCTTTATATAAAAAAATTTTACGAAGAGAAATGGATTCTTATGGACCAGACGAAAGTAAATTAATAGGTGCTACCATGTTAGCTTCTACATTAATGTTAGGAACTATTTTTGGTTACATGGTTTTATCTATTAAAGATATGTTATCAGGTAGATCGCCAAGAGATCCTAAAAAATTATCAGTTATAATGCAAGCATTTGTGCAAGGTGGTGGTGGTGGTATTTATGGAGACTTTATAATGAGTGAAGTTCAAAATCAATATGGTAATGGTTTTCTTGAAACTGCTGCTGGACCAACAGCTTCAGATCTTAAGAAAATTATAGACATGGTAAAAACTATGAACGAACCTAAAAAAGCAGGTAAAAAATTTTTAGAGTTAGCAGAAGGTCATACACCATTTATAAACCTATATTACATTAAAGCGGCTTATGACTACCTTATAGGTTATCAAATTAAAGAATATTTAGACCCCGGATTCTTTGATAGAATGAAAAAAAGAAATGAAGAAAATAGAGGTCAAACTTATTTTTTTAAACCATAGACAAAGGATAGATAATTTAATATAGAGAGAGTATAATGACAGTATCAAGCACAACAGTAAAAAATTCCTACTCCGGCAATGGTAGTACAACCGAGTTTGCCTATACATTTAAAATATTAGTTAATTCAGACTTACAGGTAATTATTAGATCATCTACAGGTACAGAGACAACTAAGACTATAACTACACATTATACAGTAGCTGGTGCGGGTGATGCTAGTGGAGGTTCAATAACTTTTACATCTGGCAACATTCCAGCTTCTGGTGAAACAGTTGTTGTTAGAAGGAATGTCCCGCAAACTCAAGCAATAGATTATATTGCTAATGATCCATTCCCTGCGGAGACACATGAAGAGGGTTTGGATCGTGCTGCTATGGTTGCACAACAATTATCTGAAGAAGGAGATAGATCAATAAAGCTATCAAGAACAAATACAATGAACTCTACAGAGTTTTCTGTAGGTGCTACTGATAGAGCTAGTAAAGTTTTAGGATTTGATGCTAATGGTGAACTAACAGTTACACAAGAACTTGGTACAAATAGAGGAAACTGGTCATCTGGTACAGATTATAGTGCTAGAGATTTAGTTAAAGATACCTCAACAAATAATATTTTTTTAGTAAACACAGCACATACATCTTCTGGCTCACAACCTTTAACAACAAACGCAAATTCTGCTAAATATGATTTAATTGTAGACGCAGCATCAGCAACCAGTTCTGCAGCTACTGCTACAGCTCAAGCAACAATCGCAACTACAAAGGCTGGTGAAGCTGCAACATCTGCATCAACAGCAGCTACTCAAGCTGGAATTTCAACAACTCAAGCTGGAATTTCAACTACAAAAGCCGGTGAAGCAGCCACATCTGCAACTTCTGCAGCATCTTCTTTTGATAGTTTTGATGACAGATATTTAGGTGCTAAATCTTCTGATCCTTCAGTAGATAATGATGGGGATGCTTTAATAACTGGAGCATTATACTTTAATTCTTCAAACAATGTAATGAAAAATTACACAGGTTCTGCTTGGCAAAGTTTAAAACCTACTTCTTCTGAACAAACAAATATTAATACTTTATCTGCTAGTGCAGTAGTTACTGATATGTCAATTTTAGGTACAGCAGATGTTGTTGCTGATATGAATACTTTAGCAACAGCAGACGTTGTTTCTGATATGAATACTCTTGCGACACCAGATATTGTTTCAGATATGAATACTCTTGCAACTGCAGACATTGTATCTGATATGAACACTCTTGCTACAGCAGATGTTGTTAATGACATGAATGTTTTAGGTACATCATCAACTGTTACAGCTATGAATAATTTAGGAACTACTACAGTTGTAAATAATATGGCAACAGTTAGTGCTAATGTAGCTGGTGTTAATAGTTTTGCTGAAAGATACAGAGTAGAATCATCTGCTCCTACAACAAGTTTAGATGTCGGAGATCTCTACTTCGATACTTCGGCGAATGAACTTAAAGTATATAAATCTAGCGGGTGGAGTGCGGCTGGCTCAACTGTTAATGGCACTTCGGCAAGATTTAATTATGTTGCTACAGCAAATCAAACAACATTTACTGGTACAGACACTTTAGGAAACACACTTGCGTATGATGCTGGGTTTGCGGATTGTTATTTGAATGGCGTAAGATTATCCGCAGCTGATGTAACAATTACATCTGGAACTTCCGTAGTGCTTGCAAGTGGTGCAACTGTAGGTGATGTTTTAGACATAGTTGCTTACGGAACATTTAATGTAGCTGCTGTTAATGGTTCAGCTATTAATGCAGGAACTATTAATAATGACAGATTACCTTCACCAGTATTATCAGTTAAAGGTGATGGTTCTTCAGCAGATGGAGCATTAAGATTAAATTGTTCTCAAAATAGTCATTATACAGAAATTAAATCTGCACCACATGGTAGTTATTCAGGAAATATTAGTTTAACTTTACCAACTAGCACAGGAACTAATGGTCAAGTATTATCTACAAATGGCTCAGGTGCATTAAGTTTTATTGATGCAGTAGAAACTAAACCAACTGTAGCAGATGTATCACAAACTATTGCTCCAGCTGCAGCTACAACAATAAATATTACAGGAACAAACTTTGTTTCAATACCTACTGTTGAATTTGTTAATGGTTCAACTGGTGCTATTACAAATTCTAATACAGTTTCATTTACTAATGCTACTACACTTTCAGTTAATGTAACTTTAGCGTCTGGTAACTATTATGTAAGAATAGAAAATCCAGATGGTAATGCTGGTAGATCAACAAACAATATTTTAACTGCATCTACTGCACCATCATTTACAACTGCTGCAGGATCACTAGGTACAGTTGCAGGAAATTTCTCTGGTACAGTATTTACAGTTGTAGGTTCATCAGATAGTGCTATTACTTTTACAGAAACAACAAGTGTTTTAGTTGGAAGTGGTGGTAGTCAAGCTAATTGCAGTTTGGCTTCTAATGGTGTAATAACTACAAGTGATTTTGGTGGTAGTTCTACAACACCAACTACATACAATTTCACACTTAAAATTACAGATGCTGAAGGTCAGTTTGTAACTAGAGATTTTAGTTTAACTTCTAACTTCGGTGCAACAGGTGGAGGACAATTTAATTAATCATGGCTACAACAATTTTAACTAGGACACCAAGTAGTGCAGGAAATAGAAAAACTATGACTTTTTCTGCTTGGATAAAAAGAAGTGGTATTAGCACAGGAAGAATATTTAGCACATCTTATAGTGGTGAAAATAATCAATTTTGGATTAAATTTGGTAGTGAAACTTTAGGAGTATATAGTCGTACAAGTGGCAGTTATACACTAGCTTTTGATACTACGGCAAAATATAGAGATACTAATGGGTGGTATCATATAGTTGTAGCTATTGATACAACACAAAGCACATCAACAGACAGACTTAAAGTTTATGTTAATGGTTCTTTAGTAAGTGGAACTTTAGGTACAACTCCATCTCAAAATTTAGATGTTGAATGGAATGTTGCACAACCTAATGATATAGGTGGAAAAAGCGATACTAATGGAGAATATTTTGATGGTTTAATGTCTCATGTGCATTTTTCAGATGGTTATGCTTTAGCACCAACAGTTTTTGGTTCAACAGACAGTACAACTGGAGAATGGCAGATAAATAGTTCGCCAAGTTTTACACTTGGAACTAATGGTTTTACAATTTTAAAAGATGGAAACACAATTACAGACCAATCATCTAACTCTAATAATTTTAGTTTAGATAGTGGTACACTTACAAAAACAGAAGATTCTCCAAGTAATGTTTTTGCTACTGGAAATCCAATAGGTCAATATAGAACACAAGCAGGTTATCCAACTTTTTCAAATGGTAATAATACAATTTATTATGATAATGGTAGTTATAATGAACAGGTTAGCTCTACATTATCATTAACAGGTGGAAATTTTTATTGGGAAACTAAAATAGAAAGTGGCATACAAGATAGTTACATAGGTATTTACAAATCTGATGATTATACAAATGGGTGGGTACAAGATAATGTTCATTATCTTTATTTACAAAATGGAACAAAACGAAATGGTAGTACTGGTTCCTCTTATGGAAACAGTTATACAAATGGAGATATAATAGGTTGTGCTTGGAATGGAACAACAGGAACTATTTGGTTTTCTAAAAATGGAACTTGGCAAAACTCTGCAACAATTACAGAAATAGCAAATGGTACTACTACTAATTCAGCTTTTACAGGTTTAAGTAGTGCCACAGATGGAAACGCATGGCTTACTTTTAATTCTGATTATAATAATGGCAAACACAGTCTAAACTTCGGCAATGGTTACTTCGGAACAACAGCAGTATCTAGTGCAGGAACTAACGCAAGTGGAATAGGAATATTTGAATATGATGTTCCAACAGGTTATACTGCTTTATCAACAAAAGGATTAAACTTATAATGGCATACACAACAATTAATAAATCTACAGATTATTTTAATACTAAACTTTA
>WLWG01003212.1_pt1 | contig 11384 bp, 15 predicted proteins | sample 6712871 | NCBI WGS metagenome assembly WLWG01 (sample SAMN12718693, study PRJNA515312) | sponge metagenome | isolation source: marine sponge | host: Mycale hentscheli | place: New Zealand: South Island, Marlborough, Capsize Point | collected 2003-05-01 | reverse complement strand
TGCTCTAGCATAGCAACACGGAAGGCTTGCTTATCATGCTCTTTTTCATATGCTCTAGTAGCCATAATTTCTTCTTCTTCTTTAGTTAACATTATACTAAGTAATGTCCTTCTTCATTTTTATCTCTGTAATCATTCATAACACTTTCAAAAGCTGATGTTACTCCTGTTATTTTAGCTGCTATAGGTTCTATTTCAGGTACAGAGTCTATTGGCATATCTTTTATCTGACCTTTTTCTTTAGCTAATTCCATAGCTTCTTCAGCAGTATCTGCTTCTATATATACTTTTACTGGCTGCATTTCTAAAGTAACTGTCCAAGTATATTTAGGTGCTAATGCACGTTCTTCTTGATCATCAAACATTATAAATCCTCCTCTATGTAAAGTGGTTTATCACCTAACCAACCTACACATTCTTGTGAGTCAACAGGTGAACATCTTAATTGTTGTTCAAATTTACTACAACCTGCTAGTAACCACATGGATATTACTAATATAGTTACTAGGGTTATCTTAATTCCGAAATGTTTTGTTCTGTATTTCATTTTTCCTCCGTCTAATTTTAAGTTCACGTCTATATTCTTTTATTATTATAAAGTATATTGCTATTGTTATAATGAAACCGTATAACTCTGGACCTCTCATAAATCCTCCTTGTTAAAATATCTTTGTTCGCCTGTATCAAAGTCTGTTAACAGTAATAGACTTTCTATTTGGTCTTTACCTTCTTCTGGTATTGTGCTTGTTAATAGGGATCGTATGTCGTCATCAGTAGCTCGTATTAATCCCCAAGATTTACTTACTCTTAGATGTGTTGTATATGTTTCTACAACAGTTATTAGTTTATTATCTGTCATGTTACTCCTTATCTATATATGATTGTGAAATCACCATGTTGCTTGGTGCGTTTAGTTCTTTTTTCTAACTCTTTTCTTTCTTGTGCTTTACACGCTTGTTTGAGTTGATATTCCCAAGTTGGCATTACATTACTCCTTAGTTAAGCTACTTGTACAACTTCGTATGGTTTCTTTGCACAATCGGCTTGTAGCAAGGCTAATTGTACCATACATGATTGAATTGTATTAGGGTTAAAATCATCACTTAATGTTCTGTCATCTTCTGATAATTTATAGTGCCTACATCGGTGAAAGAACTGACTTATGACTAAGATAGCTTGGTGTCCTGTTAAACCGTATAGACATTTTATTCCGTTATCTGATATGAACGGATCTTCTTCATCTTTATATTCTTCTGGAAGTATTAGCATTTTTGATAGGAAAGGATGACTATTACCGAAGTGATAGTCACCTATGTTTCCTAGACCGAAACTATATCCCACGGCTTTTCCTTTTTCCGTTACCCCATGTTCCGAATATAATCATTTTATAAGTCATCCATATAAGACCTTTGATGTTCATTATAGCGTTTCCACCAAATAAATCAAATATCATTTTTAAGTTATCTAATCTATATTTCATTTCAGACATTAGAATGGTACATGGTTCTCTTCAGATTCATGTCTTCCTTCTGGTTTATCTGGATAGCATCTATCTTTTAATCGTTCTCTTGCTGTCATGTCTTTATTAATTTCTAATCTATACATGTTAAATAGTTTAGACATAAACTCTCGTTCATTACCTAGATAGTAGTCACCGTTTTCAACAAACCTTCTGTAGGCTTTATTTAAGGTTACTTGTTTATCTTTAAATAATTCTTCTGAGAAGTGTATTTTCTTAACAACATGACCTATACGATGTAATGTACTTACTTCTGTATTGAAGTAATGGTCATATTTATTAGCATATTGGCTTAGAGTCATTTTAATACAGTTGATTGAACAATCGAAGAAGTCGAATAGGTTATATGTACTTCTAACACATATAAACTGTACTTTCTTAGTTATTATTTCAGCTTCTTCGTCTGTTAGCTCTGTGTATTCTGGTAATCGCATTACTATTGTAGCTTCATATACGCCTTTAACATTACTGTTTTCGTACATTTGTTCAGCACTTAAGTCTGTAATATCACCTATCATGAACACAGGTAGTATGTTTAAGTCTTCTATGTCGTCTTCATGTTGCCAACCTAACATTTTCTGTTGGTCTTCACTACGCTCACCAGCAAAGTTAAATCTAAGTGCTTGCTCTAATTGTTTCTGGAGCTCATACTCGACAGTACTTTCATAGAAGATATCGATGTCGTTACAAGTATTACCTAGTTCCCAGTCTCTAGGTGCTCCTCCTGCTACACAAGCATCGGGATCAATAACATGAAGTTTAGCTAACACACCCTGTGCTAGTTTCTTTTCATTAGTTATTTCTAAAACATTTTCTAGACGCTTAGTTTCTTTACGTTCTAGTTCTTTTTTAAACTCTTCTGTTGACAATTCCATAGGAATCTCCTAGTTATACACACCTATTTTACCACAAATTTGCTATCGGTGCTTAAGCAAATCCTAAATCCCCCTTATAGAGAAAAATGAGTTCTCAAATGCTTATCAGAAGCTGTCAGTGTATCCGAAAGGGATCGACCAATGACCTATAGTGCAGGTGGAACTATAGCGAGGTTCCCCTTATACCCCTAAAAGGATACACTGATGTGCTTTGATAAGCATTTTTTAATGTTTAAATAAGTCCTTAAAGTCTATTTGATAGCCCAACTCCTTCAATCCGTTGATTGTTGGTTACACACTTTAGGGAAGACTGAAGTCGCAAGATGACAGTCATTTTAAGGATTTATTTAAACATTACAAGAGAGATAATATGACAGCTAAAATCAATCCAGAGACAGGTGAGAAGAATCCTGTACCAGAAAATCTTAAGGCTCATGTCTTTAAGAAAGGTGACGAATGGACAGGAAATCCGTTAGGCAATCATAAAGGTACTAAGCATAAGCTACGTAAGACAGCTGAAGCATTAGAACATTTTGAGGCACAATCACCTGCTGATGTCTTTATTTATATAAGAGACACTGCGTTAGCTAATGGAGACTTAGCATTAGCAATGAATGCAAATAAAGAGCTTAGCAAATTTGTGGAGTCAACTGCAGATGCTAAAGAGACTAATAAAGTAAAAGAGTCTCAAGTACCTGAGATGACTGCTAAAGAGCTTAAAGCTAAACTAAAGAAGTTTAAAATAGCTTAGCTTTAAACACTAAGTAGCCCACCTCATGTAGACAGTGGGCTTTTAGTATTACTTAGATTTACTTAAGCTTTACATAAATGGTGTCAAACCAAAGTGTATTTGGATAGTCACCAAATGCTGAAGTGTACAAGTATAATTTCTTACCTTGAGCTTCAGCAATGAGTTGAGCTTTATACAAGTCAGACATAACATTAAGAGTATATTTGGTAACATGCATCTTAATATTTTGCTTCTTGTAATTTGTTAAGTAAGCTGTTAGACCCTTAGTAGTAATATTAATACCACTAGTGACTATTTGTCCGAAGTCTAAGAATCCGCCTTGTAATTGGCGTTCTATTAGTATGTTTTCACGCTTACCAATCTTTAGACGTATTTTATTACGGCTAGACTCATCTAATTCTTTATTATCATCAAGATCGGCTTTAGATTGAGCCAAGTCTTGAGGACTTTGCATAGATACTGGTAGACGTGCGTCTGCGCTAACAGATACAAATGTAGTTGCGATTTGCTCTGCAACTTCTTCAGATACAACAGGGTTAGTAACATTTTTCATAACATTTTCCTTATGTTAAATGCGTGCGACATTGCACGACTTTCTGGGAATTACTGCGATAACTCCCGTAGTTAATTAACTGCTTGGGTGCATTTAAGTAACTAGTTAGCATACACTTGCTAGGTATATGCTAAGTGCTTACTTATTTACTAGAGGATCGCTCCTCCCACTCCCATATTGTGCGAGTGTTAACGTCTTTCTTAAGATATAACTCACTATCTTCTGATTTTAAGACGTCTATTAGCATTTCATACATGACACTTTTTGGAGCAAGTAATAAGAAGTAATTCTTAGTGCCCCAGAATTCGTCACCCTGATATTGTAATGCACATCCTTGAAAGAGATGTGAATACTCTCTAAGAATGTTACCAATATCTTTCCTGCTTGACTCTATTCTATAGACTTGCATGCCTATATTAAAGTTGTCAACCATGAATTTGTCTTCACGAGAAAGACGTTTGTCATAAAAGTCGGTCATTTGTTTCTCCTTGACTTTAAGTTAAAATACCCTGAACAGCGAACGTACAGGGAGCTTACAGTGAACGTACAGAGAGACTACAGCGAACGTACAGGGTACGTCTGTTGCCTCAATGAGGCTCACAGTTACCCGTGGCTACACCGGGTTAACTCCAGTGCAACTTCGGAGTAACTCCTAGATAATCTCTAGGTGATAGAGTGGAAGTCACTCAGTTATGCCTTAGCGAAGGAGAAGGACACTAAGGCATAACGGAATGACCTCCAAAGGGTCAAACCGCTCCAGATACCCGCACAGGTGCTCATGAAGACGCAGTGACAGCAGGACATTACCTTGCTGTTATCCGGATGCACCCAAGCAGCTGACTCTAAGCCCTAGCTAATGCTAGAGCTGAGTGCCAACACCGTAGCTGTCAGTAGACTGATCTACTACTTGCTCAGACACTGGTTGCTTCTTCTCGAAAGAAACAGCAGACCAGAAGCCGTCATCTAAAGACCAGGTTCTAGCTGGTGTAGATGAAGCTGCCATCCAGCAGGTTAAACCCTTTGGATGTGCCTTAGCAATAGCGGATAACCACTGACTCCAGCACTCAAGCAAGAGATGTCTATCCTCTGGCTTAAGTCGCTTGCATATCAGTACTACCCTCTGGTCGTGACCATTGGGATAGACAACTGACATAACCGCTACATGGTCGGGCTCTAGTACAGCTGGTACTGGAACACCACTGTAGTTAGTAAGGCGATTAGCTGTTACACTAAAGCGCATACCGATTACAGTAACTTGTTCGTAGTTACCAACCGTAGCAAGACCAGACTCAATGCTGAAGCTGCTAGGTGCGAATGATGGTAGATTCTTCAACAGAAACCTCCTATTCATCCTAGTTAAACAAATGTGCCGAAGCTGATTCTGGCACGCTTCCCCGGCTCTGGACCGGTTCTAGATTTGACTCACTAGACTATAACATACTATGAGGAATAGTAGGAATAGCCATGAGAACACTATAAACTTAATAGTCTCCTTCACATAATTCTCCTTATATGATTAAGTTAAAGTAAAGCGCCTGATATATCTTCGATACCAATCGAGAGCACGAGATGCGGAGACCTATTCAAGAGGCTTAATCATCAGACGCTTTAGTGAGGACACAGGAAGGAGAGGAGACTATGCCCTCACTAAAGCGAAAAAATACAAGGGGGGTACTGAACGACAAACGGGTACCACACTATATAAAAATATACACATGTAATGCACATGCCACTTTAACAGCTGAGAGAAAACATGACAGAACTAACCAGAAGTGAGATGATCGAGCTTGTTGAACTCCAAGAGGCTCTAGAAAAAAGAGAGAAGTGGGAACACTGGAAAGATAACCCAAGAGATTTTATAGAAGATTGTTTACAGATTTACCCTAAAGATGCTAGCTTAGGTCTTATTCCTTTAAAGATTAACTCTGCTCAAGAGATTATTATTGACGAGTTTAATAAGCAAATGAAGGAAGTGGGGTACGTCAGACTTATTATTTCAAAATATCGTCAAGCCGGATTTAGTACTATTTCTTCTGCCTTGATATTTTGGAGAGCACTGTTCTATGAAAACACTCGAGCTGTTATTATATCCCTAGACCGACCGACTACGGAATCTATCTTTGCCATGTCGCAGACATTTTGGGAATATTTGCCGGACGAGCTACGCCCTGAGTTAGATAAGTCTAATGTTAGGGAAATGGGATTTAAGAGTAATAATTCTAAGTATAGAGTATTTACTGCTGGAGCTGACAACCCGGGAAGGGGTACTACGAATAATGCTTTGCTTTGTGATGAGGCAGCATTTTTTCAGGGGGGAGAGAAAGTTCTTGCAGGATTATTTCAGTCTATTGCTTTAACGCCCGGAAGTATTATCATTATTAATAGTACTTCAAACGGTGCGCAGGGAGTGTACTATGAGCTATGGAACAAGGCGGAGAAAAAGGAAGGATATTTTGTACCGTTATTTGTGCCGTGGTATCTACAGGATGAATATAGAATTAAAGCTCCTGAGGGGTTCGAGAGAACCAGTGCAGAGAAAGAATTAATTGAAAAGTTCCCGATTGGGGATGACCAGTTATTCTGGAGGAGAATTAAGATAAGCGAAATCGGTACGATGATGTTCAAGCAAGAATATCCTTTTACTGCCGAAGAGAGCTTTATTACGTCTGGACGAGGAGTATTTGACGCTGAGGCGTTAGGCAAGTACGTACCTAGCGATCCAGAGACAATCAGAGAATATAACGAGAAAGACGCTATATTTGATTTAAATTCAGAGGGGAGCCTAGAAGTATGGGAGTCTCCTAAGAGTGAAACTAAATATTTAATTGGAGCTGACGTAGCGCAGGGAGTCGGAGGAGACTACTCTTGTGCAGTAGTTATGGATAGCGAGAGAAATGTTGTAGCTTTATATAGGAATAATAAGATTGATCCGAGTAAGTTCGGGAGTTTATTATTTTATCTAGGGCGCTGGTATAATAATTGTTTACTATCGTGCGAGAGTAACTCAATTGGCATAGCAACGTTACAACAACTACACTACATGTCTTATCCGAATATATACAGGCAGAAGAAAACTGCTAACGCACAGATAGATATTTTAAATACTTTAGGATTTAAGACAACTATCTCTACAAAAGCGCCTATAATATCCAACTTACAAAATATGATTAAGGATTTTGATATTAACATTCCTTCAAGAAGAATTTTAAACGAGTTGAAAGATTACGTAGTGCATCAAACAGTAACGGGAGGAACCAAGATGGGGGCTGCCGTAGGAAAACACGATGATAGCGTAATGGCTTTAGCTATATGTTGCGAGGCTTATAGGACAGACGGAGATAAATTAACAGTTAACCGATTCAGTTGGGGTGAGACAAACTTACATAGTGAGGCTCATAAAGAGACTCATTGGATGTAAGGAGAAAATATGTCAGCTTTTTATGATTTTGTAAATTGGTTAGGGGGTAATAATACTACTTATATAACAGGAACTGATGGTATAAGAAGAAGTGAATCAGAACATAATGAATGGGTTAATAGCCCTGAACAACAAGCAATACGTAATCCAGAGTTTTTATCAGCTACTCCACCTGCAAATATTGGTAGTGATGGCATATTTGAAACTTATCCGTGGGGAACTAATCCTGATTTATTAAAACTTTTAGAAGCAGCAGGAGAAACTTGGAATATTGATCCTAATGCATTTAAATTAGGTGGTACAGCAATGTATGGAACTGGGTTTCCTGATATGTTTAAAAATAAACCTAATACTTTAGCAGCTGTTACTTATGGTGGTAGTTCTACTAATAGGACTGATGGAAGTGGTAATTTACCTACTATGCATACGCCTGAATCTTATTCAGTTTTAGGAACAGATTCTTTTAATCATGAAATGGCACATATGGTAACTGGACATTTTAAAAGTTTATTACCTGATGGTACTCATAGACCATGGGATTCTACAAAAGATACAGGGTTAACTGGATATTTGATGACCGGACCAAATTCATACAATCAAGATTATAGTAATTTAAAATATAGTGTTATGGACAATCAAGATGTTAGAGAAAATGATGTTCATCAAAGAGCTGATATTATGTATCAAAGATTTATGAATGACCCTAACAATCAACAAAGACCAGAGCTAAAAGAAAAAATAGGAAAAGCAATGGGTTATATATTATCTGACAAATTATTATACGATAGTTCAGGTTATTCTTTTAATAACGCAGCAAATGCAAGAGACGCTTATTTATTAAGTAAGGCTAAAGGTCTTATTCCTTCAGGACAATCTTTAGAAGATTTTACTATCAATTATGAAAAAACAATAGATAATAAAAAACAATATGCAAGAAATCCTGAAGAAGTTTTTGCTAGAGCTATAGCTAGTTATGATTATATAAGAAAAATGTCTGATAAAGAAAAACAATCATATTTTGATAATCCTAATTCAACTAAAGGTTTTATGTTTAATAAGGAAAATGATATTAATAAGGATGGAAAACTTAAATTTGGTGAATATAATATAGGAAAAGAAACTTATCAAGCAATAGATAATTGGATGAAAGAAAATAAATTAAACAAAACAGGCGATGGTTTTGCACAATTAAAAATTGATAATATGTTAGATGGTAACATGTACGCTTAAAGGAGAAACATATGGCAATGCCACCAACTGGTTTTAGAACATTTGTAGAGAAAAATTTTCCGTGGTTTACTCAATCAACAAAAGAAGAGCAAGCTTGGAGTTTACACAATGCATATGAAGATGATGATTATTATTATCGAGACTCTGCAGGTAGAAAAGATAGTGACGACCCAATACCTTCTAGAGCAAGACACATGGCTGCTGCTTCAGGAGCAAGTAACGCTGTAGTTGATAGAATGAGAAATAATCCTATTGGTAAATATGCACCTTTGGGGCTTCAAGAAGCTATAGGTGATACTTTAGCTTTTACTGCTGGAGCTGTAAATGAATTAGATTATTTTAAAGCTGCTAAACGAGACGGTATTATTGATGCTACTGACAGATTATTTCAAGATATAGGTGCTAATTACGCAGGTAGTTTTGGTTACGATCGTCAATCAATAGCGGAAGCTCTTTCAAAAAATGGAGCAGAACCTTTAGGAGAAGATGTTTTAGATTCTTTTGATTCTACTGGTCAAATATATAATGATAATTATTTAGGATTTGATCCAGACGAATATAATCAATTAATGGAATCAATGTATACTAACGGTTCTTACGATATGGCAGGTAATTGGATACCTTCTCAAGCTGAAAAAGATTATAATAAAGAAGAAGAAATTTATAGGCAATTATCTAATTCTGGTTTAATTGAACAAGAACCTTATAATATTTGGAACCAATATGGTTATGATATGCAATTAGAACAGGAAAGAGCAGACAGAGATTCATTATCTAGACGTGTAGGAGCAGATAGATTTTAATTAATTATAGAGAGCAAGCGAATGAGCGAGAAAATCGAGAAAGTCACAGACGATCAGTTGATTAATACAATTGATAAAAACATCCGCAATGCGTCTGGCGGATATATGGGAACTACTGACGTTAATAAAAGACGTGAGAATTCTATATACGAAATGAGCCTAGAAGCACGAGGAGATTTAGCTCCGCAGGGTGTTTCTAAAATTGTATCATCAGACAGTGCAGAAATTGCTGAAGGTTACACGGCTTTACTTACAAAACTATTAATTGACAACAATAAATTAGCTATGTTTGTGCCTGTATCAGACGATATGGTGTCTTGTAAAAGAGCTAATATGGCAAGTGACGTAGTTAATTACTGTTTGTTTAATTCTAATTCAGACGGTTGGACAAAAATTTCTACTTGGTTAAAAAGTGCTGTAGTTTTAGGTAACAGTGCTATAACTTGGGGATGGGAAGAAGATTTTGACTACGAAATAGAAGAATATGACGTAATTGATCAAATTACTTTAGATAATTTACTAGCAGACCCTATGTTAGAAATTGTTGGTGACCTACATGCAGACGAAATATTAAGTGCTCCTGAAGAAGGTTTAATTATTTTTAAAGATGTTAGATTACGTAGAACAGTTGATAAATCTGGTGTTAAATTACGCAATATTCCGCCAGAATCTTTCATAATTGACAGAGCTGCTACAAATATTAAAGACGCTAAGTTTGTAGCTACTATAACTGACATGACAAGGTCAGATATTCGTAGGCTTTTTCCAGATTATGAAGGAGATATATCAGATTTAGGTGAAGAAATATCTTCTCATGACTTTAATATAGACAATTTTGCTAGAAAAGACGCTGCAGGCATTACAACTTGGGATGTAAATGCTGATGAAGATGCAGAAGAAGCAAATATGGAAGTAACTGTAGTAGAATGTTGGATAAGAACAGACAGAGATGGTGACGGAATAGCAGAACTTAAGCATATTATTAAAGCTGGTGACGTTATACTGTCAGAAGACGATGTTTCTTACATTCCACTAGCAGTTTTAAATCCAATTGAAATACCACACGAATTTTACGGCTTATCTTTACTAGATATGGCACGTAGTCAAACACAGGCTACTACTGCTATACTTAGAGGGTTTGTAGAAAACGTTTACTTTGGAAATTACGGCAGAACTTTAGCCGATCCTAATGTAGTAGACTTTTCTGCCTTACAAAACCCGATGCCTAAGCAAATCATTCCTACAAATGGTAATCCTGCTGCTGCTGTGCAGCAACTACAACCAGAACCTATAAGTCCGGGTACAGCCGGCATGTTAGAGTTCTTAGGATTACAAAAGGAACAATCTACTGGTCTTACAAAGACTGCAATGGGTCTGAATGACACCTTATATGTATCAGGTAATTCAGAAACTAAAATGCAAGGTGCACAAACAGCTGCACAAATACGCATTGAGCACATAGCTCGCAGATTTGTAGAGAGCGGTATAAAAGATTTGTGCCGTGGTATCTTAAGAGAGATGAAGTCTAATATGAAGAACCCTCAAAGGTATAAGTCGGATCAAGGCTATGCTTCAATATCGCCAGAAGACCTCCAGAAATTGCCTTCAAATATGGATTTAGATATTCAGGCTAATCTAGGAGAAAATTCTAATCAGTCGATGGGAATGAAGCTTAATCAGATAGCGCAATTGTTGCCAGCTATGGCGCAAGATCCGAGTGCGGCACCCTATTTGAGTGGTAAAGCTACTTATTATTTAGCTTATGATATGCTAAAAAATATGGGGTTAGAACCTACTAGATTTTTAGTAGATGTTGAAGATGAACAACAACAACAACAAGTTCAACAAAAACAACAACAAGCCGAACAGAAAAAGAAACAAGCTAGAGAAAATGAAGTTATGAAACAGCAAATGGAAATTGAAACTTCTAAGGCTAACATTGGTTTAATTAAAGCTGAAGTAGATAATAAGAAAATTGATAACAAAAGACAATTACTTTCTGCTGAAGACGAACATAATCAAGGTTGGGCTGAAATTGCTGTTAAAGCTATGGGTACAGAAGGTGCTACAGCTCCTGAAAAAATACCTTTAGATTTCCAAAGTTTATATCAAGACACAGAGCAACAAGAAGCAGAGCAAAAGCAAGCTGAACAACAACAACAGCAACAAATGCAACAATTAGTTCAGTTAGCCCAACAGAATCCTCAGCAAGCTATGCAAGTAGCACAGCAAGCAG
>WLWG01003211.1_pt1 | contig 11384 bp, 10 predicted proteins | sample 6712871 | NCBI WGS metagenome assembly WLWG01 (sample SAMN12718693, study PRJNA515312) | sponge metagenome | isolation source: marine sponge | host: Mycale hentscheli | place: New Zealand: South Island, Marlborough, Capsize Point | collected 2003-05-01 | reverse complement strand
GCTGTGGTTCGGCGCTGAAGGAAACCGCTGAACACGACAATACGGCAAATGCTGCGAGTCTTTTCATGAAGAATGGGGACGCGAAGAACATATCAAATGCAGTTCTCTTTCTCGTTCAAAGATGCTGTAAAAGAAACTTGAATTTTAAATCGAAACGGTTATCTCCCGAAAAATGAATGCTTTTGGGGAGTTATTGGATTTAACTGCCACCTGAATTTCATCAAAACAGACCTTTACAGCTGTTCCGAATGTAAAAACGTGTGCCGTTCAATTAAAGCAGCCACTCGGCAACTTCGCGTAACGCCGATACTGAATTTGATTGAACAGGCCAATACTCGAGCCCAACATAGCCCGTGAAACCAGTCGCTTGAATCTGGTCAAAGACGTAGGGGTACGCTATTTCACCATTTTGCAGTTCATGACGTCCAGGATTTCCAGCGGCGTGAAAGTGCCCAATTTTTTTTATGTTCTTTCGAATATTCTCGACCAAATCACCTTCGCTGATCTGCTGATGATAGATATCGAAAACAACTTTAATGCTGTCGCTGTTTACCTCATCAATAATCTGAAATGCCTCGGCACTACGCACAAGATAATATCCAGGATGGTTGACTCGTTCATTGAGTGGCTCAATCACCAGGGTAATTTCAGCCTGCTCGAGCAGGGGAGCAGCCTCTTGTAACCCTTCAACTAACGAATCATGCTGTGCTGCCCGCGGCACACCTTCTCGCAAATCACCTACCTGAGAAATGAGAATGTTGGTTCCGAGCCTATGGGCTGCTTCAATCGATTCAGCTACTCCATCGATATATGCTGAACGTTCAGCGGGATTCACAAGGCTGATAAACTTGGTGCAGCAGGCTGAGATAGCTAACTCATTTTGTTGCTGTGCTTCCTGCAATGCATCAAGGTCCTTATCCCACCAACCCCAGAACTCAATAGCTGGTATACCAGCTGCCCGTACGGCCTGACATGCATCCTGAACCGACTGCCCCTCAAAAACAGAATCAATACAAACAGATGGTCTGAGGCGGGTCATTTCTACTGCAGCACACTTTCTTTTCTTGGCTATTTCTCAAACTATATTGCACGAGTGTAAAACTAAAATTTAGTAGCTTCTTCAACTGCCAACCAGTAGACGTATCAGAACATTTTTATGAAGTTCGTTGATAACAGAGGGCTTTCTTACCCTCTGCGATTCGGCAAGCATCAACGCGGCACGTCTGCCGCTACGAACAGCCCCCTCCATCGTCGAAGGCCAACCTGTCTGAGTCCAATCTCCAGCTAGAAAAAGGTTGTTTACTTTAGTCGTTGCCGATGGCCGTACGGTATCAATGCCTGGTCGCACCGAAAGGACTGCGGTGGGATCAGTCACGACACGAGAACGAATCAGGTGAGCAGCTTGTGCCTCCGGAAAGATTTCTCGCAACTCACTAACAACTGTCTCTAGTAATTGCTCCCTATTCCCGTCGCATAGCCCACGAGAGGCACTGATCACAACTTGGCAGTGGTGAGTTTTCTCTCCTTTCCCCCCATTGTAAGGTTCTTCAACATCGCCGACATTCCCATGATCACCTTGAAAAATCCACTGTGAAACGCGCCCAACAAGTACAGCGTGAGGCAGATCAAATATCTGCCGGTCAAACCACAGATGGACTGCCGTAATCGGTGACCCAATAAAGGATTCATCCACAGGTGGCAAAACATCGGGCACCAATCGTGCAGCCGCTCGCCAGGGGACAGCGAGAACGACGGCGTCTGCCGGAAGAACGTCCTCACCGCAACAAACTCCTGTCACCTCATGTGAGTCGCCATACTGAATCCCCGTTACAGTCGAACCCGTGCGAACAACGACTCCCCGGCCTGCGAGCCAGGATACAAGCCTTGTGCCGAACAGCTCACCGAGTGGCTCCGTTGGTACAAGAAGATCAGCTGCCTGTGGGTGAGCGAGAAATCCATCTACAACAACTTTTCGTACAGCTGAAATTCCAACGAACTCCATCGACTCTCCAAGCGCACTTTCAATCACAGGCTGCCAAAATAATTCAATGACACGCTCTGGTTGTTTCTTTCGAAGCCACCGTGCTGCCGTCAGCTCTGTGTTATCCGTTGCAATATTTTGCCGAACCGCCAACCGCATCATGCCATAGGCAAGTGAAAGTTTCTCCCAGATAGAAAAATGATGCATTCCAAATAAGAGTGGCAAAAGATGCAGCGGGGCCGGAAGCCAGCCCGCTGGCGTGCACGCTGATCGTGTGCCATCAGGACCAATAAACCAGAGTGTACGATCGCGTCGTAGTTGCGGGCCGAGACCCGCACGTTCACACAGATCCAAAAAGTTGGTGCAACATCCCATTGCGACATGCTGACATGCATCAACAAGGCTTCCATCCTGAGGATCTTCAAAAGAGGCTGCCCGCCCACCGCAATTCCGCCTTGATTCAATAACCTCAACAGCAAACCCGCTTTCGGCGAGCGCTGCAGCAGCGGAAAGTCCAGCAAGCCCACCACCGACTATAACCACTCGCCGGTGATCACTCATAGTATCAACGCCTGGTTCATCTTGTGTGTTCTTGCTCATGAAATCCCTACAACAACACTGTAGACACCCATCATCGGAAGTCGCCATTTTGATCCACGAACCCGCTGCCTGAAAATGGCTGAGCCAGCTCGCTCGACTGTCTGAAACAATTCTCGGTATACACCGTACATCGCCCTAAATACACGCTGCCCGTCACTTGAAAGGAATTCGTCTAGATGCTTTGCCTCGGCAAACCATCGCTTGGCCCGTGACACTTCACTAGATGCAAGAAGACTGAATGTCGGGCCAATACGACCTGCCAACAAATCATCTATATCACAGCCCGCTTCACGAAATGACTCTTCAGAAATATACACCCGCCCACGTTCTCGATCTTCGACTATGTCTCTAAGAATGTTTGTCCACTGAAACGCAAGCCCGCATGCATCTGCCGGGGGCACCCATTCCTCTTTGGATACCCCTTGACGAAGACCCCAAATTGGAACAGCAGCCAACCCTACTGCAGAGGCAACTTTTCGGCAGTAGTCAATCAGGGCGTCCGTAGTCTCGAATCGAGATTGGGTGAGGTCAGTCCGCACACCCTTTATGATGTCCAAGAGATGCTCACGTGGGATAGAGTACCGACCCGCCGTGCGCGCGATCGAACGAAGAACCGGATCGCCTACCATCCGACCGTTGAGGGCATCTCGTAACATCTGCTCAAATTCATCCAGCACGTAGATCTTGTCACCCAATGCATCATCGCCATCAACGATGTCATCAGCAAGGCGACAGAACGCATACAAGGCGTTGGACCCCCTCCGCTTCTCAGGAGAAAGGAACCGCAAAGGTAAGGCAAAATTTGAGCCGCTTTTTTGCAGAATCGATTGGCAGAAAGCCGCGTCCTCGCGTTGTGATGCGATCATGACACCCAACCCCGAAATAAGTCGCTCATTCGGCTTAGCATCATGCTGATAGCTGCATGGCCAGCGAGCCGTAACTTGGCGATTCGATGCAGCGTTGGCCGTTTTGCAAGCGTATCGAAACCCGATCGCCGAATTGCATTGGCCACTCCACGCCCCCCCCCCAGGAACAAACGAATCGCCGGCCTAAGAACAGTCGGCGCTGTTTTCACCAATGACTGACCCTGATCGAAACATGCCTCTGCCCATGCAACCTCCTCAGTGAGGAGTGCAATATATTCAGGACTCGCGGAAGTGGACTCAAGCATTGCTTCAGTGACACCATGCTGTCGCATGTCTTCAGCCGGGAGATAGATTCGTCCAGCCAAATAGTCGCGCCGCACGTCTTGCCAGAAATTCACAAGTTGAAGCCCCGTACAGATGGAATCTGAAAGTTCGAACTGGTTCATCTCTCGGCAGTTCGCCAGGCACAACACAATTCGTCCGACGGGGTTTGCAGACCGACGACAGTAGTCGAGTAATTGCTCTCGAGACTCATACCGTTTTACCGTTTGGTCTTGTATAAACGCATCAATCAAATCAGCAAATGGTTCTATCGATAAGTTATGACGTTCGATAGTTCTGGACAAAGCAACAAAAACGGGATGGTGGGGGGCTCCAGCAAAACAGTCCTCTAAACTGGACCGCCAAGATTTTAGTGCGTCTGTTGCATCTCCATCTGACTCATCTGCAATGTCATCACTCCATCTCGCAAAGGTGTATACGTTCGCGAGATCTTGCCGCATACCAGTTGGAACAAGACGCGTTGCAACGGTAAAATTTTCATAGTGAGCCGCCGCTACCTGTCGACAGAATGATTCGGCTGATACTCGGTCAAGGTCATCTGGTAATGAAGCAAGCTTCCATGCTGTCGAATCCCGTCGAGTCACCTGACTTGGTTCAGCGTTCACGACCGACATTGTTTTGGGGTACCCGTGTGATAATCAAAGAACTCGCTTGCACTCGCACTCATCTTACAGCAACAGTAGGGAACTCTCACAACTTGTCCTAAGAAAGGCATTTCCGGCATCGAAACTACGCCTTCTTTTCAATCCGTGATGTCGCCTCTCAGTTCACCTTTTTTGCGAACAAAACCAACAGCAAATGATGCAGCCACACCGGCTGCAGTCAGACTCCCTAGGCATCGCCAGCCAAGCCCGGTCATTTCTTCAGGAGCCAGGTCAACAGCATATGTCGAGATTCTCCAACACATGTAGAAAACAAGTGGTGTCACAAAGAACTTCACAAACAGCCTCTGCCGAATGATCTGAGATCTCTCGTTTTGTTCGATTGTGATTCCAGACATACTTCCCTCATTTTCGAAGACGAATACTTCGTATCGGAAAACATGGGCCGTGTCTGAGAGTTCGCAAACCTTGCTCCCCATATCCAGCAGGAGCAGACAAACTCCTTCGAACCTCAAGACTCTTATTGGCAGGCCGAATGGAACTAATCTGCGTGTTTCCCTAGGTCATGAGCGGATCAATGCCTACTACCGGAACAACTGGCATCGACTGAATTCTCTGAGAAGTGACAAACCAGACCCAGTTTGGTCGACTTCTCAAGAAAACCGCTTTTCCCAACTGCACACCGCCCGACGCCATACTTTGGCGTGCGGCAGGCTTTGTCACCCTTTCAAAACTGGGCAAGAGGGCAGGGTGGCAGTGAACCGAAAGCGACTACTACTATGGCCCTCATCCCACATGCTACAGTAGAACGTGGCGAACGTAGTTCCAGCCTTTTTTCGAATGAGATAGACCGACACACAAAACGGAAAAAACATGAAGATCCTGCTTGCCGGACCTCGAGGATTCTGTGCCGGCGTAAATATGGCAATTGAGACTCTTGAAACAGCGATTCGTCTCTATGGCACACCAATTTATGTCTTCCATGAAATTGTCCACAACAAACATGTTGTTGACCGCTTTGTGAAAGAGGGTGCTGTCTTTGTTGATTCCGCTGAAGAAGTACCTGAGAAAGCAACCCTCTTATTCTCCGCCCATGGTGTTGCCCCGGAGGTACGACAAATCGCGACCGAAAGAAAGCTGCGTGCTATTGATGCCACATGCCCACTCGTAACAAAAGTCCATCTTGAGGCCATCAAATACGCTAAGCAGGACTATCATATTTTTCTGATTGGTCATGAAGGACACGATGAAGTAATTGGCACCATGGGCCAAGCTCCAGGGGCATTCACACTTGTCGAAACTGCGGAGGAAGTTGACGCTTTACCATTTGGTCCTGAAGACAAACTCGCCTATCTCACGCAGACAACTCTCTCTGTAGATGATGCTTCTCGAATCATTAGTCGACTCAGGGCCCGTTTCCCACAATTGATTGGTCCACCAAAAGATGACATCTGCTACGCAACTCAAAATCGGCAAGAGGCTGTTCGTCAACTTTCCCAAGAAGCTGACCTTGTCCTTGTCTTAGGAAGTCAAAACAGCTCAAACAGCCAGAGATTAGCCGAACTAGCAAAAGAACAGGGCGTTCACGCGCATCTTATTGATGGTGCTGATGAAATTGACCCGTCATGGTTCGATAACGTTGAAAGTATCGCGATCACAGCAGGTGCAAGCGCCCCGGAACAGGTCGTTCAAGACTGCGTTGAATGGCTTCGTAAACGCTTCGAAAAAAGTCCCTCTGGATTCACAATTGAAGAAAAAACTGTACGCGATGAAGATGTTTTCTTCCCGCTTCCGAAAGAAATTCGGTCAGCAGCAGCAGCGGTACAATTACCAATGGGCTAAGCCCTCAACAAAATTCCCCTTAGCCCAACTCACCGCAAGCCTCTCAAGGCAACGCGATGTCTTATTTATGTTCGTCGTCAAAAACGTTACTGCTGCAGTTTTCTGTAGCGAAATCGGTGAGGCTCAGCGGCATCAGCACCTAATCGCTCTTTCCTACCCTGCTCGTAAACGTCAAAATTTCCTTCACAAACATGTACATACCCGTCGCCCTCAAAGGCAATGATATGTGTGGCAAGTCGATCAAGAAACCATCGATCATGAGTAATAACAACAACACTACCGGCGAAGTTCGTGATGCCCTCTTCTAATGAGCGAAGGGTATCAACATCGAGATCATTTGTCGGTTCATCAAGCAATAAGAGATTCGCACCCTTTCGTAGTAGTTTCGCCAAGTGAACTCGGTTTCTCTCTCCACCCGAAAGGGAACCAACTTTCTTCTGTTGATCTGGACCCATGAAATTGAACTTGGCAACGTAACTCCGTGCATTTACCGTTCGCTTACCAAGCTGGATCGTGTCATGCCCACCAGAAATCTCCTGAAATACCGTTTTGTTCGGATCAAGCGCATCACGGCTTTGATCGACATATCCGATATCGACTGTCGAGCCAACTTTGATCGAACCCGTATCTGATTCTTCTTGTCCTACGAGCATTCGAAAAAGCGTCGTTTTCCCAGCACCATTTGCACCAATAATCCCAACAATGCCGCCCGGCGGAAGTCGAAATGAAAGATTTTCAAACAGCAACTTGTCACCGAACGCCTTTGAAAGTCCTTCGGCGTCAATGACCTGATCACCGAGGGGGCGACTCGCTGGGACGGTAATTTCGACGTCGGTATCTCGGGTAGCTGCTTCCTCTGCAGCTAATTTCTCAAAAGAAGCCACTCTGGCCTTACTCTTGGCTTGACGGGCCTTCGGTGACATCCGAATCCATTCAAGTTCTTTGGAAAGGGTTTTCTGACGCGCACTTGCTTGCTTTTCTTCAAGTGCCATCCTTGCCTGCTTTTGCTCCAGCCATGAAGAATAGTTTCCTTCGAAAGGGATGGCTCTGCCGTGATCAACCTCAAGAATCCACTTCGCGACGTTGTCAAGAAAATATCGGTCGTGGGTAACTGCAACCACGGTACCAGCGTATTCGGCGAGGTATTGTTCGAGCCACAAGACACTTTCAGCATCTAAATGATTGGTTGGTTCATCAAGCAATAGAAGGTCAGGTTTCTCGAGCAGCAGACGACACAAAGCCACACGCCTCCGCTCTCCACCAGATAAGTTTGTGACGCTCCAATCTCCAGGCGGAAGATTCATGGCATCCATCGCTATTTCAACCTGCCGGTCAAGATCCCACAAATTCTTGGCATCAATTTCATCCTGAACAGTTGCCTGTTCAGCAAGAAGTTTTTCCATCTGATCATCAGTGAGGGGCTCAGCAAAGGAGGCATTAATCTCTTCGTATCGCTGGAGTACTGCTCGGGACTGAGTTACTCCATCCATCACATTTTCAAATACTGTTTTCTCGGCATCCAGTTCTGGTTCTTGCTCCAGGTACCCAACACTAAACCCTTCCGACAACCGTGCCTCACCCTCATACTCTGTATCAATGCCCGCCATGATTTTCATTAGCGTACTTTTGCCCGCACCATTGCGACCAAGCAATCCAATCTTTGCACCTGGATAGAAGGCTACATTTATTTCCTTCAGCAGTTCGCGTTGACCAAATTTTTTGGTGAGATCAGTAATCTGAAAAATGAACTGGGGACCCATCGATTCTCCTATGAGTACGTATGCCTTGATTAAACCGAGAACAGATAACGCAACTGACCGTCATTCTCACTCCGCTAAGCCATCGTACCGCATCGTTCGGTGATCGACGAGACACTGCCAATGGAATGAGTGACTACCCACCCCACGCGACGACCGTCGCAAGTTTGCGGTGTTAGCGGCAGTCGTTGCAGGGCTTCTTAGCTTCCATTACGATCAGTTTACTTCGAAAAATTGCTCTATATAAGGAGTTGCTTCCATGGCTGAATATGCAGATCCCGATGTTCTCGTCTCAACAGAGTGGGTGGCTGAACACCACGGCGATCCTACTGTGCGGATCGTTGAATCGAATGAGGATCGGGCTCTTTATACACAGGGGCATGTTCCGGGGGCCGTAGAGATTGACTGGCAGGTTGATCTTCAAGACCAGATCGTTCGTGACTATGTTGATCGAAAGGGATTTGAGGAAATCTGTCGGAATAATGGAATCAGTAATGACACCACGGTTATTTTCTATGGCGATAAGAACAACTGGTGGGCTTGTTACGCTTTTTGGGTATTCAAACTGTACGGCCATCCAAAATGCAAGGTTATGAACGGTGGTCGAAAAAAATGGCAGCTTGAGGGACGAACCTGGTCAACTGATCAGACAACGTATCCGAAGACAACCTACAATGCCCCAGAACAGGACAGTTCTGTTCGAGCTCTTCGAGACGAAGTACTGAAGCACCAAAAAGCTGGTAAGAATCTTGTTGATGTTCGTAGCCCTGAAGAATATTCTGGCGAACGTTTGCATATGCCTGACTACCCAAATGAAGGCGCTCTTCGTGGAGGTCATATTCCAGGGGCAGTGAATATACCGTGGCCACTATCAGTAAACGAGGACGGGACATTCAAGTCAGCCAAAGAACTTGAGAAACTATACTGCAAAGCAAATCATCTGAAACGGCGCAGTCCAACGATTGCGTACTGCCGTATTGGTGAACGATCCAGTCTGACGTGGTTTGTGCTGAAATATCTTCTCGGCTTTGGAAATGTCCGCAATTATGACGGTTCGTGGATGGAATGGGGCAACTGTGTCGGTGTCCCTATCATCAAGGGCTCCCAGCCTCGTGGTGAACCACGAGACGACACAGCGAATCAATCTTCTTAGAGTACGAGGAATTAAAACATGGAAACGGTGAACGAACGAATCGACCAGATTGTCGAGGAGTTTGTTGACTTAGATGGGCGAGAAAAGCTCGAGTTACTCCTCGACTTCGCAAACCGTCTACCGCCATTGAGCACTGATTACCTCGCCAAAAAAGAAAATGAAGATCGTCGAGTCCACGAATGCCAAACCTCTGTATTTCTTTGGCCAGAAATCACTGACGGCTCGATGCGCCTTGTGGCTGAGGTTGCCGAAGAGGCGCCAACTGTGAAGGGTTTTGTGGCGATTCTCTCCGAGGCTGTTGCTAGCCGCCCCCAGACTGAGGCGGAGGAACTACCTGATGACCTACTTGAAAAAATGGGGCTGGCTGAGGTACTTGGCATGTTACGCAGCAGGGGGCTCCGTGCCATAGTGAGCCGGGTTCGTCGGGAATTAATTGACGCCGAATAATTCACTTTTGAGTGGCTGACGAAAGGCCTGCTTCTTTTTGTGATAGCACATAATCTTTACAGATAAAAGGAAAACAACCTGGGCAATGACCACATCAGACTCCAAAAAAAACACTGGACCACTTGTTGCAGGAGTAGACCTCGGTGGAACAGCTGTGAACTCAACGCTTCTAGACAGTGCTGGAACATTTCTCATCTCTGATCTTTGTGAACATCCTGCACGGAGTGTTGAAGGACCTGCTATCTGTTTGCAACAGATTGTTGATGGTCTACAAGAAGCCGTCACTAAAGCAGGAAGAAGTCGCGAGGAAATTGCCGCAATCGGGCTCGATACACCTGGGCCAGCTACCGCGGATGGAGTCTTTAGCAGTCGTGGATCAACAAATTTTGTTCATCCTGACTGGGCTGGGTTTGATATTCGTGGTGGACTCGAAAAAATATTAGGTGTTCCTGTTCATTATTTAAACGATGGGAATGCAGCCGCCGTGTGGGGCCACACGACCATCTTCGGGAATCGACCGAACAAGACTTCAGTATCTGCCATCATCGGGACGGGGCTTGGTGGTGGGATTATTCATAAAGGCACTGTTGTTGCCGGTAGCCGGGGTTTTGGTGGCGAACTTGGCCATGTTTTGATTCCGACCGAAAGTCTTACGGCAATGCTTCCTGAGCTAGCAGGATACACAGCACATTGTAACTGTGGTCGCGACGGTGATCTCGAGTCGCTCTGTTCACTTACAGCAATCAGAAAAAATCTGCTTCCTCATTATCTTAAAAAGTACAGCGATCATCCATTGGCATCTCTTGATCCTGCAAAGGCAGCAATTCAGGTTCGTGGCCTTGCTGCCGCTGGTGATGCCATGTGCCAGCAAATTTTTCAGGTTCAAGCGAGAGCTCTAGGCCTTTTCTTCGACCAAATGATCAATGTATTCGACCCCGATGCCCTGATCATAGGAGGCGGCGCCATCGAAACAGAAGAGACTTTCCAAGAGTGGTTTGTCACCGAGGTAAAAAAAGGCATGCCAAGCCAGAGAGAAGAGCAACTCAGCATCACAATTGAGATAATGCCAAACGGCGATACTGCTGGTGCCCGGGGAGCTGCAATTGAAGCTCAACGAGCACTTGTTTCTACAGCCTGATCTTCATGCGTGTCGATTGGGTCGACCTTTTGAATACCAATCTTTTCAGGCTACGGTCTTCGCTGGTACGGAATCAATAATGGGAAGCATCGGAAGTGCCGAAGCTTGCCGTCCTGCAGGAAGAACAGGGGCGGACTCATGGCGATCTCGTGGCGGGCCAAATAACGCCAAGCGGGCAGTTCGTAAAAAACCTTTCCACGACCCAAAGGTGGCTTCTACAGCTGCCGGCTCATATCCACAGTGCGCCATACACTGCTGACACTTTGGGTTTCCACTCGCTCGACCATATGAATTCCAATCAGTAGTATTCATGAGGTCCGAAAAACTTTCAGCATATCCCTCGTCAAGTAAATAACATGGTTTCTGCCATCCGAAAAGACTGTACGACGGCGTCCCCCACGGCCTGCACTCAAGGTCCCAATTGCCTTTTAGAAATTCAAGGAAAACTGGAGATTGATTAAATTTCCACCGGCTTGTTCCGCCTTTGAATATCTTTCGGAAAAGACCATGACTTCTCTCACGACTCAGAAAAATATCTTGCTCTGGTGCTTTCTCATACGAATAACCCGGGGAAACCATCATCCCCTCCACACCAAGCTGCATCACTTCATCAAAAAACTGACGGCAACGCTCTGGCTCAGCATCCGCAAACAGGG